>JAABUV010000006.1_pt1 | contig 305883 bp, 317 predicted proteins | sample 5559971 | NCBI WGS metagenome assembly JAABUV01 (sample SAMN10711881, study PRJNA513362) | rock metagenome | isolation source: Antarctica rocks | place: Antarctica: Victoria Land, Knobhead nord | collected 2015-12-19 | reverse complement strand
AGGGGGAAGGGGGAGGGGGGTAATGGAAGGAGGGGGAGGGGGGGGAGGGGAGGAGGGGGAGGGGGGTAATGGAAGGAGGGGGAGGGGAGGAGAAGGGGATGGTCTTTTTATGGCGAGTGGATCTTGTATTGGAGTGTAGCATAGAGGTAGTGTGGTTTATTTGATTTGGTTTGGTATGGGGGGTTTTATGTTTCGTGTTAATGGGGGATTTGTTATTAGGTTGGGTTAGGTTAGGTTATGGGGGTGTTGGTGATTGGTAATTAGTATTGCGAGCAAAGGTCACATATCGATTCAGAATCCCATTCGCGACTAAAGTGGAATGGATGGATGGGTGAAATGTGAGTTTGTGTTAGAGGACGTTGTTCGTGTAGCATCGACATATATACGTCCAAGTTCTTGAAACTTGCTAATAGCGTCGACGTAATGGCGCTTGGTACCTGGAGATGGTGAAGGCTGTGTGAGAGTCGCGACCCATGGTAGGGATACCGTTGGAGGCTAGGGCGTTGCAGTATTCTATGTGTTGGAAGCCATGCTTACTTGCTGTGTGATACGAGCACCTTTCGATTGCTTGCGGACTCACCGCCACCATTAGACGATTAGCTCTAAAGTTCCAATCCGTCCTACTTTCGTTACGCGTGGATCCCTAGCATGATGATTCTGCGGGCACCGACCGATGTTCTCAAGACGATCGCGCTCGTGGGATGCTATTCTATCTTTGTCGCAGCAAGCTCTGAGATTAGTGCAGGATTGATAGACAGCGCAGGGCCGAGGCCAAAGGGATGATGTGGCATGGTGTAGCGATTTTGTATTTAGGAGAGTTGGATCAGATTGACTTGGATAGGCCTGAAGCCTAAGTAAGGGGTTTCATAGCAACGGCGAACTCTCGGTTCGTACTCTGCATCATGAGCACGGTGAGTCACACTGACGAGTGCTCAAAGCCCAAGTACTGGGGCAACGTCTTTGCCGTCTTGATACACCTTCAGCTCTTTATTCACACCCATTTAGCTAGCAAGATCTACCCACATGCCCGAGTAGCCATGGAGATTGACTCTCAAGATCATCCTCCTTCAGCCTCGTCTTGTTCTATCCAGCTGTATTGACGGCAAGATGCCACATTAGTCAAAATCTATGAGTACGGAAATGCGAGCTCCACACGACTCAAATCACGTTATGTTTAGAAGGTACGCAGATTTATCTGGCATGAATGTCGTATGCAATTATGGCAGACTCGTGGATGTGGATGCCGCATGTTTGCATTAGAGCGACCCATCGAGTATCAAGAATTGTGACAGGCCATGTGGCTGATGCATGGTGACCTCACATGTGATATGGAGACTGCCACCATTGGCTACAGACTTACGAGTCTGGACATAGCGTCTGAAGGCTTGAACATGGGCCAATAGCATGGTGTCGCTGCGCTCGTCTAATTACAGAAGGCGCCCGATTTGAAGCTTCTTCAGCCTTGACGCATGCCTTCAACGCAACAGCCACGACAGCATGTCTTGACATTTGACAAATGCCTTCGAGGTATGCATTGCTGCTCTGCTTACCGATCCTCCTTGCGAGGCCATGCTTGTGCTACCGCCTCTTCGACAGTCGAGGTGCACTCGTAAGATCAATCATAGAAGGGTGTCGCAGCAAAACACCTGATGAAAGGGCGCAATGTTACCCTATGCTTCGCTGCATCCTGAACGACATCCCCAGCGAAGTCATATCCCGTTGGAATGCTGGTAGCTCCATTATGGCTTTCATCCCCACCATTGTTGGACTATTGTCGAACAGCATTGAGGAGACCACGTCGATAGCCGACGAATCGATCCTTCTTGCGATTGCCTTATCCATGTCCTCGGTCACAGCATTCACCAGGAGATTTGGAGACAGACCCAAGCGTTTTTCTGATATCGTATTCGACGGGCAAATCGAGAGTCATGCTCGTATACAAACAGCTGTGTCGATTGTGGAAGACTTGATCGCTCAATCCCGTGCAAAAAGCCCATGGTGGAAAAGTAACAAGGCGCAACTTTATAGCTGCAGCATAATTGCACTCTTTGTTGGTGCGGGAGTTTGGTACGAAGTGTATCAAATCACCAGATATGGCATTGTAGTTTTTGCGTGTGCTGTCAAAGCCAACGTTGCAATGTGGATTGGGCTAACTCAGCTCCTTACCGTGATCAATGTGCTATGCCGCTCCATAATGTTCGACACCCGCATCATTCACATCAAAAGCGTAGGCACAAGGCCAAGGCCGAGGAGAGAACAAAACAAATGGTCGGTGGTCGCCAATCAGTCCTCAACCGTTGTCCTTCGATCCCGTCGCGATACCTTCCTGCGATGGCTCTTGCAGACTTTCACAGCGATAGCCAGCTTCACGCTATATGCTTACGGAACTATTATATTGGCTAGTACAACTCTCATTCCGGCTTCTGATGCAATTCGAGCTCTGGTGATGTCGGCTATCAGTGCCAGTGTTGGAAGGCTCGCAGCATACTGGTTCACTTCGCCACAGAGGAGAGGGAGTCACACCATAGTAGTTGATGTTCCCGCGGATTGCCTACAGGAGCTGACGGCGTCGATTTCGGCATGCAATAGGGTCAATGGGTAGCGAGGGTTTGTCCACCCCCGTACCGCCATGCTGTTCATCTATCAGCTTCGGATATATGGCGCTACCATGTTCAATGGACCAGCCTTGGAAACTGTTTGATGGATCGAGGTGGAACGCATGTAGCTCTCATACTAGTAATCATAAGCTCGGTCAATTGACATCTCTCAAGTTCAGAAGACCATGCTATCCTATTACCGGAGAAAGCCGATCTGGTATAATTCTAGATTCCAGCGTTGAAATATATCTCTGCGCTAGTTCTATTCTAGCTTTCGCCAACGGATCCAGTCTTATCAATAGAAAATGCATGAGACCAAGCTTTGGAGTCTAGGTACCGATTACATGTATATAACTAATCTAGCGTTTGGTAACATAACGCTGGATCATTTAGAATACAATCACGTTAAGGACGCGTTTGATGACGTAAAAATATGTTGTAGCACTATCAATTTGGTGACATTGGCTCAGTATCGCAGAACTGAAGTTCTCTAACTTCACACCCAGTCATGTCCAAGAAACGTGCTCTAGATTCCTTCTTTGTTCCCGTATCGCAAAAGAAAGCTCGTCTCACCGAAGCACCTGTGCATCCCGAATCAACTTCAGCCGAGATCTGCAGTGCAGAAAGCTCCAACCACTCAACGTACCCCTACCCTGTTCCTCACCTACCATCACACATAGTCGATCAACTCGCTGAGGTACCCTCATCCCAGGGCAAGGAGATCAATGACCAACTCGATCTTGACCTTCTTTACTTCCAACCCTATATCCCGAAAGATGCCGAGAGGGATCTCTTCGAATTTCTACGGCGCGAGCTCTTCTTCTACAGGGTGCAATATACAATCAAGCGCTACGGCACAGAAACTCAAATCAATACACCGAGGTTCACGACAGTCTTTGGCGTCGACACATCGGCCGCTTTTGACGCCAATGGCAATCTCATCGATAGCCAGACCGCGAAACCCGTCCCTTTAGAAAGGTACAAGACTTGCCACCCGCGACCTTTGCCCCAGTGTCTTGAACATCTCCGCCAGTTGACTGAGATCTTTACGGGGGCGACCTACAACTTCTGTCTTGTCAATTACTATGCGAATGGCGGAGACAGTATATCGTATCACAGCGACGACGAGCGCTTCCTCGGTCCCAATCCTTGTATTGCCTCATTCTCCCTTGGCGCCATGCGAGACTTTCTTATGAAGCACAAGCCGATTCCGCCGAAGGACGGCGAGCCCCCACCCGAGCAAAACACCAAACCACCACTGAAATTGCCGTTGGCCAGTGGGGATATGGTACTTATGAGAGGCAAGACTCAGGCGAATTGGCTTCACAGTATTCCGAAGAGGAAAGGAAAGGGAAGCGAAGGCGGCAGGATCAACATTACATTCAGGAAGGGGGTCGAAAGGTATTCGACGCAGAACTACTACCAATATAACGTTGGCAGCGGTGGGGTCTGGAAATGGGATTCAAGAAGGAGCGAGATGAGAGCATGGCCAAATCCTTGAAAGGGAAATAGAATTGCGCAGGGCATCACGAAAGACCGCCGTCCTTTCAATTGGGAAGCAGAATGCACTCCCTACACTCCCATACGATGCTAGTGGTGTATGAAGCGTCTAGTTTCAGAGTCTGGTTGCGATGATCCCCTGTACAGGCAATCAAGAACACTTGCTTTACTGGTCCCGAGCGCTATGAGCCCCTTTATCAATACACGTCCATTATACAAATTTACGGTCGACAGTGCAGAAGACTCGGAACTGTACAACGAGCGCCCCTGATACACTCTCAGACTGTAGCGTGTGCTATGAACACCAATGTCGCCATTGTGCGAGCGTTCTTGCAACAACCTAGCTTCAATTCTGGACCCAGGTGTAACATTATCACAGCGTGACGGACGTGTTCGGCAGACAACAATGATTTTGGGGCGATCGGAAAACTAGCAATTATTATTGCGTTCGGGACTAAACTCCTCATGACATTCTATGAGAATGGATACGTTTTGCTCTGCAATCACTCTTTGCTAGGTTTCTTCCTTATAGGGCTACACGATCTTGATGAGCATCAATTCCTGGATCCTTGCAAGACTATAGGTAATTCGACCTACTGGGTCACTATGTCGTTCAACAGGGTGCCCTGCTCGTGCCTCCATTATGCTGTGTACCGTAAGCTTGCAAACCACAATTCTTCTGGGGCAGACGGTGCAAATGAAAAGCCTCTTGCAATACTTCTAGCATTCGAATATGACAGATTTCGTGGATGAAGGTCAATTTGGATCTATACACAGACGTGGCCACATAGCTATAGCTTTGGCCCACGAGCTAAGCAGCTATGGCAATGTTTTGAAGCCCAGTCAGATACAATGCAGACAGGACGATTGCTCTAGAACATTGAACCTTTCCATGGACTCACGACCGAGAACGACGCAAATATCTGCATGGGCTGAAAAGAGATACTGATCCTACATCAATCGGCAGCGCGCTGGAGACTCAAGTAGAAGAACCCTACCCACTACTTCTACGTGGTGAGTCACCAATTGAGGAAATTACGGATGGCCCCCTGAACGCGAGACAAGAGCTTCGGTAGCAAGAGCGTAGAGGACACCTACCTCTGCTTCAAGCAACGAAAGCACCGCACGGTCGTGAGATCGCACCACCACTGCATAAGAGAGCAACCGTCGCATGGGCCTGGATGGAACATTCAATATTCTACCGGAGGAAGGAATCAAGAGTACAATCTATGCTATTAGGAATTTATCCGCCAACTTATCTATCCTTCAACAAACTAAAGTCTTGCCTTGTCTTCAAATGCGCCACATGAAATTATTAATGTCAGCCTTTGCAAAAGGAGTCGTCAGACTTGCTAAGACTCTTCGCCTTCCGCATTTGATACTAGATCTGGAGGCCTTCCAGATTCTTTAATACACCGTTTATACTCTCTAGATCACCAAATGAATATTACCGCTCTTTCAACCGAAAACCCTCCACGTCACCATTCCTTATCAACTAAACACTGAACTGCCGTCTTCCGCCCGAGTCCCCTTTCCCCTAAACCCAGCCTATCTCCACAACCTCCTCCCCATACGATCGGCAAGATAACTCAACCCATCCTTTCCACACCCCCCTATCCATCTTATCTCTCTCAAATCACTAGAACGGCGGGCCCATCGTCTCCGCTTCGATTACATACCTGATTGATCAGAGGTTCAATGCAGGCAGTACCTTAGTGCCATCCCCATCCATTCCCATCCCCTCCTCTCCGCAACAAACCGTGCATCCGAATCGCAACAAAAGAGTACTCTCGCACATTCTATTCTTTTCTCTATCCGTTGCAGCAACGTGCTGTGCAGTAACTGCTCTCTATCCACTCCCTCCCCCCCCCGGCTCCGGGTCTACAATACCCCTGATCCCTCCCTTGATGCCACACTCTTACTATCTACTACGGCATCCATCATCCACAAACCAACCTAACAAACCCCCCCCATCCCACAAAAACCCCCGCCCATTTAGCTACCAAGCCGCTCCGCTCCATCATACATCTCCACAATATTCTCTACGATGGAATACGCAATCCACCTAATACCCTCGGACAACCCATCTCCCATCTAGTGTAAAAGAAGACTGAACAGAGTCTGAACGAGCCGGAGACATTATTCGGTACTTAATCGCCACATCGTCGCCGTCCGGACCTCCATAGCAGCACTTCAAACACCCGAGACGGTGTAATCGAATCCTGTTATTCTATCCCATGTCCTGGCAAATTTGGCGTTCGTGATTTCTTGGCACAACCACCGAGTTTTTTCAACACGGATTCACCTTGTTATATTTCTTCTAACATCGCACTTGTTATTGATGATACTTTAAAGTAACCGGGCTACATCATGTGCAGTATAATTTACAGATATGAAATCGGCTTAACAGTAAAACATGAACGATAAAGACGTCTGTGGTTTAGTACTGGCGATGCCCGTGTGAACTTCAGAGCGCCGTCCGAGTAGTATAGGTACTGCTGACTCGACGTGTTGCGTGTGTGCTCATGTAGCCGGTGGCACGTCCAAGCCTTCCAGAAAGTCCCAATCCATTGGTGTATCACCGATGTCGCTCGGGTTTTGTAGAAATTGATCGACGAGCCCCTGCATGGCCATCAGTTCAAATGTGCATCTAAACAGAATCGAAAGAGCTGATGACCTACCCAATCAATGTCATCGGCTACGCCGAAGATTGTGTCTAGGGGATTCACGGTATTGGGAGGGTTAGTTTCAGTCGAAAACGCTTGGCTTGGTATGTTGTTCCCATTGGTAGTCCACGGGGAGCTGTTGAAAGAGTCCATTGGATCTCTTGCCAAATCCGAGGGTTCTGGCGTGTCCTGAATTGTATTGACTGGGTTGGAAATAAGGCTGGGCCGAGCCACTTTCGAGAGCATCACGGCAAGTACATCGGAAGCACGACGCGCATCTCGAGAGGTCGTTTTTCGCGATGACCAGATGTCGTGTGAGAGCTTTAAGGCATCGTACTTCTCGTTCTGAGCCTTTGAATCTTGTGGAGCTGCGGTCGCAGTTGCAGGTTTGGTATGAGACTCGTACAAGTCTAAGCAGATGATCATAGCAGCTACGAGAAAATCGTGCAATTGCAGACTTGTGAACATCCACTCATCGTTGCTGAATTGACCCCCTGGCTGGCATGCGACGTGCAATTCGGCTTGATATTTCAGAAGTTGGAGAGCCGCATCGGTACAAGTCCGTCGTGGATAGTCGAACGTCGGGTCTGACCTATGCTGGCTGAGGTATTTCCGGTGTAAGACGCACAGACATCTCAGATACATTTGATCAATGTTTAGTCTGTTCATGATCACGTACGCCGGATCCATGAACTGCGAACTCAAAGATCTCATACGGAGACTAGGGGGAATGTCCACATGCGTCTCATGGATGGCCCGGTCAAGCTTCATTGTGGCCTCATGCGAAGTAGGTTTCAGAGCGAGTACGTGCCGAATAACGCTCCGAAGCATCTTCGCCAACCGACTTTTGTAACAGAAGTATAACATTGGAGTTGGGTCAGTAGACGGACGAGAAGGTGGCAAAACCTTGCAGTTCTCGTTGAAGTCTGTATCGAATAAGTTGCTAGGAGGATCCGTGTCATACTCATCTTCGTGTATGATTGGAGGCAGTCCCGCCTGAAAAGAGAGTAGGAGATCGAAGGTTTCTACGACCATGAAAGTTCGTCTCCTCATTTCGCCTTCAAAAGGAGAGATGTTGGCAAGATGACGAGCTGATTATGGATCGATAGTCAGCAATATCCTTTTCGAGGGAGTAATTCGAGTCTAGACCCATTTTCGAAGGATAAGTACGCCCGTAAAATAATTCCAATACCGAGGTAATGGCACAGGAAAGGCAATCAAGGGCGCGAGAACACCTACGATCTCGATGATATCCCATTCTCATCGCCAGGCGCGCACCAAGTCCCATCAGCATCCAAGTCTCGGTATCTCGATCTTCCTTCCTCCGATAATTACACATAGCATATAGAAGCACCGCTTCCACACTGTACGGTCTAGCTTTATCGTATCTACCCGTTACAAGTGCTTGGCCAGCTTTAGTGAAGTACGATGGGTTCGCAATCCCATTGGATGAGTCGGTGGCTTCATGACCATTACCATAATTGGTCTGAGAACCTATATATAAAGTAGAGAAAAGCATTGAGATCCACAAGAATGAGACCGAAGAAGGGTCGGCCCAGAAAGATTCATACTCCAAGGTGAGTCAGTACATGAATAAGCTCTGAAACGGGAGGAACCCACCTCTCTCAGGAACTTCGCATTGTGCAGAATCGCTGTTACGTCGGTCAGTAAAGACTATCGTGAATGAAAGAGTATATTCACGGATTTGAGTCTGCTTTCCATTGAAATATCCGGATAGGACCTGATCTACTATAGATCTCGGTGGAAGGACGTCACAGACGTCGCTCAGTGTCAGTGTTGAGACTGTGCCGAACACGACATCAGGATCAGTGGGAGGGACACGTATCGGCATCTCCTTGCTGCCGTCGGTCTCGGGTCCCAAAACGCCTTGAATGTCTCGGATCTAGATGATATCAGCTACTAACCAGAAGCCTCTTGTGCCCTAGAGCACCAACGTTCTCCAGTATCGCTTCCCAGTGGGTGGCGCCAAGGTAGTTTGTTTCGGAATCGTTGACGCTCAAATGTCCTCCTGGAGCTCCCTCCGAAGGCTGAGTAGAATTATGAATAGAGAGTCGATTCAAGCTTTCGTCAACTGTCCGGCAGCGGGTGGACGCTTGGTTACCACCAGTCTCGGAATCAGCCTTCGTCGTTTGCATGAGGCTAGTGACCATCTTCTCGAGCTTCTGCAAGCGAAGCTGTGCTTCGGAATCCTTGGATCTACCGTTCCGTCTCGGTGCGATTCGCTCATCACGGCTGGCATTACTATAGTTGCATGAAGTTGCCTCTCCTCTCTTTAAACAGCCTGCACACGGGTGCTGTCTGTCACATTTCAATCTAGAAGGGTGGTGAGCGCCGGATAAGCGACATACGATTTCCAGAGAGTAAGCTCACTTTCGTGTCCGGCAGGCTAGGCAAGACACCGCTTGCCGGTTTCGTCTTGTCGTTTGAGGTTGTGCACCATTGCTTGTAATATCATGCTTCGCTACCCTGAAAGCATTTTGATATTGAGATATCCCGGACATACTTGATGAATGGAAGTTGTGGGCCTAGTTTACGAGTGACCGTACAAATGAGAGAACATAAGTGATAATAGTATAGTAAAATGAGAAGATAAAGAATTAAAGATTCTCAAGAAATAAAGTGCTTACGTCGGTATAGACTGTAAGACTATGTAATAGTTTAGACCCGGCTATAATAGAAAACCCGAAGCTTTTCGCCTTCTAACCCTAACCCTTATTTTCACGCCAGACTTCTCCAAGAGAAGGATCGTTGGCCTGCTACCTCTAACCTCCAACCTCGAATAGAATATTACCATACACATCGTAATAATAACCATAAATCCTATCCTACAATACAATGAGAAAGAAGCGAGCTAAAATATAGAAGACAGCATTTCCTGTAAAACAACTCCGTAGGCTAACTTCGATCCGCAATTGTGCATGGCAGGACAGACAGAATGGCGAGTAATTGTGCTTCAAATTGTGGCCGTATGTAGTGATATGGAGGTCGGTCTGTGTATAGGAGACGTTGGAGACGTTATAGTCATAGACCCAACGTCCTGGTTAAGATGGATCCCACACATAAGAAGGTAGATATGACCTGCGAAGAGCGTCTTAGAATCAGAACTCCCAGTAGGAAGGCAAAGACGAGCACTTCTGATCTCCCTCACCATGTCACCACTTCTCCAAGATCGAAGTACTTTCATTTACATACAGCTTTTCGCCACTGGGACTTTCAATATACACATTGTTATCAGATCCTCACGGAAGAGTGAGGGGCGCATCTCTCCAGCAGCTAGCCAGTCGGTGAGACTTCTTGCCAGCTCTTCTGAAACGCCTCCTATCTCATTTCCGTCCCGAAATACTCCAATAGCGCCTATCGCTCACGTCATATCGAGACATATTCGAACCGGAAACGCTAAAGATCGACAGTTTGTGGCATGAGAACAAAAGGAAAGAGCTCGTAGTAGTAATTTACAATAGATAACAGAGGAGGACGGCTGTACATCAGCCGAGGTGCCAGGGCTCGCCAATCTCGAGGTAGTACCGGCGGATATAGTTCACCTACTCTGTGCTGGGTCAAAATTCAGTCTTGGAGGCGTATACGATCCTGTGGGCAGAGATGACTGCTCGATAGCAGCATTCGCGGCAGCGGTAGGAGGTTTTGGCGTTGCGTCCATGTCAACAACCTCGACCGCACCACCCTTAGATTGCTCCGGAAATAGTACTGGTGGTACAATCGTACCGCGTGGATCGGCCACAATTTTCGTCTTGACGTCAAGATTCGATGCCGCAACACGCTCATCTCCGCCAGATGCAACGCTGCCGCGGCTACTGGTCCTCATCATTTCGATGCCAAGCTTTGACCCACGAGATTTGCCCTGTGGACTCCTTGCGCGTGATGGCAGCTTGCCAAGCTCCTCATCTTCGTCATCTCCCGATTCGGCGCATTCGTGCCGTTTCTTCTCGAGATTCTCACGCTTGGCTTTGACTGCTTCGACCGAACGTTGTTTGCGCGGTGTCCGTAAGTCTAAAGCTGGAGGTGCTGAATTCTGGTGGATTAGATGAGGAAGTCCAGGATGAGTGAAGGTGGAAGTCGGTGGTGAAATATCTTCGGATATCCCAAGACCACTGATCGGGGCCCAATCATCCGATTGTCTGCTGATGATGACGGGTATGTCCTCCGTGTTCGTGGAATCGGTATCTCCAAATAAGCTAGAACCAATGGAATGTTCTCGGCTTGATTGCTTATATAGACTAGGGATATGTGTGAAAGGACCTGAAGATTGCGAACTCGGACTGTCCTCCATGTGACGAGATTCCTGGCGCAGACCCGAAGGAATGATCTTTTGTTGTTCCTGCTGTTGTTGTTTATTGGGATCATAGCCAGGCGGCGGAGGCTTCCAAGCGCATAAGTTGCACAACGCCTCGATCAGCTTTTCTGGAGTTGCTGGCTTCTCGATGAGTGAGTCGAAATGATGTGTCTGGGGCAGCTCCTTCAGATATCCAGTCACAGCTATGATTGGTGTTTGGGTGTTAGCACTCTTGGTGTCTCTAATCATGCGCGCGACGTCGGCACCGTTGATCTGGGGAAGCTTGAACTCCATCATGATAATGTCGAACTGGACTTCACTCATCGCGTACCTAGCGGCTTCCGAGCCATTGGTCACGCTAATTGTGCGGCACCTAAGCTTTTCCAGCAATCTCTCCATGACCATTCTAGAGACCGGATGATCCTCGCAGACCAATACATCCAGAGGTCGAAAGGTTGGTCCATCCGCAAGCATGATCTGAGACATTCTTCTTGAACTCTGCCGCCTCCTCTGCACACGAAGCAGAGCTTTTGCACGAGGATCATCGTTGTCTGATGATGAAGGAGACATATCAAAAACCTGACTTTGACGTTTGTTGTGAAATGGCTTGCTTGGAGGAACCACTTCTTCTTGAGAACCGACAGTCTGCGACCTCGCTCTTGACGAGCTATGTATACTGTGAGGACGAGGTAAGACTGAATTTCGCTCAGGCGAGGTCAATGGCATAATCATGGAATTGCGATTCGACTTGATAGGAGACGAAGTACTTGCCCCTACGGTGGTTGCTGCAAATCCTGCGGGAAGTCGTTGAGCTTCGAAGTACTGTCCAGGCTGGAGCGAAGCACTAGACTGGTGGGATAATGTTGAAGAGGTGCTAGAAGTCTTCCTCCGCTCATGATTCTGGCCAGTAGAGAACGAGACTAGGAGTGGAGACGATGGGTTAGATGGTCGACTGGGTGATTCATTGGCGTGGCCAAGGTTTGACGGTGAAGCTGGTCGATTGTTGCCTTTATTGGTCGATCGTGCTCTTTTCAAGGGCATCGGTATGAGTGGGCTGCCTTCAAGAGAAGGCGAAGCGGAGTTCAGACCTGGAGATTGACTCAAAGGAACACATTTTGCTGATCTCTGCGTCGATTCGAGTAATTTCTGGAGCACATCGTTGTTTGCTTTTTGAAGAACTGGAAGGTTCTTGAATGCAAAGTTGCCAAAATCATCTGTTGCGACAGGCTCGCTGAGCCTTCGACTGCGGCCATCGCGGACGTGAGCAGGGATATGGAGCGGCATGAGACCACGCTTCAGTGAGCTAGAATTGACCTGAGATCTGACACGCGACAGTGCATCATGAGGTCTTTCGAGATAGTCTGCACCTGGTGTGCCTGCAGAAGATGAAGCTTGATCTTCCATTTCTTCGGCAAAAGATTGTAAAGTGGCACCCCTTGCATCAAAGTACTCTGTGTCTTCGGGATTTGATGGCGCAGGGACAAATTGTGCTTCATCTTCAAGAAGTGTTTCCCATTTCATACCTTCAAAGAATGGATGCTGACGGATTTCATCACCTCCTGTTGCGTACTCGTCAACCAAATTTGCACCAAGGCGGTCCTTCGGCTCAAGCGTCATGAGTTTGACCATGAGATCTTTTGCTTCATCAGAGACTGCAGAGGTGGCTTCTTCATCCGGCCAATCGATCTGGCGGGCAAGGATGTTCTCAAAGACTTTTTCCGGAGTATCAGCATGAAATGGTGGGTATCCGAAAAGAAACTCGAAGAGAATGCAGCCTAAAGACCACCAGTCGCTCATCTCATCCTGGCCCAATCCCTTTATCGTCTCTGGCGCAAGGTAATCCGGCGTTCCCACGAATCTCCGGTTTTGATCTTCTGGATCAAACAATGCCATTGGAGGAGGCAGCATGTTGGAATGAGGCGGAGTGTCGGGCTGGCCGTTGGATAGATTGCTAGCTGTAGCCCTGAGAGCGTACAGATCTGGGGACCCTTCGCCCTCGCTATGTGTTTCTTCTTCAATCCGGGCTCCGCGATTCGGTATGTCTTCGTTCAACGAAAAGTTCCTAAACATCATGTTGAAGCTGTCGCTGTTACCACTATCGCTTCGATAGCCCGACTTTCGTCTAGAATGTTCACGCCCAAGTGCGGAGTCGCGGTTCAGACTAAAGTATGAAGGCTGACCATGCGAGCTAGCGAGATCCGGCGTCATGACTGGCGTTGACTGTGGCGAGTGGGTTCCGCCTTGCATGTCGAACGATGCAGACCTAGAAGAAGCCATTGACGTATTACGAGCAAAAGGTCCAAACTTTAGCAAATCTGGAGTCGAGTCATCGGGACTTTTGAGTGCTCGCTTTTGGCGCCCAATCAAACCCATTCGCGAGAGACCAAAATCAGTGAGCTTCAAATGACCCTTTTGGTCGATAAGAAGATTATCTGGCTTCAGGTCGCGATGTACGATTCCTCGGCTATGGAGATGCTCTATCCCAAGGACAACTTCGGCCATATATTTCTTCGCCCAGTCTTCCGGCAGGCCTCCTAGAACCTTAACTAGAGCCGCACAATCACCACCGTTAAGAAATTCCATAACGAGGAATAGAAAGTCCTTGCTTGAAAAGGTCCAGTAAAGCTTAGCGACGAAGTCGCTTTCCCCTTGCCACATCATGATAGCTCTCTCGGCTTTGACGTTTGTGACCTGGTTCTTGGCAACCATGTCTGCTTTCCTGAGTACTTTAATCGCAAAATAGTCCCCTGTAGACTTCTTCTTAGATAGATAAACACTGCCAAATGCCCCTTTGCTGATTGGCTTGATAATTTCGAAATCTTTGATAGATGTTGGTACCGCTCGTGCTGGTGGTTGACTGAGACCCGCAAGCCTTGGCGATAATGACGGCTTTGGAGGATCTGCAGCAGATGATGTTGCAGAAGACTGGCGGCGATGTCGCTGAGCTGATACTGTCGGTGAAGACATTTCCGTGCCTGAAAGGGGAGGAGAAGCGACAGGCGACGGCAAAGAAGGTAGCGAGTCCAAGCCGTATGTTGGTCGAGGTTTCGGGATCCTTAGTGGGGACGATGGTGGCTGCATCCTGGCTGGTGAGGGCTGGCGATTTGGCGATGGAAGATTAGGCAGCCTAAGACTCCTTCGCTTCTTCTCAGCTGAGCTTGTTGATCTGCTCAAGGCTAGATCTGCATTCGGCGATTGTGTCCGCCTACTAGCAACATGCATAGATTGAGACATGTTGGTATCGCTATCTCCAGCATCGCTACCCAGCAACATTGAATGTCGCTTGCTGACCGAGTCCATCCGGCCCAGCATGGAGATGCTATTCGTGTGTGATCGTGGTGTGGGACATTCCATTGGACTGCTGGATCGAGTTGATGATGCTGCTACGGACGACCGTCTTTTTTCGAGTTGAGATGCCAACGAAGGGTCCGAGACATTCTGTAGGGCAGTAGACATAGCCGAAGCCCCGTCGTACACCCCCATAGGAAAAGTCATCTCCTGAGCAGCTGGTGTTTGTGCCTCCTCCTCGTTATTTACATCTTCTTCATCAGACGAGTCGCTCAATTGGCCTTCTTTGATCTTTTTTGCTTTCTGCATGGCGGCCTCTATGCAGTCAATCACGAGCGAGTTGAACTCAACGCGAATACGCTCCGAGTATTCGATGATTTCTCGATGGCGCAGAACGGCCTCTACCTTTGCTTGGGCAAGATACTCCGTGTCGGTGGTTAGAGCCGCAAGGCCTGGCTCTTGTTCCAATGTGCTGGCACTTGGACTCGACCATTGCATTATTTGCATGATCAAGGACTCTGAGTGGGGCGACTGTGACCTGACATCTCCGTCGGCATCTGCTTGCGTCTTGTTTTCCTTGAGCGCGGGAGTACTGATCGCTATGGCGGTGTCACAGAGATCGATGATTAGCTCTGCTACCCGGTACAGTGGTCGTCGAACAGTGAAGGATTTCCCACGAGCATGACCAAGGTTCCCAACTGATGCATCGCGAGAACGTGAACGCATAGCAGGGGATGCCCTGCCAGAGTCTGTGCCTGGAGAAGACCCCTGTGATAATCCAATCAACAAGCCTTTGTATTCGGGTGGTGTAACTGGACCAGCACCTTCTCCCGGGGCCGATCGACTTTGTCGTTGTTCCGGATCAAGGGCGTCCAGGACCTTGACGATGGCTGGACGATGGGCCACAAGAGCGTCTTGAGCAAGGCTCACTGCTTCTTCCGCGCGATACTCTTGTGTACAGCCCTCCGAGTGTTTCTCGAACCACCACGGCTTAATCTGACGCTCGCAAATCCGGCAAAGGACCGGCAGTGGAGGCGGATGGTGTTCGGGATCGTTGGCACCCGATTCCGCCAAGCTTGTGAGATAATGAGCCAGTATTTCTGCGCCCAAACCCAGGGACGTGACCAGCAATTCCGGCAGATCAATCGTAATTTCTCTTGGAGGGTTTGACGGGCGCAACATCCACATCGTCTGCAATGACGTTAGCATGAGTTACTAGACAGTAGAGCCGATCCATACATGACTTTCGTCCCCAGATGATCGATCGTAGACCATGATCCCCTGGCCTTCGAGATTCAGTACCTGATCGTGTTCTGCAGTGTCTTCTTGGTCAATATGTTCCCCTTCGAGTGTTTCTTGATCCCGAATAGCCTGTTGCTTCAGCACCGACAGCGGTCCCAACCGAACTTGAAATCTTATAATACGACTCTTACTATCATCCTTTTGCATCGACTCGACGGCGTCGGCAAACGCGTCCTTGTTCGAAAGTAGTAAGTCCGCAATTGGCTTGTTCTTGACAGACTCGACGGTAGTTCCTACTACATCTACCCAGGAAGAGCTGACCCATCGTATGGTTGCATCAGGCGCGAGATCGAGTATGACGTTGAGCGACTGCTCTGCGGCCTCTTTGAGATCCTCACGCTCCGCCCTCATATCTGTACTAGTAATATTACGCTCCATGGACATTCTAGAGCCGGGACTTTCTTGACGTAACGCTATGGTTGCAGGAGGTGCGAGAGATTGTTGCATGTTGTCCCCACTCAAGGACATCTTGAGCGGCGTTGGCCGTTCGGAAGGCGACTCGCATTCGAAGCCCCGAGGGGTCTTAGTCGTTGATGACCCAGGGCCCTTCGCTGCATCAGCAGCGATACCTGGAAGACATCGTGGCAGCAGAGTTCCAAGGACTTGCTGGCCCGCTGTTGTTGTTGTGGTGCTGCTGTCGTCGAGAGATGAGCGGTGGGATTCCTTTGAGGCGTGGATTCACACATGAAAGACCCGCCGCAAGGCCAATGTCTTAATGCAGCCCCCCGTACGTCATGTTAGCGAGTGTTTCAATCTGTATCATATCTGAATTGCAAAAGGCAAGCAATGGAAAAAAATGGATGGTACGAGGAAGGGCCGCATGGAAAAAGCGTGGTTACGGTTATTCCTCCTCTGAGTCCCAGAGGTTGGAGGGGTCCTCCTTAGTAGAAACTCTAATGCCGGCAGGCAGAACCGTCAAACCCGACTGATCCTTCATCCCATCAACCTTTGTTGCTGACACACTGGGATGTGTCAAGTGCCAGACTACTCTGCAAGGGCTCATCTACGCTGCTGGTTCTCGTGTGGCATACATAACCTCGCCCGTCCTCGGAAAAACCCACTCCTTAACCTTCTAACAGATGCATCCGTGGATATCCTCATGTCAGACCCACGAGTCGGTCATGATGAAAGCCAGGGACTATTTCACTGAAGACGTTGGGTCACAGCTCGACTACCATGGCAAGTGATACTGCCAGCGCATCCACAACGTCAAATGACTATACCCGAGTCGACCATGGATCGCAGAGAAAGGAAGGACTGCAGCGCTTCTAAAGTATGGAACTGGCTTCCACGAGCTGCCGCGAACTATCCGGAACTACTGCATGCTTTTGATGCAGGGAGGGGCTTGGACTATGGAACTATGTGGGGTAACCTAGGTCATTACTTTAGGGAATTGGGGACGACGACCCTTTCGTCGATGATCGGTGGCATATCGAAGATGGCTTAACCACTGTTGTGGGACTCTGGATTATTGCTCGCACATGCCATGCAGTGGGGTACTAGGAGCGCTCTCCGGTTTACGCTCCTTTCTTCCGTTCTAACGTCCGATATTCATTCAGCATGAAGTTTCATGAATTGTGGTCGTATGACTACAATCTGAATTCTATCTTGGTTGTGCTCAATGGACGAAGTGGAAAGCAAGATACAATTATACCGAGCTGAGAGCAGTATGTGTCTGAGGAAGTAACATCCTAGATAGAGCCTACAAAAGCTTGGCGTTGACGACGTCAAAGGTATCAGTATGAGGGGTTCCTTTGATATCAACGTCCCTCTAGACATTGATGCTGCAAGTATATTTCACGGGAAGGTCTCGTGGTAAACGACAATTCGTCCGACTTGAACGTTGCTCCAGTCTAAATCATGGAGCAGATGCTAGGAAGCTAATCACAAACTCTGGGCGCCAGATATGTTATAAGTTATCGCTGTTGAGAGATTGCCCAGATGCAGTATGATACAAGCATCATGTTCCAGTAGCTATCATACAACACATAACCGTCTTCCCCACACTCTCCTGCCACTATTGCACCTTTTTCTCACCCCCATCTTTCACATCTCTCTCTTTGTACCATTCCATGGTCTTCTGTACCGACTCCTCAAGGCTCCATTTAGGCTTATACCCCAACCGTATCCTCGCCTTATCAATCGAATAGTACCGCGTCATACTGCTAAACTTGACCTGCTGCCTCGTCAGATTCGGCTTCCTCCCCGCCAGCCAGAACAACCACTCAATCATCGTCGCCAACGAGAGTCCCACGTCCCTCCCAATAATCCACACCTGGGCCGGCGTCGTCTGATCCCCCGCCGCGCTCCACACCATCCTCGCAAAATCCCAAAAATACACCGGGGATCCATTCGTGATGAAGAACGCCTCCCCATCCACACGCTCATGGTCCAGCGGCTGTGTAGTCAACACATGCGTGTCCATCAACGCAACCGCAGCCAAAACATGCGCATAAGCCACATTCCCCACGTACGTGAAATCAAACAGATTCTCATTCTCCCCCAACTGAAACCTCGTCTGCCCCCTTTCCAACGCACCCAGCATACGTGGCATCATCTGCGCGTCCCCCTCGCCAAAGATGCCAGCCGGCCGCAGCGCTACCGTGAGCATATCCCCATATTTCCGGTTCGCGTCCAGCACGAGTTGTTCGGCTATGCCTTTAGTTTCCGCATAGTACTCTTTCTGCATCGGCGCGCGCAGAACGGGCCATCGCTCGTCCGCGTTGACGAGGTCGGATTCGTTGTCGGAAATCACGCTTGCTGAACTCGTATACACGAATGCTTTCACGCCGCCTATCTCCCCCGCCTGCTCTAGCAGATTCCGCGTCCCCTCGACATTGACTTTATGATACAGGGCTTTCTGTGCAGTGTTGTGCCCAGCATTCGCGACGGGGGAGGCTGTGTGGATGATTATTTGCGGTTTCGCTTTTTGTAGGACTTCGCGCACGGCGGTGGGCGATGTTATGTCGGCGGAGTAGTATGTAGCGCCGTCGAGGCGGTTGTGCGTTGTGTGTAGATCGAGGATCGAGACGGAGGAAGTTGAGGGTGCGAGGAGTTGGGAGACGATGTGGTGGCCGAGGAAACCGCAGCCGCCGATTACAAGGACAGGGGTAGTGAGGTTAGAGGATGGAGTGTGTTGGTTCGTCATGACTAGGCTGGTTCCGGTGGAGCTGTCAATTGTCTAAGGGACGTGGTAGGTAGGAGAGCGTTAAAATTGGAATTGGGGAAAGGGTTATAGCAGATTTGTATTTATTCTACGCTGTAGGGCTGAGTTCGAGTTGGTAGAGAGCAGATTTGGGACGGCGGTAGGACCAACAGTTCGATTTCAAAAAGTTATCACCGTCGTCAAGGAGATTCTTCATGTCATCATCCGCGTCAAATCGATTTGTGCATGCTCCCTGACGGCACACAACTCCTTCGCTTAACTTCGAAAACAATGTCCCATCATAGCAGTGACGCTCTCGGTCTACCTCACAGATGAACTTACCTAGCTTCACTTCATTCCATCAGCAAATTCTCGGTCTCGATCTACGGATACAAGCAATACCTCAGGCTTGCTATCAGGAACATCCACCTGGCAGCCGAGATCCTAGCCCTCACGAGGATATAGAGCCGCTTTGGTACGGGGATTCATGCATGGAAGGAGGTAATGCAGGACCCCAAGACCTATGCTGAGTTCAACCATCGTCTCTCATCAAGTACGTTCCAATGATGTCAAGGATTTCTTGCTTAACCTGAGCTTTCACTGAATGCTACCTGATTCGGTAACCTGAAGCTCGCGCAAAACATCCTCTTCGTTGGCGCAACGTCCCGGACATCCCATATCTCGACCTCTCCCTCGTTTTCCGGATCACCTGGCTTCACCTCATGTCTCAAATGTTCCGATATCTCTTGACAGATCTTTCTCTCCTCTTCCTTGTTGTCATCACTCTTGCTACTAAAGCAATGTACATGCACCATTGGCAACTTCCTGGACTGATGCGGCTCGAAGTAATCTGAGTAGCCCGCATACACACCAATGAACGCAGAAAGAAATGAGATAGCCGAAGCTGGAAGGTTCAAGACGTAGTGATTGAAGAATCTCGGAGACTTCATATACACCCCTGACATTCTTTTGCCACACGTTAACTTCTTCGTCCGAGATTCCTTTGGAGTTATGTCAACTTCTGTATAGCTATGCATGAGACCTTTTGTCGCAGCGCGGATGAAAGTACGGCCATCTTTATTGAAAGGTTTGACAAATGAAGTGACCTTTTGCAAGTAAGCAAGTCCCGTCAATAGTATCTTTGAGCAAGAGCAAACGTACCTTATTCCTTGCGACAGCAGCTTCAAGACTAGCATAGCTATCAGGGTTCAGATCGTTGGCCCACACAAAGCAACGCTTCTTTCCTGCAGGTACAGCAAATGGCCCGACGCCCGCCATAACATCGCATATAGCTTCTCCCGGCTGAAATTTCTCAACCAGGCGCCTGTGTTCGGTTTCAAGGCGACTGTTCCAATAGACTTTCGAGTAGTCGAAGCTGAATGTACAATTTGCTTCCTGGACCTTTACTCTCATATCGTGTTCACCGGCCAGCAGCTCGTAGCTAAAAGTGCGGTACTCATTCTGCTCGCCTACTTCGTCGATTTTGTTGATGACGGTGCGGATGTGTGGAGTCTTGTCCAAGAGAACCTCGGCAATCAGATTCCTATATGGGAGATATCGTTCTCTTAGATTTAGATGCGCTAAATGCGATTAGCGATAGCAACATTATATTCATGGTGTCAAGATTGCATGCACACCGATATGGCCAACAACACTAAAGCCCGAAGGAGTGTCATCTTCGATGTCCTCTGGCAGTATAGAGCTGAGAATATCACCTACGTGATATCAGCACTTGCACAGTCATCACGCACCGTAGTTGTCAATATACATACGGTATGTCCAGTAGTTGTAATCTACGTCCACTTCGTACGGCACGATAGAAACCTGAGACGACTTGACGAGGTCTGAAAGTATTGGACTCCACGTCGATTCATCTAACAAGGGTCTCAATATGGATAACTGAATCTCAACCCAATTGGGGTCAAAAGCAACCAATTACCATCAGACCGTATTTCTGGCTTTAGTAGCAACGCTTTAGCGTCTTCACCTTGCGGATCCCTTACTGACACAACGGTCTGCATGCGGTCAAGCTTCAGTATATCGAGATATAGATCACTTTTGCATTTCGTTATTTGCTTGCGGTCGGTGACTCTTGCAGCAGACGTAGGCAGTGTTCTTTTGAAGAAAAGGCGATCTAGACTTCGCATTGCACGGTTAACTGGAGGGCGAAACATTTTTGGACCTAGGGCTTCGGATGTTGTAGTCATGTTCCTCTAGGATCTGTTATAGGGGCATAGATCCAAATGCTTATATCCCAAAGCGTATTCACGAGACATATCGAGCGGACGAATGCTGGTACACGAATGAGAATTGTGACAAAACGATGAGAAGTCAAGTATTATATATCCAACAGTATGGCGCTAGCTTTCACGAGACTTGGCAATATAATGGTCTCAAAGTCCGTTGGAATTTTAACGATTTTGTGCCAACCCTAGGTACATTCACGGAGGTGACTATTGGATCTTCAGTGTCACATGAAGCCATTGATCTCAATACAGGCCGAGGGCAGTCCCTATACTCTCATTTGGGACCATCATTACACATCAATGCGAGTACGCTAAAACAAATTTCAAGGTCTCTTCCGTAACACTCTTCGTACAGGCGCAGGAGCCTCTACGCCTGCGACTTTCTTGCCTACAGCCCGCACACCTACATCCTTCTTCCTACTAGCCCTAGTAGGTGCCTTCTTCGCGTTGCTTACGATCGTCGTTTCAATGGAGACACTCGATACATTACTGGTGTTGCTGGCTTTCCGCACATCCTCTGGCTCGTGCGCAGGCCCAGCACCTCTTTTTGCTCTTGTGGTTCCTGCTTTCGTGGTTGTTGGATTGCTGCCTGTTCGAGAGATTGCTGCTTTCGAACGTCCAGCCTTAGATTTCTCGCCCATTGTACTGGCTAGGCTAGCTGTGGCTGTCGCCGTAACTACCTTGGCTGGTGACGCTATCTTGATGGGCGAGAGTTGCTTTAGGGGTGAGGCTGGATGAGAGTTGTATAACTTTTGCAGTGAGCATAGCGCAGGTCGAATGGGAGACTGGGGAAGAGTGCGTGAGTTGGCCGATTTCGGTGAAAGGACTGTGGAAGGATTGGTGACTTGGCGAGACGGCCCTTTGGCGAATTTGGTACGCTTTTTAGGATTTGGTATATTAGGTATATCTCCTGCGGTGTTTTCTTTGTCTGCTGCTTCCATGATATCGCTGTGATTTGTTAGGAATAAAGCTATTGAGCGACGATGTTGCGGAATATACCTATTCCTTTTCCTTCCCCCATATTTGGTTGTTGCTATCGGCATTTCGTCTTTGGCAACTATGATTGATTTTTCTGGTATTGCGGGCCGTTTCAATGTTTCTAGGGCCTTTGGCTCTTCTCGTCCTGCCTTTTCCCTCTGGTCGGCTATTTCCCGATACTTCTCTTGAAGCTCCCCCATGTTCGCCTTTCGAAGGAAGTTAGGTATACGGTTGATCCGTAACTCTATTCGAGTCCTTAAATTCTGTGCTTGTAATGCGTACTGCGCTCGTAGCTTACGCGCACGTTCTGTGACTGGAAGACGTGAGACTTTGTAATCGTGCGATGAAGACTAGCATGAATTACCCTCGAGCTGGAGATTGTCTATGAGAGCCTGTTTTTGGGCCTCTGTTATGCCCAAAACTTTGCTTTGAGGTGAGTGTACTGGTGTCCTCGTGGGCGATTCAAGGGCAACGGTTTGCGCGCATTCTACTGGGTCGATTCCCATGGAAGATGTTTTTTTTATTGTAGGAGCTGGCACCATCTTGGGACTAATGTAATGAAGAGTAGCAGTATTGCAGTTGGTTCACGATTTACAGCAGGAGCGAGAGGAGGGGCTATGCGAGTTGAATAAAGTAACCAGATTGTTGGCAGTGCCAAGCGTAAACAAAGATCGGCGCGGGACTATATCCGTGCTCTTGGCACTATCATTCCGCCTCTTGAGCTTGGAGTATCACTTCCCTTTGAATCCACTGATACTATTTCCACATCCAAAATCACCTCTCATCTCGACGCTCGTAACTCTTATCGGACTTCGCGATCAGCTAACTCTACATATTGCAGCCGCAAGTCCGCCGAAATGGTGCTCGAAGCAACGATGATAGTGTAAGCATCACCTTCCTCTTCCATGTTTCCCAGCTCTTGCTAATCCTAAGATTTACCAGGCTGGACAACAGCGAGAGTAGCAGAAATGGCGATTATGTGCAAGTTATAATATTGCTCTCGGCTGCATCAGGAGCTGACTGGGCCTCGATACGATATAGCCCGTCAAGGTGGGAAGCACAAGCCGATGCTGTCAGCCTTATCTTCTCCGCCAAAACACAAGCGAACCCTGAATCTTCGGTTGGCCTTATGAATATGGGAGGCAAAGGACCAGAGATGCTAGTAACCCTAACTACGGACTTTGGGAAGCTTCTAGATGGTATACATCGAACCAAGATAAGAGGCAGCACACACCTGGCCACGGCAATACAAATCGCGGGTGTGCGTCGATGTGAGACTCCCTGATCGTTGCCTATGGCTGCTGATATCGTTGTCCGTTCAGCTCGCTCTAAAGCACCGCCAAAACAAATCACAACGCCAACGGATTATCGTGTTCACCTGCTCCCCTATCGATGAAGACGAGAAAAATCTCGTCAAACTTGCTAAGAAGATGAAGAAGAACAATATCTCAATTGATTTCATCGCTTTTGGCCATCTAGAATCAGAAAACACGAAAAAACTAGAAGCGTTCAATGAAAACATCAAAGGTGGTGACGGCTCACATCTCGAAATCATTCCGCCAGGGCCTAGTCTGCTTAGCGATCACATCATCTCGACACCTATATTAGCTGGTGAAGGTGTAGCACCAAGAGGAGGTGACGCTGATGGCGACGGTGGAGGAGACGCTGGTGGGGGTGGTTTCGACTTTGGTGTCGATCCAAGTGCGGATCCAGAGCTGGCGCTAGCCTTACGTATGAGTATGGAGGAAGAAAAAGCGCGGCAAGAAAAGGAAGCCCCGAAAGAGCCCACACTCGAAGGTATACCAGAGGAGGGAGGAGAAAACCAGCCGTTACTCAATGCGGACGGGGAAGCAAGTGGAGGTGTGGATGCTCCTATCACAAAACCCGAAGAGGGAGAGAACAAAATAAAAGAGCACCCTACCGATCCGGATAAGCGGGAGGACAAACAGGACGAAGATCGGGATCCGGATAGTATGGACACTGCATGAGCGTTGCTGGCATAGCCCGGCGTTCGGGATGAATTTTGCATAGATAGCGTCTCTATGTACCATCAACATTAGATGATCTCTTCGCCGCTTTGATCCTTCTGCACCATCCAATCCCGAGTCCATGAAATAATTGGGGTATTTTTCCTTTTGACCTCTCCAATAACCCAAACGCCGCGCTATGCCCTTGTCCTCACTCATGGACCACGTAATTTCTGCTTCCGCAGCCATCCAAACAACACTCGTCCCGGCGACCTCCTCAATATGTTTGTCCCATCCTGATGACATCGTAATATCAGATCCACTGATCATCATGCAATCACTACTCGCCCTCACACTATCCCCTCACTCAACAAAATTCCTCAATTTCGTAATGTCATCCAGCAGCTCCTGCAAATCGGCATCGGTGATCTTATTCGACAAACTCGGTATCAGCGTCTTGGCCTCCTCTGCGCTCTCACAACACAAGCTACCAAGCTGCGACCGCTCAAAGAGTTCCAATTCCGTATGCGACGTGAGCATGCGCTCCACAGCCTCGATATTCTCTTTCTGCTTGAAGCGCGCGAATACGTCCAGGTAGTCTTGGGTTTTGATCAGTGTCCTGCGCGCAGATGTATATCAGCTGTGCTTCCTCCTATCGCTGCACGATGGGGGGAGATGTGGTTTGCGATTTCGACAGGTGTAGAATGTACTCTGTCTCCTCGACCTTCCTCTGCCCCTTCCGATGATCCATGACTGCGTTTATGAGCAGCCGCGCTTCTGAAAGTGTGAGGGTGGGCACGTTTTGGAATTCGCCGAGCTTTAGGTCTGCGGCTGCTTCTTCGTCGCCGGTGATTTTCTCTCGGGTGCGTGAGGTGGGGGCTGTATGCTGGGTTGTCATTATTGGTTGAGGCTCGATGTAGAGTGCTGGTAGTTTTCCTCAGGGTCGAACGTGCGTTCAGTCTTGCGCCCACGGTAGTGGCTGATTTAAAGAGAGACAGGTTCCAATCGGTAGAGACCGTGTTTGTGATGCGCAGTATGTGGGATGGTGTTGCTGCAAATCAGACTTGTCGAAGAGTGTTGGAGGCTGCGGGGTGGAGCTCGTGCGTTTGAAGCGGACAACTTTCACTTTTTTCACCAGAAGAGTACCACAAAACGTTTCGTGCAGGAATCCAGTAGTTCGGGATTGACTGGAAACAATGTGTCTCGAGACGATGGCATGGCTCTCACGCCCATAGCTTTTTTCCAGAGTCATACCCATGGACTGAAAGGCAGACACTGCCAACCCTGATCCCGATCTGAATATCCTTCAGATATCATGTAATAGCCCCACTTTCCTACCCAAGAATTTGCTGATACTCGGAAGGGTCGTCTACTCCCTCATCATCATCAATAAAGCTGGCGGCTTAGTCTACAACCGCGATTTCAACTCCGCCCTGAACAAAGTATCCGTCAATGATCTCCTCGTACTCGCTGGCACGTTCCATGGGTATCGCCTCTACTATCGCTATTTTCTGTCATGGGAACACCTGCTAATGAGCTCATGTAGCGTTCATGCGATAACTAAGTCCCTTACTCCTTCCACCCTCGGTGTACCATCCCGCGATAAGACTGGCATTGAAGTCCTCGAATCATCCTCCTTCCGCTTAACCTGCTTCCAGACCTTTACCGGCCTCAAGTTTCTGCTGTTCACGGAACCGCAGCAGCCGAACGTGGATGTCATTACCAAGAGAATATATGAGCTGTATGCGGATTATGTGATGAAGAACCCATTCTATCAGCTAGAGATGCCAATCAGGTGTGAGGCGTTTGATCGGGAGTTGATCAAATACATCAGGGCTAAATAGAACGGAGCAGGGCAGTGCCCAAACAGCATGCAGTGAAGAATGTGGTCAAGATGAGATCTGGGAAGTAAGACATATCGGGGCCCCCAAGGAAGTGGTGATTTTCGACCTTTGAAACGAAGCTAGAAGGCTGCGTTGGACTCGTTATGGAAGTCAGATAGACCCTTGCAAGCCGCTTCGACGATTTCCTCATCATTGACCAGAAGTACAACCGTGGCAACTTTCTCATTCCGAACTTCCCGAACTTATTGTGTATTCTCGCAGTCTCGCACCGTCTTCGTGAGATCACTGCCTGCGTCAGAAAAGGTTATGAGAATACCCAAAAAGCATGCCCATATTATCATTGCTTCCATAGGAGTTCTAAAAGCTTGGGGAAATACCCATCGACCCTGTTGAAGACGACCAAGTTGAAGGGTAGGTGCAGAAGGACACATGCGACAATTTTGTTTACTAGTGGGCACGTTGGTGAAGGTCTATCTTCTCCGACTCATTACAAATCTCCTCCCACTGAAGACAAAGTCATTTTAACATGCTTTTGTTCAAAGTCGAGACACTGTTTGAACCCGACAATTTCATCGTGGGCATAAGGAGCAGAACTTAAACCTGGAACATAGAGCTTGGGTCGATGGATCTAGTGGGCATCCGGTTGATTGGGATTGAAGAGAGAAGTCGGCTACTATGGCTCGGGAGGTGCATAAAGGAAGAAATGTGGAGGAAGGGAGTCTGCTCATCTGATTTAGCTACTCTACGGGGGTTGCGGTGTACGTCAGACGGACTCAGCGTGATAGTCTTTAATTCTGGGGTGTCCATTGATGGTCTCATCAAGCATACAGAGTAGGGAGTGGGTCGAGACTATTTTTCCCATCTGACGCTAGCACGGATCTGTCTCAAAGAGGATTAGCCCGCCCTGTGCTCCACGAACTTTTGAAGATTCAACGGTAGTATAGTGCAGAAATTCCCAAGCACCAACATGCCCATCTCATTATCATCGATTGTTTCCACGCTGCCTTCGGACGAGACATGGGGCCCAGCTACCACCACCGATGCGCTCGTCGATGGCGTTCCGTACGCACCCTATTCGAAGGGGGACAAGTTAGGGCGAATGGCCGACTGGACCACCGAGGGGAAGGATCGAGATGGACGAGGAGGTAGACAGCAATACAATAGGAACTATCGAGGTGAGACCCGACTCTAGAACGTATAGGTCTCGGTGTGCAAATGCTGACTGTTCATCAGACCAGCAAGTCTATGGTGCTGGCACCTCGAGTCTCTTCGCCGTCCAAGTCGCAGAAGATGAATCCTCTTTCTCCGTCGTTGATAACACTCGAACATCCACTAAAACGCGGGGCTTTGGCCGAGGCGGTGGCACCGTATTCCGGGGCCGGGGAAGAGGTGGTCGTGACCAACGTGGAGGACGGGGGAATTTCCAGAACTCTCGAGTGGGTGGCCGCGGCGGTCAGCAGGCATACCTCTACGACCAGCGAGGAGGAGCAAGAGGTGGACGAGGCAATCGCCGATTTGGCTGGAAGGACTATGACAAGCCTCAACGGAATCGGGATTCCTCTGTGAACATCAAGCCTGACTGGACCATGCTGGAGGAAATCGACTTCGCCCGATTACTGAAGTTGAATTTGGAGACCTCCGCAGGTGAAGACATTGACGGCTACGGTTTCCTCTATTACTACGACCGAAGCTACGATAAGCCGCCAGTCAAGAACACCGAGCGGAAACTCAATGTGGTGGACCGAGCAGCGTACAATGTCACAACCTCTTCAGACCCGATTATTCAAGACCTCGCCGAGAAGGATGAGGCCACCATCTTTGCTACCGATAACATCCTATCCATGCTTATGTGCGCACCTCGATCCGTTTACAGCTGGGATCTCGTCATCGCCAAACATGACAATAAGATATACCTTGACAAGCGTGACGGATCGTCGCTAGACATGGTGTCGGTCAATGAGAACGCTGCTGATGCGCCCTTGGAAGCCAGCGAGGGCAACAAAGATAGCATAAACTTTCCTGGTGCACTAGCGCTGGAAGCAACATTTATCAATCACAACTTTGCCAATCAGACGGTCATGGAGAGCGAGACAAGCAAGTTGGAGATGCAGCACGAAAACCCGTTCTACAACCCGTCGGAAGAGACCGAGCCGTTGGCCTCGAAAGCATACAAATATAGACGCTTCGATCTATCATTAGAGAAGGACGAGGACCCTCTGCACTTGATCGTGCGTACCGAGATCGACGCAGTGGTCAAAAATAACATCAGCGGCGAAGACCAACTGCTCACCCTGAAAGCCTTGAACGAATTCGACCACAAAGCACAAGGCAGCGGTGGCGCTTTAGATTGGCGAACGAAGCTTACGAGTCAACGCGGTGCCGTCGTAGCCACAGAAATGAAGAACAACAGCTGCAAGTTAGCGAGATGGGCTACGCAAGCCATCCTGGCTGGCGCGGATGTCATGAAACTTGGGTAAGCTCTTTTTACTCCCACGTCCCGTTATCCCCATTTATCCCCCAAGTCTACTTGCCATAAGCTTCATCATCTGATCATCGTCTGATGCAATCCGCAGCTTTGTCTCGCGCACATCTCCCAAAATGCCCGATAAGCACGTAATCCTTGGGGTCGTCGGCTACGACCCACGCAAATTCGCCGAGCAGATGAACCTAAACCTTGCGAATGGCTGGGGTATCGTCCGCACCATCGTCGATATGTGCCGAAACATGAAGGATGGCAAGTATGTGTTGGTGAAGGACCCGAACAAGGCGCTGCTTCGGTTGTACGAGGTGCCCGCCTCGACCTTCGAGGATGAAGATGGCGATGAGGGAATTGCGGAAGGCACGGAGGCTGGTGGTGAGGAGGATTAGATGATGGCACGGCTGTGGTGCGGTTATTCAATTTCGATTGAGGCAAGAATAGGACACGCGAACACGTATGAAAGGCATATGAGTGGATGAGCCGCGCCATAGTCACCTTGCACCCAATAATGTTCTCAGATGCTTGATCGAGTCTCGTGGATGGCCCATGCTCTGGTATCCCGAAGCTTGGCGCTAGGTTCCAAACATAGCTCTTGATGTTTCAGGGCACCTTGCCATCACATCGAACAATATTGCGAGAAGTTCGAAGCAGGCATGGCAGCCATGATCTCCTGATATAGCATCGTAGACCAGTTGTGGAAACTCTTCATAGCAGACGTGCTGTGGAGATTGCTATCACCTTTCGATCGTCCACTTACTGGACTTATCAAGTGCCGGGGCGGAAGCGAACAATCATGCCAGTTATACTTATCAGTGCGGGTGCATGTTTACCGTCGACGTTGGGTGTATGCGGGTGATGAGAGACCTCCCTCCAGTCACACCGTCCTGGCTGGATATGCCTTTCGAGACTCCGGAGTCCCAGGTCTAGCTATTTTACTATAAGAACTTTTTAGTCTAAGGTTTTCTACAATTATTATAGCGAAAATAAGTTAAAACAATCGGCCGTTAGTGCATAAGAGGGCGTGGACCAGAAGGGGGTGAACTCTTCTACCTTCCATTAGCATCATTAATCTACGGGATGTCGATCAGAATCTCCGACGAGAGGATTCACAATTCTCCTGATGGTCACACCAATTGTTCACATGTCTATCACCCATCACCGTTACATCCGAAAGGGGTCTGACATGCATCAGAACTCTCCATATTCGTCAGAGTTGGTATTTCATGTGCCATAATCATGCATTGCCGAGCATGAGAAGTGTGCTCGTCCGGTATCGACGATGATTGGAGCAGAAAGTCGAGGTGCACGTTGCATGCGACAAGGCGGAAAGGCTCTTCCAGACTTTTGGACATGGTGGGGGTGAACAGCAGGACTTCTGTTACCTTTGCCCTCGTACATGGAGGGGAGTACAGAGTCGTATCAGGGAATGGATACAATACAACTTCCCGGACACGGAGAGTTTAGCACCTATCGTCAATGCCTGCTCTACTCCGTATCGGGCTTGAGATGGCAGTTTCAGATCGCTTCGATGAATGGGAGGGTGATAAGGACTAGGCAAGGCGCGTGGCCTCGGCGGCTACTCATACAGAGGCTGGCTGACATGGGAGAGCCACTCGCACCTCTCTGAGAGCGCAGCATGATGACGGGAGATCTAATTGGGCATGTCAATAGCCAAGATACACCATCATGGGCGGCTATCGGACTCTGGTGGGAAGGGAGTCTGGGATAGAGGACGGGGCTGTGTGCGGGAGCTGCTGCAAGTCATGAACAATCTCACTCACTACGCCTAGTGGGTTAGAATTGGGAGAAGATGATGTTGTAGCAGATCGCTGCATGTCTGCATGGAATGAACAATCTCTGTAGACGCTTGCCTGAAGATTCAGAAGTGGTCGATTGTGCTTACTGCAGGCTCGATTGGGCTTGGTGTTGCGCTGTTTATCCACATGCAATCTCCCCTTTCCCCCCGGTTCGATGACTGCGCAATTGATTGCGGTGACGTTGGCTTTTCATGGCTTTTCATGGCTTTTCTCCAGTCAGCCGCTCATCCCCTTTTCAACTTATATTTTCCCCTTTCCCTTTTCTCTCTTCCCTCCAATCACAAAATTCCTCTTCAAGCCAAAGCATTCCATTTTTCCATTGGCTGCCACGCTCGCACTTTCCCCATTCCTCAAACGCGCTTGTCGTGTGCTAGAAGCTACAAGCACATTATTGCCTAAAGTGTTTTCACCCCCAACGCCTTCACTGGCTCGCTCCTCCTTCCAATCGTTCTCATCAACCCGCCAACAGCCTACAGCCTCTCTCTGCCACCAAAGTCCTCATCCAATCCACTTCCCAGTACCCCACGGCAGATCGACTGTACCGCGATTAGGTCAAGGCAACCTATCGCATTGCAGCCATACCACATTGCGCGACCTTATCGTCCATACGGAGAGGGCAAAATCAGCTGACTCTCGACGACCCAGCGCCGCGGTCGCTCAGACCTGTCAAGGCTGCCTGCAGCCAGTCAACGCTCTCAATTGGATTCCCAATTGAACGTTTCGTCTGTTAGTGAGTTCCCCCCCAACAGCCCCGCGTCGTCAATACTGCGTTGTTACTGTCGAGCTGTTCGACGCATCATACAACAATGACGCAACTAAAAACAAGACTCTATCGCATAGGATAGAATCACTATCAAAAGCAGTTGATATACCATACACAGCTATTGCCCTGCTGACTTGCCTGTACGGCTGTCGCAAGAGGCAAACAAGAATCCAACGAGACTCGCATACGCGACACTGCGACAGTGCAAACAAGCGCTTCGCCTTATTACACCGCCTACGGGCACCGTATTAAATCCACCCACGCGCCAACCTCTAGATTGACCCTCACACGAGTTCGAAACATCATCGTTTGATCCAGATCGAACGTCAGCTCGTCCTTTCACTGTCAAAGCAGCTCTGGCAGCACCTTCTGGTGATCGACACGGTACGTTTTCCGCCTGCAGTGCCTACCGCGCGCTATGCAATGCCAACGCATCAAATCATCACCGCTCTTTCTGCCAATGCTCAACCTGGCTCGCACACACCCCTCCCTTGTGCAACCTTCTATTATTGCACACCATGCTAACATCACTCCGCCTGCGAAGCCAATCTCGACCTCACCAACGAAACCTTCGGCTTCTCTCCCCACCATTCCCAGCTGTGCGCCACGAGCTTCACGGGAAACTTCCTTGCATTACTTCGGTAGTGGCGATACATAGCTTACCGACACATGCGACCGACATATGCACCGCCTCGTCACTCCGAAAACAACGAGCACGTCGGGCAGCTCATCCTGCTAGCGGAAGCATCTCGAGACCACCAGTGGGGGCAATATTCACGAAGAACCCAATAGCCTAGCGTCTTACCGAACACCGCTGCGGCCAGACTCACTCGTAATATCGTGGAGCCTTCCTCTAGTAAATAAGAAGTGGTTGACAGCGCACGCCAGTGACACCAATCCGCTGCATAGGAGCCTAACGCTATTCGCCTCACAGGACAGCCCCATCCATTCCCTCGATTACACGCTCATAATCCTCGTGGATTGGCATTCATGAAGGCATAAGAAATACTGGCCAAATCGAACAAACTCATCATTATTCACGTTGTTATTGTTCAAAGATAATTGCTCCTGGTGAGTTGCTGATCTTCAAATTCACCCAATAGAGACGGAGGTTTTCGTGCCGAGACTAATACATGCCAGGGCTGCAGGTTCGCGCATAAGATCTTGGCCAATCCTCGCAGCTGGCTGGTCCCCGCGGCGAGTAAATTACCGTTACCAAGCACAGCTTCTCCCAATCACAATACAAGAAGTCTACGTCGTCTACAGACTTGACAATCTCGAACCTGACTAAATTCGGGCGTGGTCCGCATCTGCCAGCCTATCCGACCCTTGTTGAAGCAGATTCGCGTTTGCATTCACGGGCGCCACTTCTAGGTAGCACCGATCTTCTATATCTCTGCTCCACCTTGGTTTACCCATGATGGATTACGCGCAGACCCAGGCCCATTCATATGGCCATCCACAGGCGCCGCACATGCACGCTGCATACTCCAACCCGCAGCAAGGGCCGACGATAACCTCTCCTCCCATTCAACCACCGCACATGCACCAACAGCATCCAAGTCAAGCCTCACCTATCCTCCCATCGCAGGGCCATTCGTATCCGCAACAGTCCACACCCCAGAGTAGCCATCCAGGGCTCAACTATCCGCAAACGTATGGTGCTGCGCCGACCAACATGCATCAACCCTACGGCATGTCACCATCGGCGGCAGCGGTGGCCATGGCGAATCAGGCAGCATCCGGCCAACAGAATCACTACGCGTATCCGTTACCACAAACCTCCATGGCCAGTGGGTCGCCGCGTATGGCAGGCATTGGGATCAAGAACGAGCCGGCACGACGATCACCTCCTCAAGCGAATAATCCCATGAACACCTTGCCCTCGCAGGTTCAGCCAAATCATCGCATGTCGCATAGCCACTTGAACCATCACGTCGGTAGCCCTCACGTGCAACACGCGTCATCAGTGATGATGAACCACCAACCCCCGAGAAGCTCTGTGCCACCTCAAATGCCTCCACCTCAACAGCAAGCACCTCATCCAGCTTCACCTGAGATCGGACCCTCGGGTGCGGAAGAGGCACCACTCTATGTCAACGCGAAGCAGTTTCATCGTATCTTGAAGCGGCGCGTGGCCCGACAAAAGCTGGAAGAGGCACTCCGGTTGACCTCGAAGGGAAGGAAACCGTACCTCCATGAATCAAGACACAAGCATGCGATGCGAAGGCCAAGAGGCCCAGGTGGAAGATTCTTGACGGCCGAGGAAGTGTCACTGATCGAGAAGGGTGAAGGTGGAGAGTTGCAGAAATATGCTGCAAAAATTGAAGGATCAGACAAATCAACACCAGAAAAATCCAGCAAGGCATCTTCCAAGCGCAAGTCAGGTGCTCTTGATGACGACGACGATGCGCCGGCTGCCAAAAAATCCAAGATGGCACCAAAGGATACCCCGAGCGGCGAGAGTGAAGAGCCCGAGGACGATGATGAAGGTGAGGATGATACTTGAGCGTCGTACACGTTCGAAACTCGAGATACCTCTGGCGGCCTTCACTTTTCATTGCGTGTCTTCACGACTTACGAAGCGTTACATTTCACATATCGAGTCCCCATGACCACAACAAATTTTTAATATTACTTAGCTCCACATTCGCTTGGCCGGTACAGCACATGATTTGGATTGCATTTTGCAGATACCCCTTTGGTTTAGCATTGGCGATGGCTAGAAAGGAACCCCTCACTGGGACAAAATGGATATGGATATGGGTATTGGAGGAAGTAGGAGTACATTCGCTACCACACTTATGTTTGACGATTTTCCTTGCATGTCCTGATTACATGCAGCGAAGGATTTTGGAGGACATAGCGTGGCGTTTTGACTGTGACATACTACTTGGCTGAGAAGGGGTAGTACCACTGCAGGATACATATAGCACATATGGAGACTGGTCTTCAACGTCGTCTTGTGATATCGAATATAGTGATATGAATATAGTGATTACTGGACCAGCAGTTCGTGGAGCATACTGATACGCACTAATGTTTCACAGGCTCTGCATCTTCGGGGTTAGCGAATGTTTCTAACCTATGGCAATAGGCCTTGGCACTCATCGCCCCCGAGTGAAGGTTGAGGTGTCCAGACGTCTCTCATGTACAACGGGGACCTCTTTTCCCTCACACCACACTCTTCTCATCATGATTCTGAGAAGTTGTCATCCTATATTGTTTCCTCTCTCCATTTTCCTCTATCTCCTCCTCACATCCCCTGCTCTCGCGAAAAAAGACACTCCGCGCATCACCAAATACAAATTCGACGCCTCGCCCGCCGCAGCACCCTTCTACTTTGAAGACTCGGATATAATCCTCATCCTCGACGTGGTCGGAAATGTCATACGCTCCCCCAACGCCGGCGAAGAATGGGCGCCTATTGTAGATGTCCCCGAAGGCAAAGCCTGGGATCTCGTCTTGCACCCATATTCCAAGAAGACCGCATACCTTTGGGGCAAAGATACCACGCATTGGATCACAGAAGACCAAGGGGCGAGTTGGCGTGAGTTTGAGATCGTCGGTTACCCTGTACCTTTCAGGCGGCCGTTCAGCTTCCATGCGAATGATCCGGATAAGGTACTTGTAAATGTGTGCACCAGCCTTTTTGCGTGCGATGAGATGGCCTGGTACACTACCGATGGGTTCAAAAGTGCTGCGAAGGAGTTGAGGAAGGATACGAGGAGTTGTGTTTTCGCGCGGAGCACCGACTTGTTCCAGACGAGCGAGGATGATGAAGGCGATGATCGCGTGGTTTGTGTCGTCAAGGGGAAATACTCGAACCCGTGGAGTACGAGGGATAATGGGCTGAGGGTGAGCGATAATTATTTCGAGCACGAGCAGGAGCCAATCTTGGACGAGGGGCGGACCGTGCAGGGCATTATCAACGTCGCGGTGGTTAAGAGCTATCTGCTGGCGGCGGCAAGCGCTAGGGGCACAAATGAGCTGGCTATGTATGTGACGGATGATGCGAAGACTTGGCATCGTACTGTGTTTCCAAGTGATCACAAGATCGAGGAGGATGCTTACACGATCTTGGAGAGTACGAATTACAGCATACAAGTCGATGTTCTGACCACGTCGCCGCTCAATGCTATGGGAGTGATGTTTACGAGCAATTCGAATGGGACGTACTTTACCCGGAACATTGAACATACAAACCGTAATTACAGGGGAATTGTGGATTTTGAAAAGGTTTCCGGCATACAGGGCATCGTGCTGGTCAACGTTGTGGATAATTGGAAGAACGTCGAGAACCCACGTTCGACAGCGGCAAAAAAGATCAAAAGTAAGATTAGCTTCGACGATGGAAGGACTTTTAGCCCGCTTACGGTTGGTGGCGATGAACTTCATTTACATTCGGTATCAGACAGGTCGAACTCAGGCGCAGTCTTCTCAAGTCCAGCACCGGGGCTGTTAATGGGTGTGGGGAACAAGGGCGAATACCTGAAGGAGTATGGAGAATGCGACGTCTACGTTTCCGACGACGCGGGCTTGCATTGGACAAAAGCGCTGATGGAAGCTCACAAGTATGAATTTGGCGACAGAGGCGCCGTTTTGCTAGCCATCTACGACGAAGGTCCCACGGATATAATTCAATATTCTCTGAATCACGGTCATAATTGGGTGAAGGTCAAGCTTGACGGCAAAGTACGCGCCAAATTACTCACGACTACAGCCGATTCCACCAGCCTCAAGTTCTTCCTCGTGGTCACTGAAGGTGGCGGAGAATCTCTCGAGTATTTCGCAATGATGATCGACTTCGCCGAGTTGCATGAGGGGAAATGCAAGGATACTGACTTCGACAACAAGTGGTACGCTCGCGTCGATGAAGATGGAGACCCAACTTGCATTATGGGACACAAGCAATGGTATCGCAGACGCAAGTGGGACGCAGACTGCTTTGTGGACAAGGAGTTCACAGACCCAGTACCAGGGTATGAGGCATGCGCGTGTGCCAAGGAAGACTTTGAATGCGATTTCAATTTCATTCCTAGTGATGATGGAGAGAAGTGCGTTCCAGCCAGCTTCCTAGACGTTCCCGAGGATCAGTGCAAGGATGAGGGTGATACGTTCCGGGCCAGCTCAGGGTTTCGACTAATCCCTGGTAATAACTGCGATCGAGCGGCTAAGGGTTCTGTGGAGCTTGATGTGGATGTGGAACGTTCATGCAAGGACTCCAAGAAGCCTCCAGTCAGCGGAGCCATCAGTACCGAATTGACTCGATTTCGAGCTGACAACTTTGCGGACTTTTACTATCTCGAGAGAACCGACAAAAGTCACGGGGTTGACGAAACTATCGTTATGCGGACTACCGAGCACGAGATATACATTACCAGAGACGCCGGTAAGACCTGGAAGCAAATCCTCAAGGAGGAGGAGATTACCGCGATTTATCCACATCAGTACTTCAGCGATGTTGTATTCTTCCTTACGCCGGGAAAGAAAGTATTCTACTCGTACAACAGAGGCGACACGATCAAATCGTTTGAAGCTCCAGCAGATCCAACCCGTGATAGACTACCAGTGTTGAGTTTCAACCCTACCAGCAAGGAATGGCTTATCTGGACCGGTGCGGTGGACTGTGATACCAGCAGTAGAGGGGAATGCCACAACGTTGCCTTTTTCAGCGAAGACCGGGGTGGCAACTGGGTGCACAGAGTACGATACGTCAACAAATGCGAATTCGTCAAGGAAGAGGGCCGAGGTGGTGTGGATAAGCTTGTGTACTGTGAGCAGTACGAAAACGAAGAATTGAGTGGCCGACTTCAGCTAAAGTGGAGCGACAATTGGTTTGCCGACGACCACAAACCATTTGAGGACATCATTGACTTTGCTACCATGTCTGAATTCATCGTAGTCGCTGCGAGGAAAGAAGACGACCGAGACGCGCTCACATGTCATACCAGCATGGATGGCAAGAATTTTGCTGACGCTCAATTCCCGCCCAGTCTTGAGGTACCGCGAGAGAAGGCTTACACCGTCTTGGATAGCTCTACTCACGCCGTCTTCTTGCATGTTACTGTCAACAACAAAGAGGGGTCCGAGTATGGCTCGATTATCAAAAGCAACAGCAACGGCACTTCATATGTGATGAGCCTTGATGGCGTCAACAGGGACAGCCGGGGCTACGTCGACTTTGAGAAGATGCTTGGTCTCGAGGGCGTCATCCTTGTTAATCAAGTGGCGAACCTGAAAGAAGCTGACAAGGGAGCTTCGAAACAGTTGAAGAGCATGATCACCCACAACGATGGAGCCCAGTGGGATCCGATACAAGCACCGGCCGAAGATGCAGATGGTGATGCCTTCAACTGCGACGTGTCAAATCCTGAGCAGTGTTCTCTTCATCTCCACAGCTACACGGAACGCAAAGACCCTCATGCTACATTCTCCTCACCATCAGCTATGGGCCTCATGATGGGCGTCGGCAATGTTGGAGATTATCTGCGTAAGAAAATAGACGACGACACGAGTCTTTTCATCACCCGTGACGGCGGTGTGAAGTGGCATGCTGTTAAGAAAGGCAACTATATGTGGGAATATGGCGACCAGGGTTCGATTATTGTTATCGTCAAGCAGGAAGTCGCTATACAATCGCTGTTCTACAGCCTTAATGAGGGTATCGATTGGATCGAATACGAATTCTCCGAGAAGGACTTCACCGTCAAGTCCATATCCACTGTTCCCACCGACAAGTCACGCAACTTCATCCTTTGGGGCTTCGAATCTACCAACGACAGAGACATTGCTACGATCAACCTCGACTTCACCGGATTGACCGACAGGCAATGCAAACTTGACGAGAACGACCCCGAAGCAGGCGACTATTACCTCTGGGAACCTAGACACCCTGCGCAAAAGGACAACTGCCTGTTCGGTCACGTTGCACAATATCACCGCAAAATCCTAGACCGGGATTGCTACAACGGACCAAGCATCAAACACCTCCACAACATCGCCAGGAACTGCTCTTGCACCCGGGAGGACTTTGAATGGTAAACACTCCCCCTTCCTAAACCTCTCTCAATCCACATACTGACACCCTGACTTCCAGCGACTACAACTACCAAATCGCCTCCGACGGCTCCTGCAAACTCGTCCCGGGCCTCCCCCAACCCGACCACAGCCAAATCTGCCGCACCAATCCGGACCAAATCTCCTACTACCTCCCCACCGGCTACCGCCGCACCCCCCTCGACACCTGCCAAGGCGGTCAAGACATCGAATACGCCTCGGGCGAAATCCCCTGCGAAGGCCACCGCAGCGAATTCGAGCATGAACAGCGCAAAAAGGGCCTTGGCGGCTTCTCCTTCTTCCTCCTCGTCTTCGTCCTCCCCGTCGCCATCGCGTGCGGTGTCGGGTACTGGGTGTGGCGGAACTGGGACGGGAAGTTTGGCCGGATACGGCTGGGGGAGTCGGGCGGGGCGTTTGATGCGCAGAGGGCGTGGATCGCGTGGCCGGTTATGGGCGTTAGTGCCGTTGTTGCGGTGTTGGGGGCTGTGCCGTTATTGGTGGGGAGCGTGTGGCGGGCTATCGCTGGGGCGGTGGGGGATGGGAGGGGAAGGTTTACGCAGAGGAGCGATTTTGCGAGGGGGGGAAGGTATGCGGTTGTTGATCCGGATGAGGATGAGTTGTTGGGGGATAGTGGGGATGAGGATGTTTAGGGTGGTGGGTTGTGGGAGTGGGAGTGGGATATCTGTTTTTGGGGGGGAGGGAAGGAAGTGTGGAGCGGGGGATGAAGTGTGTAGGTAGCCAGCGGCATTGGGCGGAGTTTCGTTTTCATGATTGTGGTGGATTGGAATGGGCATGGGTGTGCTTTGTAGCGAGTGAGCGAGCGGGCGAGATCCTTTTGGGGGTAGTGGTGTATAGTATGTATATCCGTTATTACCATACCTAGCAGTCCGTAGATACCATTCGTTCATCTAAATCAACGAGAGACACTTCGTACCTTTGGTCCTCTCATTGAATGTAGTTTTTTAGATATGTCATCTTCAACTCTAATCCTTTCTGCTACATAGATCATCCATCCCCTCGCGCATCGATCTACTTACCTATTCGCCAAGCCCCCTCAACCTCCGTCCCCCTTCTCCTTCCCCTTCCCTCATCCCTTCCCTCTACCCCATCTTACCCCATCTTTCCCTTTGCCGGTTTGTCAACCCTCCGCCCTTCCCACCATTGATATCCTCCTCATCCTCCTCCATACCTCCGCCCATATCGTCTCCTCCACTAACCCTCATCCACGCCTCTATCTCTCCCGATCACCAACGCCTCAGGAAAATGAACCCTAGTGCCGAGACCAACGTCGACGACGACGTTCTTATCAAACTTAGGGATAGCGCTGTAGCGGCTAAGGGGGTGGCTTATTGTAGGTTCATTCTCACTTTTGTCTTTGATTAGTTTCTCTTCTTGTTTTATGCAATCTGCTTGCGATTCTGATTTCGATTCTAAGAATTGGAAAGTATGAGATTCGTATCAAATAAGAAAGAACATGGTTAGAGATGGAAGATGGAAGATGTAATATCGTGTTGCCTTTCGTGCAGAAATGAGGGAGGGGAGGGGTTTGCTGAAGCGGTGATTACGCATGTATGGAAAATGAAAGATGAGGGAGGAAGGTGCTGTTAGTTGTTTTGATGCTTTTTTCTCTTTTGGATAGGGGGGAGGGGAAGAAGGGGGATGTGGAAGGATGGTGGTATTTCTACTTGTATGCACGTGCATGTGCATGTATGCTATACTCGTGTTTCTGGGTTTTCATACGGCTTTGCGTTGCCTATCGCTATTTCTGTTACATGTTCTGTCCACCCATCTCTCTCTTCCTTCTCTCTTCCCCTCTTCCCTTCTCCCTTTCCTATCCCCCTCCCCTTTCCCTCTCCCTTTCCTCACCCCCTCCCTTTCCTTTCCCCCTCCTCACCATCTCCTCCACCCCCCCATCATCTCTTCCTTCCCCTCATCAATACCATTTTCCATCCATTCACCCTCCATCTACAAATCTAACTCACCCCCCCCCATCCAGGTCCCTACTCCAATTTCCGCGTCGGCGCCGCCTTCCTCACCGACGACGGCATCATCGTCTCGGGTGCTAATGTCGAAAATGCGAGTTTTCCGGTGGGGATGTGTGCGGAACGGTGTGCGTTGGCGAGGGGGGTGGTGGGTTTTTTCTTTTCTTTCTTTCCCATCCATTCTTAGGAGGAAAGGGGGGGGTGCAGGAGAGGGGTGGGAGGGGCGAGAGGAGAGGAGACATAGGCATCGTATGCTGCCTGATACCACATTTCTGCTTCCATGATCGAATTCCTCAAATACCCACTCTCCATACTCCCCTCCCCTCTCCCATCCCACACTCCCTTCCCCTCCCCTCTTATCCTCTCCATCCTCTCCATCCCTATCAACCCCCTCACCCTACACCACAAAAACGCTAATCTCATCCTCTAATACACAGACAGACGGCCACAGAGTATACAAAGCGTTGGCCGTAGCGACCGATATCACGCCTCCAGGTACGTCTCCCACTCATTTCCCCTCACCCATTTCCTTTGCTTAACTTAATACTTTGATTTATTCATTCAATCCCCAAACCCTATCCCCAAACCCCCCTTTCCCCGGCTTTTCCTTCTCCTCATTCACCTCATTCACATCACCCATCCCTCTTCCCCTTTCCTTATTCACATCACTCATCACCCATCCACCACCACCCACCACCACCCATCACCAATAACACCAACACCAATACTAACCCCCCTCCCCCCTCCACAGCCTCACCCTGCGGCATGTGTCGCCAATTGTACGTCCTCCACCCCTTCCATACTTGTACTCCTAGAGGAGACTATGCTTATACCAGGTAAACGATGGTAGCATACGCGAATTCTGTCCGCTCTCGATGCCAATTTATATGTATGATGGCGAGGGAAGGTATGTTGTGAGGAGGCTTGAGGAGGTTAGTTTCCTTTTCCTTCTTTATTTCTCTATCGGTTTCTTTTGGGTTGGGGTTCCTGTTTTTTGTGGGGTTGGGGATTTTAGTGGGTGGGTGAGGGGTAAGGAGGGGATGGTACGGGAGAGGGGATTGGATGGGATAGGAGGGGATGGGATTATATGGGATGGGATGAGATTGAACTGATTCGCATCGGTGTAGTTACTTCCTATGAGCTTTGGGCCGGATGATTTGAAGGGTGCTGGTAATGAGAGGGTGAGAGGGTAGGGAAGGGGTGGGGGCATGAGAGGGAAAGGAAAGCAGGTTTGGGGAGGAAGGCAGGGGAAGGGGAAGGGGATGGTGGTGTGGCTTGAGTTAGATTGGATTTGATGTGATGAGGCGTATTGCAGGGACAGTCACTGATTGTTGGTACGGGACAGCATTCTGAGATGCATATGTTCTATATTTGCTTTTCAGTTTCTAAATCTAATGAGGCCATTTCGACCAGTCTATCTCTCAATGCCTTCCGCTCGATTAACGAGATGATACCTTTTCAGGAATCTAACCTCTAGCACAATTCGTATCATCATCCCCACCACCCCCTCAACCCCTCATAGACCGCAAAGATGAATGCCGAGCTAGGCGCCGCCCTCGCAACGGTGATCCCACAGCCTCTATACATACCCCTCAGCCCCTGCTGCTGCCACAACACTCTGCCGGAAGCCCAGAAGCTAGCCCTTCCATTACCCGCCGGAGTGACTTCTTCGGTCTGCATACGCGATTTGATCGTGTCCGCGGGGAAAAAGACGAAGTTGTAGCTTACACCGGATGTGGCACCTGCGAGAAGCTGTTGGTAGAGTGGTAGAGTCGCTGGAATATGATCTACGGACGAGAGAGCGGATGCAGTACGGGCGTTGTACGTTCGGAAGAGGGTAGAGATACCTTCATAGCTGCCGAACCACGCGGCCGACCCGCCCGTTTCGCGGATCAGGGTTCCTAGCTGACCGTGCCAGAAGCCGAAGAGGCCATGATGTCGGAATACGGATGAGATTATCGACAATGGTCCCGGTCCTTGCTGCGTAGAGGGCGAGAGCGGAATCTGCATCTGGCATTTCACCAATTCGATAGGTGTGAGTAACAAGCTCGTAAAGGCACCGCTCATCGCTCCGCACGCCACCAAAGCGCTCAAAGGCAATTTTCCTTCCCGCCTCTTCTCCTCTCTGAGCGTGGGCACGGTAGCGAGTAACGTATTTTGCGCGATGCGGTAGCTAAAGAATAAACCGCTCGTCTCAATCGCCGCACCGAGCAAAGGGGCGCTGATACCGCGATAGAGACCTTGGATGCCTTCGGTACGGAGGGATTGCTTGATGCAATCCAAAGGCCCAGCGTAGAGATGTGGTAGCGTGGAGGGCTGCGATTGCAGTCGAACTTTTACGGTGTCGAAGGGGTATTCGATCGTTTTGCCGATGATGCCGGCTATGGAGCCGAAGGCTATGTCTTTCAAGGCTTCGGTGCTTTGGGTACTGGGGGATGCGGGCGCTGTTTGAGGTGCTGGCGTTGTGGTTGCGAGGCCATCGTTGGTGGTGGTGAGTGCCGTTACTTTTGCCGCGGCAGCGTCGGTCATCGGGTTCGAGATGAGCTGTGAGCAGGTGTTCTGGTGATGCGGTAGAAGGGGATAGTGATGGCCGTTCTAAGCGTGGTAGAACGGCCTTGTGGTGTTATCGAGTGGGCATTTCGAGGTTATTGGAATGGCTTGCTGAGTGAAGCGGTGAGCTCTGGTAATATCATTGGACTTCAAATCTACATGGCAGCCATTGCGGGGGCTGGGTGTGAGATCAGTCTTCATTTTACTATCAGTTTAAAAAGGTGTACTCTTACAACATTTGAGAGTATACGAAGAAGACATAAAGTTGACTCAGTCAGATCGGACAGCACGATGCTTTCTGTCCGAAGATCAGCCGGTTATCTTATCGTATCCTAGCGGTCTCGTTACACTTTATTCTTGAGCATCTCTACTTTGCGAATGGGCTATTACTCAGAGTTTATCCGAATTCACTTCACAGGTTCCTTTGGGTATATTACACAGTTTGGATTTGATCAACGACCTCCAGCATGACGGAGAGCAAGCCTACTCCGAGTACGGCACCTTCAAGCTTGACTACCCCAGGCCTACGGAAGAATGGTATACTCTGTACCAAATCCAAGTGTCTGTCCGACCCATCACTAAAGCAGATCCCTAGGCAAGCAATGGCATGCCCAAAAGACCGCCTTCCGCCCGAAAGCTGGACAAACCTCGTATGAGAAGCGCACCGCAGAGCGAATAGCCATGGCAGCTATGAAGGCCAAGGAAAAGGAGATGAAGGATGAGAAGGAGGATGAGAGACAGGTACGATATGTCGTGTCATACAGGTCTGTCTAGGTCTCTCATTGACTTGACATCAGCGGCGTATACAGGCCATCAAAGATAAAAGGGCGGCCAAAGAAGAGAGAGAGCGTTATGAGAAGATGGCGGAGAAGATGCACAGGAAGAGGGTGGAGAGACTGAAGAGAAGGGAGAAGAGGAATAAGCTGCTGAAGTCATGAAGGATTATGTTAGCATTTACGGTGCGGCGAGGGGCAGCTGGCACGATCATGAATGTTTTGAAATATGGCGTTTGGATTTGGGACGACCACGAGCGTCATGATACCCAGATTACACTGATAAACCACAAGTCTCATAACTTATCGATGATCCGATGCTTGACTGGGTGACGACCACTGTCTAAATTAATTTATCACTTTTCTGTTTGCCGAGGTCAATTTCATTACGTTTATAATCCAACTTCCTCTACCTACAACAACGACAGCAAAAATGTCCCGCCCAACAACTCCCCTCCCTTCCTTCGTCCCCCAGAGAGAAGAAGCCCACCTCATCCCTCCTCCCCGCTCCTCCACACACCCAGTGAAACCGCGGCAACACATCCCCCACCACCCCCACCGCGTCCATCACCACCACCACCATCACCGCGACAAAAGCGTACCGCAATCCGCCATCCAACCCATCATCTCGAACCCCTTTTCAACCTCGCACTCCTTCGGCGATTTCCTCGCCAAGACCACTTCTGCCGTCAGGGTTGACAGTGGGGCAACGTCGCAAGAGGATCTTGAGAAAAAAGAGAAACAGCGAAGAGAGAAGAAAGAGGCTGAAGATCAGGAGCTCGAAAAGGCGAAATGGCGTGAAGTAGAAAACCTGCGTACGAAGCGCACAGCCGTTGACGAGTAAGTCCTTATTCCCCTCCAACACCAATCCCATCCTGTACAGAAGACATCACCAATTAACCCCCCACAGCGACCTCCGCACAACCCTCACCACCCTCTCCACCCTCAGCACAACCACCACCCGCCGCCTCGACTACACCTACTACGCCCTCCTCTCCTCCCTCTCCACCCTCACCACCACAATCGCCAACCTACACAACCTATCCACCACCACCACCGCCTACGCCTCCCACCTCACAACCACCACCTCCACTTTGACCACCTCAACACAAGCACAGATCGACGCCGCAGACAAAGGGTTCCAGCAGCAAGCGCGACGGATATCGGAATTGGAAACGCGCATGAGGGAGGGGAGGGAGAGGATGCAACTGCTGGAGGGGAGGTTGGAAGATGCGAGAAGGAAGGTGGAGAGGAATGGGGAGAAGGATCGGGAGGGGAGGGAGGCGGCGGTGAGGAGGCTGAAGATGCTGTGGGGGTTTTTGGGGGCTTGGGGGGTGGTGGTGTTGGTGGTGGTTGTTGTAAGGCACTGGCCGGAGTTTCGCATGGACGTGGGACGTGTAAGACGAGTGGAGACGCCGACCACATGGGAGGGCGCTGGATTCCAAGAGGGGCAGGGGAGACGGACGGGAATATCGAGGAGTGAAAAGGCTGCGTCGACAAACGTGCCTGAGCATCCTGTCTTGAAGCTTTTCGATGAATTATGATACAAGATCGAAGCGCGACCGCTGTTCTACATATTCACACCAACATGGGGTATCATATAACGACATGAACTCCCGCGGCCTCGCGAAGAACCAAGGCAAATGCAGATCTCTAATGCAGGCCCTCACCCTCCGAAAATATCATAGTAGTAATCCTCATCTAGTCCCTCGCGACTGGGAATCTCAGGTGGTTCGCCTGCGAACGCCATATCATCGAATCTGACGTTCAGCAGTCGTATCTTCAGCCCGTAGTCCTGCACCATCTTAATCAACTTATTAGTATCCGCAGTGATAGGCTGCTGATTCAGTAACATCAAGAGGCCGTCGAGCCACTCCGAGGCGAGGCTGTGTGTTTGTGGGTAGAGCGTTAGCAAGGTAACCTCTTTGCGATTGGGGTGTGCAGAAGTCTTGGCGAGATTGGAGTTGTTGCGATCATATGTCTTCGGCGTATTGGGACGCGAAATTGAGGGGAGGTGCCCGTGGATGGTTATTTTGGTGGTGCTGGTGGGCTGGTTGGCCTCTCTCAGTGTGGAGGTCGAGGAGTTGGCATCAGAAGCGGCGGACACGTTAGAAGTGACCGATACAACGGAGGTGAGATCGACCTTCTCTGGTAAAGCGTCTAGACCGGGCTCCTCTACTGGGCGGCATTCGAAATCTGCGTAATGCAGATAGCGTCTATTATGGGATAGTTTGGCGAATCGATGAGGAGGTGCTGCCGACTGCCGTTCGACATCCTGCTTTATGGCTAGGCCAACCTCGTCTTTGGAGCCTTGGTTGGGAAACCACGCTCCAGCTAGGAGACATCGTATGCGCTGTTCTCTAACGAATTGGAGAGCCTCGTGATTCAGCTCATCACGGATTTGGCGGAGGTGGTGACCCCAAGTATCTTCGTACGTCAATTCAAGAAGTTCCATCTGAAGCTGCCGAAGCCGTTGCAACTCGAACTCTCGTATCTGAGTCTCTACTTCATAGACATCACTAGTACGCAAGGCTCCTCCCACAACCGATTCGAGCAGTATTCGGAGAAGATCTACAATCTTCAGGAAGTCTTCCAACTCAGCGCCCGTGGCCTGCCATAATCGAAAGAAAGCGTGCAAGCCTGCAGTGTGGAGGACAGACCACTGTAGGAGCATGGGCTTGAAGACCTTGTCAAAGTTTGTTCGCGATTCGAAAGCCAGATGGAATTTGGCATCATCCACATCTGCATTCTCCATCTCAAAATGCTCATACAATATGGCCGTGACAGCGAGGCTTGCTCTTGCAATCGGACATCTCTGCTCTGCACGCTTCGTAGATTGCTCCAACAAGAGCTTCTGAAAGCCATCCTCGTGCTTCCTCACGTAGTCTGTCAGATCCATCATGCCCAAAAATCCGGTCTCCTCGAACTCCCAAGCTGGGTGCTCAGATTCAAACCCCAACCGCCTCCACTTCTCAGGATTGTGATTCTTCTTTGATCCGCCGTCTCCGTTCTCCACGGGTGTGGAGAGTCTCTCGGGATTGCTGGCTAGATGTATGCTCTTCAACGCACGGCGATGATCCGGCTTGTCCAGCTCCACAGGGATATCCCTCCATTTTCGCAGCAGTACCTTGGTCAGGGCTTGGAACTCTAGCAGCGGATGTGACAGATCTTGAAGTGCGCTGCTCTGCATCAAGGTATAGACGGCCTCAATCACTCCAAGATCCTGCAACCTCTTGATGAATTTCGGCCATTCGGATTCGAAGTCGTTAGTAATTGCTTCCCGGATAAGAGAATTAATGAGTTGTAGAGCATTCGCGCACAGAGCATGATCCGCCGAGGAGAGTCGGCTTACAAGCATTTCCAAGAATTGAGGATAGACAGCTATTGCAGGTTTCAGCGCTCTAAAGCCAAACGAGTCCGGCTGAGAGATCCTATTTGAGGCCGTGTACGGGTGAGACACTACATAGACGAGGATGGACATTGCTCCGCGTAGAATGTTGACCAGAGGATGTGTGACCACCAGCTCCACCACCTAAACTGAAGTCAGTAAATGGCTCGACATAGCCACTAATTCAGTCACCCTCTCCACCAAGTCTTGGTTCACATATTCCCACCCCTTGTCTACCTCAAGTAGCCGTGAGAATGACGCCAGGCTGTAGGCTAGCGTATTCCCGGTTGCATGAAGAGTTAGATATCGCAGCTTCTGCAAGCCTCCCTCGACAATGAAAACGTCGGCGAAAGAAGGGTCTCCAATATTTGACTGCAGCTTGAAGACGGCCATTTTGCGAACGGCATCTTCATCACTGCCCAGACGCTCGACGAGCTCCGAAACATTGATGCTGTCCATTGGAAGCGGTCAGTGAAGGAGAGGTCTATGTAAGCAGCATCATCATCTACTAAGGCCCACAGTGATTGGGAAAAGAGAATCTATGGATCATGGTCCCCTTGAGGAAGCCGACGGTAAAATACAGGCCTAATGCAGAGCTACTCCAGCTCTAGATCACCCTATTCTACGGCCGAATCAGGGCTAGTGCAACTATCCTATCGATCGCTCGGCCCGGGAGCGGCTGTTTCAGACATTGCACAACAGGGTAGCATGCTCCAATCCCCTCGGTCTGCCTCTGTAGTCTCAAACCGGCGCAGCTTTCTCATCACTGCATGAATCCAGCTCCATCACATTCGACTCTGCTTCTGCAGGGGCGAATAGAGTGGAACGTAGCTAAAACGTCAGATGCAATACTTTGTGCATAGTCGTGGCTCCTTCGTACGTGGACGTTGCGTGTGGCACGATGGTCCTGGGGCTGATGCCATACCTACCTACAGGTTGAGCAGAATAGAGGTGGTTTCATCGATCCGCGGATTCATTCGTCAGCCTTTCTCTGAATTATTCGCTATCTTCTTGTTTTCTTCTTCGTACCCTTCAGGCGTTATCGTTGAATATATGCCAACTTTCAGTTTTCCCATTACCAGTGCATTGATTGCTTCGAGTTCATCTAATTCCATATCTATCTAATACGGGCCGAAGATCCCTTCGATAACACTCGTATCCTTCCCCCTTGTATCCTTTTCCCAGCCCCCGTATGATGAGGCTTCAACGCCTCTTCTCAGTGCTTCTTCCACTGACCACCCTAACAACAGCGACGAGTCCATCAATCGTTCAGTGGAACTCCACAAACTCATACGGCCCCGACGGGCCTTGGCAAGTCGTGACTGTCAAGATCGGCAATGAATTCGCTGGCGACGCCGTCAGTACAGTCAACCTTCTTCCAGGCGGAATGTGGGAGTCAATGATCAACACTCCTCTCGTTTGCAATGGCTCCTCAGCCGACGCTTGTCTTGCAGCAAAAGCTGGGCTTTACAACATCAATGGCTCGCGCCACGCCGTCAGAATTCTCACGACCAGCAGCCCATGGGTGTGGGAATGGGATAGCGAGGTGGCACTCAATATAAGTGGCCACTCAACGATTGTGCTGGATCAGATGAGCATCAGTACCTTACAAGAGACAGTAACCGTTGGGAATATCGCGTTGTTCGCAGTTGAGGCGTCGCAAATTATGTTACCAGACGGAAGAAACTACTCGACTCAGGTGGGTTCGCTTTCGCTCGGTTCTCCAAAACAGGGGATGATACGATATAACCCCGATAAATACGACAATTCGACAAATCACCCTCTTGGGGTAACGATTCCTGGTTACCTTGCCCATCAGAACTTGACTCCTTCAAATTCGTTCGGCCTCCATTACGGCTCCGCATCGCTTGGCCCAGTAGGGTCACTTGTGTGGGGAGGATATGATCAGAGCAGAGTCCTAGGTGATATTGGTTCGTTCGATCTGGACTCGAAGAATGCGATGCTCGTGTCGTTGCTCGATGTTCAGATTGGCGTTGAGAACGGAACATCCCCATTCCATTCCGATTCGTTGACCGGCCTGCTCAAGCTCAACGCGAGATTCTATGGGGTCCAACCTGTCATCATCGATCCAGTCTTGGCATATTTGTCCATGTTGCCTGATACCTGCGCCGCCATCGCCCAAAACCTACCTGTATCGCTGCAACCGAGCATCGGGCTGTACACGTGGAACACTGCAGATCCGCAATTCCAAAAGATCATGAGGTCCCCATCCTATCTCGCGTTTGTATTTCAGAAATCGGGAGCCGGTAACCTGACGATCAAGGTACCCTTTCAACTTCTCAACCTTACACTTGAAGCACCCATTGTCCCGCAGACCCTGCAGTATTTCCCATGCCAGCCTTTCCAGGCTAATGATGGCAGCGGTCATTACTTTTTCGGCCGAGCCTTCCTTCAGGCGGCCTTTATAGGTTTGAATTGGGAGCAGATGAAATGGTTCCTGGCTCAAGCACCGGTACGTGCCACCATTTTCGCGTAAGCTGATTTTGGAGGCTAACATTGATAGGGCCCTGGTGCCGGCGCTTCCGACTTGAAACCAATTGAATCTCATGATACCACCATCGGCTCGGCTCAAATCTCCAACTTCGCTGCGACCTGGGCTAAAGAGTGGATTCCGCTCTCGAACCTTAACAATACCACACAGAGCGCGAATAGCACCTCAGAGAAGAATCCGAACTCGGGATGGTCAAGCGGAGCAAAGGCTGGCATCGGAGTAGGTGCCACTGTAGGTGGTTTGGCAATTGCCGCTGTTGTGATGTTGTTCGTCTACCGCAAGCGCCGCGATCCTGCACCACAGCCAGAGGAATTGCACTCAGAAGTGCAAGATACCTCAGTGCACGAGGCGTCTGGGGAGCATTTATTCCTTGAAACCGGAGAAGGTTTGGCGCACGAAGCTGAGACAGATGGGGGGGTGCACGAATTAGCTATAAGAGGAATTTCCGGCCTGAGCGAACTCGTTTGAGGGTTTCATGCTCCAAAGGTAATGATAGCTTCAGAGATCATAGTAATTCTCTATAACAGCCTCGACGAGAGGAGATTTACCTTTTCCTAACATTTGTACTCTAATTAGCGAATTGCTATTTCCTCTACATACAAATCATGCATTTAGCACTCATTATCTTTAAATATCCAACAGATTTGAGTCATCATTCATGTATTTCAACATCATCTTGCTACTGACCAAGCGAGTACCACAAGAACGTACTTTACCGCAAGCGTCCCTTTACAGAACCCATCACTAGTGCGTTCAACAGCTTCTTCTACCTTTCATCCCATCCCATGGCACAAGTCCCCTCATCCCTTAACAATCTCCCATCTATACGTTCCCAAAAATCCATCCACTACTTACTCTAAGCATCACATGTCATCTCCGAAATTCCCATTCTGCAACAAACATGCCATTAATGCATACGAAAAGTTCCAAACCGATCCTTCGCCAATATCATCATGCGCATGCGTGCTGAAAGACGATCTCCGCGAAAATAGCTATATTCCAGTAACTTCAACAATGTATATTGCGAGGTGGCGCAGGGAGCTAGGGGAGCCAGGGGAGGACTTGCTTATTTTCGACTAATTGCGAGCAAAGCACTTATCTTTGGTTCGGTACTTGTGCTCTACCTACCATGGCAACTATCCCTCCTTAGCTACGACATCCATTATCCCCAGCTACGACATCCACTATCCCCAGCTACTACACCATATCCACCCCCCCTTCAAATATCATCATCACCCCCCAAAAATCACCACACCAAAATCAGCCCCAACACCATCCACCATCCCCCCTCCCCCTGAGGACTGCCTCCAACATCATCCTCCCATCATTCTCCCATCCATCTCCACTAGGTCTACGCACTTACAAATTCAAAAACAAAACCACACTCTTTATAGAATTTCCACATCCATGTCCAATACTGTAACTTCGTACTCGCACTCGCACTCACACTCGCATTCACTCGTCTTGGGTAGATATAGTGGGTGTGATGAATGTGGCGGATTGGAGTATGAAAGGAGTTTTTCTTGGTTGGGAGAGGATGGGGGATAGGGTGGGGGATGGGATGGGATGGGATGGGATGGCTATGGATGAGGGTTTAGGGGGGGGTGGGGGATAGGGGATGGGATGGGATGCATGTTTAGGGTAGGGGGTGGGGGGGTGTTGGAGTGTTGTGGAGTTGGATCTAGTGTTTGGTGTGGGAATCAAGAAAGCAGGGCTGGTCAATAGGAACTTAGTGAATCGTGTCAGAAACACTGACGTATCTTAGAGATAGTTGTAGGTATACAATGCCGAATCAGGCGTTGGAATAGAGTTGGTGTGCTGATGATCCCCAATTAGCTCAAAGGTTTACTTCTGTCTGTCAACATCGATCGATCAATCATTCAATGGACAATACCCCGTATATATACATCACCCCAATAAGCGCATGCCCCCGCCTCTTCTGTATCATACCAGCCAATGTGAGGGCGTTCGATCTATACTCCCCCTAATGCACATGCACCCAGCCCAGCGTCATAACAATCATCCCTAATTCAGTCCTTCGTATCTTTATTACCACCCGTACTCAATCCGCAAGCACCATCCTAAGCATAGCCAAGAACCCTTCCCTCATACCGACCAGCTCGGTGACCTCCGGCTTCACCGGCTCCCCCGCTCTCCTCCTCAACATATCCGCAGCCTTGCTTCTCCTCTTTCTCTCGGTGGTGATGGGATCCGCATTATCGTCTTCCTCGGCATCGTCCTCGCTCTCATCATCACTCTCCAGGTCATCGAGATCAGCCTGGTCGAGTCCAAAGTCGCTAGATCTAAACGTTGCACTACCTCTTGGAGTCGCACCGTTGGGAATGCTGGACTCGGCAGCCATCTTCTGGCGTGTTTTGTCTTGATGCCATTTCTTACGTTCGACCTGCCATCTGATGAGAGCGTTGACTTCCGCAATGGATTTGTCCTTGTCGATTTGGCCCATATCGACAGCGCCCTGGAATACAGCATTCATATCTAACTTGCCACCTTTGGGACCGTGGCGGAGAAACTCGAGGATACCTTCCAGCCACCCCATGAGCGCTGTGAAAAGGCCATTATCGTGGATGTGGACTTCATGTACAAATTTGTAAAAATTATCTTGATGTCTGGCGCAAAGATCAATGAAGGCCTGGACGGTTTGATTTGGATCGGCGCTGACGTCTTGCCGTTGAGCAGCTGTCAAGACCGAGAAAGTGTCGTCTGCAAATGAAGCGAAGTCGGTAACGGAATTGTAGACATTGGCAGATTTATATACACGGACTAGAGGTTCGTAGAAGATGGTGAACAGATCACGGAAGAGGCGGAGGGTGACAGGCTCTTCGATCACAGCTTGCATTTGTGCCTTGTCGCGTTGGCGGGTGTACATTTTTAGGAGTTGCTTGAGGTGAGCGAACAACTGCGCGCCTTCTTTCATTGCATCGTCGATCTGCCACTGTCAGCATTCGTAGCCACGGTATACATAGTACACATTAGAACACTCACGTTTTCTACCGCGTTATTCCAGGCTACATAGGCATTGAAGACTCTACCAATTTGCACGGGAGTCAATTCTGGTGCGATCTTCTCTGACCGCAGGATGGCAACTATCAGGTCGATGTCTTCTGCCGCAGCCTCACCGCGTATCTCGTTTTTCGTGTCTTCGCTGCCATTACAGAACTGCTTGAGCTTTTCACATAGTATTGGATCACTAATCTTAAGGACTAAGGAATCGATTACTTTCTGGAATGTCTTGATGCCGTCATTAAGGGCAAGTCCGAATATTCTTTGTGCAAGGGAGCGTGACCCAAATGGTTGTGCGAGGAAAAGGTCAAGGACACCACTCATCACTGCTGCTGGGTTGGCGAAACGGATGACCTGCTTCAAAGCACTATATGGTATCATCGAGTGTATTCGTTTGGCTTGGGCCAACAGCTCTGGAGAGTTGTCCTCGGCAAGAAAGATGTGATAGATCGTTGCAGCAACCCTTTTAGCGCATTAGTATTGTCTATCGTCCTGCCGGTGGAATGCTTTACTCTATGCGCAGCCATTCTGCAAACTTCTGGTACTCCATACTTAAGTCAGCAATTCTCTCTTTATCTTTGATCTCCTTGAATAGCTTCGTAAGGCCATCTGCGAGGTATTAGCGTGCATTCTCCCTCTCGAAGAGACAAGCCGACGTACTACTCTCTACAATATCACGTCTGAACCTTTCCATGTAGATGTCCAGTTCCCTGGCTCGTTCTCGAGCGATCTCGTAAAAGCGCCTTTGCTCCTCGATGCGTTTTTCGTCCATGCCCTTCCTTCGTTGGACGTCTTCTAACTCCTCCTGGTTTAGCTTGACGGGATGTCTGGTAAGAAATTCGTGCATTGCTTTTGATTCGGCTATTTGCTCGTTCTGTAAGAAAGTACGGAGAAAGGCTCGTAATGAGACCCGCTGATCTTCGCGGTAGAGAACGACCTTCTCCCTAGGTGCTTCACTAGAAGCCCTAGGAGAACGATTCGATGACCTTGAAGCTGAACGGGAATGACTGTAGCCAAGAAGACCACGGTACGAACTCGTCTCTTCTGGGGCTGTCGCTTGAGTATTTTGGGTGGATACTGAGGACACGGATGAAGCATCATCATCAGCCCCAAATCCAAGGTAGGATGAGGTAGTAGAACTTTTGTTCTTCCGAGGTAATGGGGCAAGAACTTTGCCGGGAAGCTCTGTACGTAGGCGTTTATGTAGTTTAGCAAATTCTCCATACCTCCGCCCTACAAAGACATCCGATTGACCAGCTCGTCTGACCCTCATGATGAATTCCTGCAAATGGTCAGCAGGCGCCTTTGACGTACAGTTCACTGGCTTGGATTACCGCATGCTGATGATATCTCACAGTCCGCTTCACAGAGGTCGTGCGCACACCGGCTACATTCACATCCCAACCATTGATTGAATGTCCTTCAGGCTCGTTCACAAGCAGCCCCTGCTCGTTAGCACCCCGATCCACGACTTCGAGCTCCGAGAAACGTATTCGCTCTTCGTAGCCAGACGCTGTAGGTATCCCAGAGACCATCATCAACTCAACCAGCTTCTGAGCCTTTATTGCAAGCTTCCTTCTCTTCGTCTCTTCCAGCCTGTCTTCCGAAGAGGATATATGTTTTCCGGCAAACGACTCGAGGAACTGCACTCCCATAAGCTCCTGCATTCGGGTGACTCAAGTCTAGATTGGCCCACCACTTGGAGTTTGTCCTGCCAAAACTCCTTCTCCCTTGCTTGATCCAAGAATGGGAACTTGCGGACATGGTGAACGAAGATATAGCGAAGTAGGGGGAGATCTGAATCGACTGGGGCAACCTCCCCAAAGTCGGACCTGAACGGTGCACCGAACCTCTGCAGAGCGGTTGTTGAGGCTAGCTCAGAGATCTCATAAATGACTTGCTGAGAGATGAGCTCTCGCTTAAGGTCTGAAATGCATCAGCCTCGACAAACTGAGTATTTGAAGATAACGTCATTATTACAATGTTCTTGTCTCCCTGTAAGCTGTTGACCAAGCGGAGGAACGGTGTCTTTGACAGAAGCACTGATGCCCCGGTTGGGTCGTAACGGCAATGGTGTCTCAATTGTCGGCTTTGTGACACTGTCCGTTCCAACACCAATCTGCTGGATCGATTCGTCTAACGCTTTGACCAATCCGGCATGACCCAGGTCATCCGGCATCCTGGGTCTCGGTCTAAGAAAGAGTCTCGTATTGGCCTGGTCAAACTGTGCAGAGTGGTAATGCAATTCCAATGTGGACTGCCTCCAGATCTGCAGCAGACTCTACCGTCGAGATCAGCATATGTTGATGTACGTAAGTAAATCGACTAAAGCTAGCATACAGCTGGGCAGTGTTCAAACTGCGCTAATTGCCATAATTAGATGAACGCAGCTAGTCGTACGCTGTGGCTTGCCTTGGCAGGGGTTCAATTTAGGCTTGCAGCGGCCCGCAGCAGCTGCCAGACAGGCAGCGGCGCATCCTTGGCGTCTCCCTGGCTTCTTTGATGTCGTGTTTGTTCTGGAGAGCACCGGAGTTGAGGCCGTGTAGAGGCCAGAACACACTCTTTTATGCTAATCAGATGTCAACATCATCTCGCATCATGAGCGCTGTTACCCAGACCCCCGAGATCACCATCCGGCGGATACGATAGCATCCGACTGCTTTGTCAACAAACATCGCCGTTTGATGCCATCAAATGGCGGGAGGCAATATCAAGGTTGTGGTCCGAGGTATGCAGTGCATCGGACTCCTGGGGTACGATTACTAACAGATTGCAAGTCCGCCCCTTCAATGGACGCGAGCTGGACCGACGGGCAAAATGTGTGGTGCAGATGAAAGACACCCAGACAATCCTAGTGCCACCCCCGGAAGCAGAAGAACGCCTTCGTAAAGGAGGGAAATCTTCCGATGGACAGAAAGTATTTGCTTTCGACCGAAGCTACTGGTCTTTTGACCGTGGGGACAACCATTTTGCTGGGCAGGATGACCTTTTCAATGACCTGGGCTCGCCGTTACTCGACAACGCTTTCCAAGGTTACAACAATTGTATTTTCGCATATGGGCAGACAGGATCTGGAAAGTCGTATAGTATGATGGGTTATGGGAAAGAAGCTGGAGTTATACCCAGGATTTGCCAGAACATGTTTGAAAGAATTACGGAATTTCAAAAAGACCGAAATCTCACATATACGGTGGAAGTCTCTTATTTGGAGATCTACAATGAGCGAGTGCGGGATTTGTTGAACCCTGCGACAAAAGGCAACCTCAAGGTCCGCGAGCATCCATCTACTGGCCCTTATGTGGAAGATCTTGCAAAGCTGGCAGTGAGGTCGTTCGAGGAGATTGAGCATCTCATGGACGAAGGAAACAAGGCACGGACGGTCGCAGCCACCAGTATGAACGAAACATCAAGCAGGTCGCACGCAGTCTTTACTTTGACCGTCACCCAGAAAAGGCATGATGTGGAAACGCGCATGGACACAGAGAAAGTAGCCAAAATCAGCTTGGTCGATCTTGCAGGCTCTGAACGAGCTACTTCAACAGGCGCAACAGGTGCTAGGCTGAAAGAGGGCGCAGAAATCAATCGCTCTCTCTCAACGCTTGGCCGGGTCATTGCTGCATTGGCCGACCTATCGATGGGGAAGAAGAACGCGGCCAAGGTACCGTATCGAGATTCGGTCCTCACCTGGCTGTTGAAAGATTCTCTAGGTGGTAATAGCATGACCGCTATGATCGCGGCTATCTCTCCCGCAGATATCAACTTCGAAGAAACCTTGAGCACCCTACGGTATGCAGACTCTGCGAAGCGTATCAAAAATCATGCTGTAGTCAATGAGGATCCGAACGCCCGTATGATCAGAGAATTAAAAGAGGAGCTGGCACAGCTTAGGTCTAAGCTGAGCGGTGGGGCCACCTCTGGAGGTATTGCCGAGGAGCAGTACGCTCCAGATACACCACTAGATCAGCAAATTGTATCGATAAGTCAAGCGGACGGGACAGTCAGGAAGGTGTCGAAGGCGGACATAGCGGAGCAGCTGAGTCAGTCGGAAAAGCTGTACGAGGATCTGAATCAGACCTGGGAGGAAAAGCTTGAGAAAACCGAACAAATCCATAAGGAACGTGAAGCAGCACTCGAAGAACTTGGCATTAGTATTGAAAAAGGGTTTGTTGGCGTCTCGACTCCCAAACGGATGCCACATCTGGTCAATTTGAGCGATGATCCGCTGCTTGCTGAATGTCTTGTGTATAACATCAAGCCAGGAACGACAGCCGTTGGCAATGTCGAGAATCCAAGCACCTCCTCTGAAATACGTCTGAACGGCTCCAAGATCATGGGAGATCATTGCACTTTTGAGAATGTTGATGGACTGGTCACATTGGTTCCAAAAGATGGTGCAGCAATCATGGTGAATGGGCTTCGTGTTGAGAAGCCCACCAGACTGCGAAGTGGTAATCGCATCATCCTTGGAGACTTCCACATCTTTCGTTTCAATCACCCACAGGAAGCGCGTGCAGAGCGTAAGGAGCAAAGCCTGTTAAGACATTCTGTCACTGTGAGCCAATTAGACTCACCTTCTCCAAGGCCGGCACATAGTCGAACAGGAAGCAGATTTGACGGCGATATAGACTTCGATGACAGTAGGCCGGAGTCGCCGATGCCTTTAAGGAAAGGTCGGGACTCGGACTGGTCTTATGCTCGTAGGGAGGCTGCGGGAGCCATTTTGGGAGCTGACCAAACGATAACGAACCTGAACGATGACGAGCTTGATGCTCTGTTCGAAGACGTCCAGCGCGCCCGCGCCGTTCGCAAAGCTCGTCCGGAGTCCAGGCATTGCGGAGCTGAAGATGAAGACTTAGAGTCAGTCAGCTCGTATCCTGTTCGGGACAAGTATCTGTCGAATGGAACCCTTGACAACTTTTCTCTGGACACTGCTCTCACTTTACCAAGCACTCCACCCCAGGGTGGCACCGAGAGTACCGAGTCAGAGGACAGTAGACTAGACTTGGAACGGGAAGATATGTGCACAAGGTTGGAGAAACAAAAGGAAGATTTTGAGGAAAAGATGCGGCTAGCGGAGACCTCGACGGCTCAAAATGCGGAGGAGCTTAAAACTGAAAATGAGCGAATGGAACACGTGCTGGAAGCTGTGAAAGAGGACTATCGACGTCAGCTCGAGCAGCAGAAGGAGTCCTTCGTAAAAGAACTACGGCACGCCTCCGTCTCGCCGTCGCCAAGGAAACCGCGTATCACTCTGGAGGGATACTCGGACCTTCCTGACGAAGAAAAGACAATTATTAGAAGATTTCTCCCACTGTGGCGCCAGGTCGGATCCGTACGTCTGGCCGAGGCCATCCTTCGATATGCAGCGACACTTAAGGAGGCACAGATCATGAGTCAAGTCATGGACAAACATGTTATTTTTCAGTTCACTATTGTTGACGAAGGACAAGACATCTGCTCTTCTTACGACCTTGTGCTCAGTGGGATATCGGGCGACGAAGACCCAGCACTCGAGGCAGCCGGAAAACCGTGCATCGCTGTTCGAGTTGTCGATTACCTACACAACGTCATTCGTTTATGGTCTTTGGAGAAACTAGAGATTCGCGTTCAGATAATGAGACAAATGCATCAGTACCTAAATCGGTCAGACTATCTGCAGCATTTCCGACTCGAGAATCCCTTCATTGAGGCCTGCCTGCCGCGGTTTTCTCTAGTCGGGGAAGCGGATATACCTTTGACGGCAGTCTTCGAAGCCCGAGTGCAAGATTATGCTGTTGAGATCCACTCTACCTACACACGTGAAGCGATTGGTATGGTTAAGCTATCTTTGGAGCCATCCTCCGCGCAAGCTCCTCCTGAAATGCTGAAATTCAATGTTGTAATGCATGAGATGATCGGCTTCGCAGAACGAGAGGGCACCGAAATTCATGCTCAGATGTTTGTGCCTGGCATTAGCGAGGAAGGAGGCGCTACAACCACTCAGATGATCCAGGATTTTGATGAAGATCCGATCCGTTTTGAAAGTGTTCACAGCATGAGCCTGCCTCGTAAAGCCCCTCGAGATGCGACCTTGCGTGTTGCTATATATGCTCGAGTAACATCGATGCACCTTGATAGACTTCTGAGTTGGGATGACATCCGTGAGAACAGTGAGGAATGCTTGGAGAATGTTGCGTCTCGGACAGCAAGATTGCCAGAATCAGAATATTGGACGCGGGAAGAGCACGACGTATATGCCAAGATCAAAATTTTGGAGCTTTCCGAGACCGGCGAGTATTTACCAGTAGAGATCGAGCAACACAGCAACCTTGATCCAGGGACGTATCAGCTCCACCAAGGCCTACAAAGACGGATCATGATTAACTTGACATGCTCTTCGAGTGAATCATTGCAGTGGAAAGAGGTCAAGGGGTTGCGCGTTGGTAACTTGCGGCTCATCAGCCAAGACACTTCTATATCTGATCACAATCGTTCCGGTCATCAGCTCCCGTTGAAGCTAGTCAAGGAACCGGCTGTGGTAGAAGATGGCAATGGGATCAAGGAATTTACGCTGACGGGCCAGTGGGATTCGAGCCTTCATGGCTCTTCGCTTCTTGACCGACCTACAACCGATTCTCACAGCGTGCAGATGTCGATATTCGTCGACATTGTCTCGGATCGAGTCCCTAATGTGATGACATTTACAATAGACGAAACCTTGCAGATACGTCCACGATCGTGGCTTCGACCGCAGTCATTGTTCAAGCAGCTCTGGAAGACCACTAGAATCGTACACTACACCTCTGGCATCTTCTCGGTCTGCTTGAAGCCAGCTTCCACCAAACGTGCATCTGATATATGGCGTATGGACAGTCAACAAACCTACGTCAAAGGCGAAGAAAATCTCTCCAACTGGAAACCTCGAGGCATAGGACTGGTGCGTGATTACGTCCGAGCTCAGCAGCGAAAACGGCGTGCTACCGAAATAGAGGCTACAAAGGCTTACCTCCGCCGCCACCGTGTCTCAGCCCCTCTGCACATCGAATCCGAGAAAGTCACCACTTCCCAACAAAATCTGCTCAAGAAATGCCTTACGCTTTGGACCACAAGTTCTGATACCTTACCATCTTCCGAGCTACTATCCACCACTCCAGCTTCCACCAAACCTTTCAACCCCATCAAGTTCTCACCCTCTGCCGTACCGGACGCACCACCCCTTACAGCAGAAATCCATACCCATCCTAAGAACCCCGTACTCCTGAAATCATCCTTCCTCCTCACTCCCAACCCGACCTCGCACGCCTGGACTCGTCATTTCGCCGAACTCCGACCCCCCTACCTGCATCTCTACGCCGTCCCAAGTGGAAGCGAAACAGCAACGATCAATCTTCGCAATGCGAGGATCGACATTGACCCGCCTGTGCAGAGGCTGTTAAATGGCGAAGGTGGTAGTGGAGCCAGAAAAAACGTATTCGCCGTTTACGCTCGTGGTGGCAGCTGGTTGTTTGCAGCTCGGACCGAAGAAGAGAGATCCAGGTGGGTCTTGGCTATCGATGAAGGCTTCGTTGGTGATGATGGCTTGGAGAATCTGTGATCGTCTTCCGTGTGCGAGAATGAAGGTAGAGGATACACCAGTATATAGAAGTTTGCATCTGCGGTGATACCCCGGGATTTGAGATTACACATTTCACTTCTTCCGTTTTGTTTAGATACCCTTTGTCATACCATATGCAAGCAATAGACAGACGTGTGTAACACTGAATATTCCTCAAAGAGCTCATTCCATCCCGCAATGCTGCAGCTCATGATTTGCTCACTTACTGTACAAACATACCAGATATGTTCAACGATATGGAATCTGACAAAGCTCGATATCCAACGGCACGGCTCGATAAGCATAATCTTTCATAGAATGGAAAATGTCATTACATGGGAAGCTTCACGCCACCTCCAGCCACCTTATAAACCATGTGCCATCCCCCAACAGCCTCCTCACTCGTCACATCATAGCATCTCACCATCCATTAAGGGCTTTTACTCCCAGAATACTGCGACAAGGCTAGAATCCATTCTATTACCATCATACTTTCCATCGCATCCAACCTACAAACAATAACCTCTACATAAGTCCACTACACTAACGAACCCCAATTACCCTCATAAATTGACGTCTCTTACCTCTCTACCGCACATGAAACAACATCAACTCATGTATCGTCGATGTTACAGACAGTGATCAGCTGCGGTGTCGTACCTGTTGTACTGAATATAGTAATCCTCCATGGAGGATTAAAGAATTGGCAGTGAATGGATCTCTACTTGTATGTTGAAGACTGTCTTATATCCCGTGGATCTATGCGTTTGATGACTCTGTGAGATATAATAGGGTTGATGGGCCTCATTGATACGGTTATAATCAATGGCATCTCTGGGACTAGTAATAAATCTTATATAGAAATCATGATTCGCCCATTTCCCCAATATATTTGCTTGGTAGCAGTCGAAAACGGAATTGGATTCTGCAGACAGGAGATAGGAAATGAAGAGGAGAGGAGAGGGTTGGTGGCTGCCAGCTGATGGCTACTACCACTCCACAAATGCGTAATGGGAGGGATATAAGTAGAGATGATGGTGGTCTTGCTCACGGTAGATGGAGAAGTCTGTACGCGCTAATTGCGGATTTGGGGAGTGGAATGAGAGAAGGAACATGCCAGATGGTCTCTGAGCAGTGTGAAATAGCAAGTGGAAAAGCGGTGGATTGCGGTTCGTTGATGGAGGAGGTGAAGGTGAAGGATTGGCGATGAGAGGTACTGACGCTGGTCGTATCATGGAATTTGCGACCACTTCAAGGGATAATCTCGCGCTCACCGTTTTTCTTTTCTATCCAAGTCATTATTGTCAGGCGAATTGGAGGAGGTGCTGGGGGATGATATAGGTTATCAAAATGGATCTGGAATCGAAAGAGCTTCGACCAAACGCCACATTGGCGTAAGTAAACTCATGAGCCAGTCCACAAAACAAAAGGATCAAGGATTTCAAGCCATAATGATTGCCTGTAGGCTATTGACTGCTCTAATATTGCCCTGTGTGGAAGCCAAAGGGGTCTACAAACCATTCATCTGCAATGTGTAATGATGTAACAAGCACAAGCAGACACAACGTATAGCTGTGATGCTCATCTCGCATGCATGAGCGCATATGAAGGAGCCCAGCCAAGCTTTCACAGCTCTTGAGGTGTAATGATCTCGAGAGCTCATGACTATTCTCATCAAGACAGTCAACCAGCTGAGGCGGCCACTCTTCGACGAGGCCATGGACAAATGAACAATGACCAGCTCAATAATTGAGCTCCCCTCCACCTCCACCCTCGACAGCATCCAGGTCATCGTATTTCTTGAGCGTCCTACCCTGTACAGCCTCTCGAGGACCAACAGTCTGAGCACCACCATCACCCCACTTACCTCCTCCACCAAAGCCACCACGCCGGTTCATCATTGGGATGCCGTTACCCATGGGGGTCAGACGACCATCATTGAAGCGAAGAGGTTGTTGCCGACGATCGTAAGGCCCTTGGCGGGTGTTGAAACGGCCACCACCACCGCGACGCATTGGACCCGTTTGGTGCGTCTCATCGCCATTGGTGCCCATGCCATTGGTCGTGGGCCAACCGCCGGGTACTTGGACAATGTGATTGCCAAATTGAGGCATAGGGAAGGCCCCTTGGGAGGGAAAACCGGAGGGAAAGCCAGGCATCATAGACATATTAGAGAGGTTGAAGCCACGTGGCGTGCCAGCGGTGATGGTGTTGTAATTCATAGGGAAGTGGCCATTGCTATTGGCATCCGAGCGAGAAGGAGCTATATGAGAAGGATCCAGAACGTAGGTATTGACGAGGGTGAGCTGTGCATATATCAGTATGTAGATCTGAAGGATTAGCTGGAGGATCTTACGTCGGTCTTAATGCCGTTATACCACTCTTCGTGACGCTTCTCAACATGCTTACGCCAAAAGACGTCGCCCTTGAAGAGCTTGGTGCATTCAGGAACCTTACATCTGAATTTGGACTCATCCTCCTGCTTGACGAACTTTTTGAGCTCCTCGTCCAGGCCCTCTTCGATTGGCTTTCCACCAAGCTTTCTGACATCAACATTTTCAGGTTCAAGTATTTGCAAGATCTTTTCCTCGAAAGTTTTGACCCAATTGAAGGCGCGCAGGAGCTGCTGGTCGTTCTTGAAGTTCTTGTTGAACTTCTCCACGACCGGTGAACTACCATCACCATCTTCCGTCGACTCTTTCCGCTTCAATGGGAATGGCTGCCCTAGTGCACTGGCTTTCGCCGCCATTTTGGCCGAGGAGCTCAAGCTTGCTCTAGGTCGGCGCAGATGCCCACCAGGACACTTTCGAATCAATTCGTGCACCGAGTCAGCCTCGAAGACGCAAAAGAAGCAGAAATTGAAGACACGACGAAGGTATTCGACAAGCAAGTCGAGGGTCTTCTTCTTGATCAGTAGCTCTTCACTGTCGTTCTCTTCGTCAATGAACCCCTCTTCCTCTTCTTCCCCTTCTTCTTCTTCCTCGCCGTCTTCCATGTCGTCTACGTCCATGCCAAGAATTTGGCGATTCTTCTTATCGGGTTTGATTGCAGGAACAGCCGACTGAAGAAGACCTCTGTCGCGTAGTGCTTGGACTCGTTGCTCTACCTTGGTCACACCGTCTGTCTCGGAGCCGAAGTCCTCGTCGAATTTGGAAACCAATCGCTTTGCAAGTTCAAGGTCACGATCGATCCGCTCGGGTGCAGAGAAGAGATCCCACAAAGCCTTTTTCCTGGGCTCTTTGGGCGGAACATGAACGCCAACATGACAGGTGAAATCGCCCCGAGGCTCGTCATGGATTGTCTTCCCATTAATAGCTTCAAGTGCCTTGTCGGCTGTGCTTAGATTTTGTTTGGAATCGTCTACCGAACCATCAACGTTGCCTTCATCATCATCTCTTCCATCGCCCCTCTCGAGTTGCGTTTCATCCTCTTCAGGACCCGAATGCAACATGATCCAGCCGATGCGGTGGCATTTCTTCAGCGGATTAGGATCGCTCAGGCTTAGCCACTTGAAACCGCCAGCGTCTTCACCAAGATGCTCTCGGCAAAAGTCTTCGATCTTCCCACGACTGACCATAGGGGCCAGGGTCTTGATCAAGAGTGCTGGTTGCAACGCCGATTCGTCTCGGATATCTCCGCCTCGGCTGGGTACTAGATCACCAACACCAAGAACTTCAGCAGCAGCCACAGTTTCGCCTTCTTCCTTCTCCACCACACCTCCAAGGCCGTCACTTTCGGCTTTGTAGATGCCTTCGAGCGTAAATTCATCAAAAGATCCATTCGCAATATCACTCTCCCAGTGATCCAGGGCGCCGCGACGAAACTCGATGATCCGCTGCTTGAAGGGAATCCGAATCTCCGGTAGGTAGCGCTCCTTGAACCATTCTTCCGTCTTATGCTGCTGGACAAAGTTTCTAGCCATTTTGACTTGTAGCTCCTCCTTGTACATGTCATAGGCAACTTGAATTTGAGCTCGCTCCTTCTCACGATCCTCACGAGATTCACGTTCGCCTTTGATTGGCCGCTCAGCCTGCCGTCTTCCGTCTTTCTGACGCTCTTTGTCTTCTTTAATTGCTTGTTCAACACGCCACCATTCTGCAAACCAGTTGAACCCAACCTGGTATTCCAAGGACAAAGGGTTCGGTAAAGGATTGGTGCGGATAGCAGGCTGGGGTGTCTGGCCAGGAACATAGCGATCAATATGAGGTGCTGGCGAAGGAGGGCGACGACGGTCATCTCGATTGCGCGGTGGGTGATCGCGAGGTTGCTCATAGAAGTCATCACGGGGAGCGCGTCCAGCAGGCTGGTAACGATCTATATTGAGCGGCGACCGTGTGCGGGCTCTCCCTCCACGATATCCTCCGCGACGGTCTTGCATGCCTGTAACAGGAGAATAAGCGGCTACCTTTGACAAAGAATAGTTTGAGCGTTGTATTGCCATAGCAGAAGATGAGCCATCAAATAAATTAAAGCTGCTGTTTAAGCAAATAGGAAATGGAGAGAACGAGTCGAGCATCATGATATAACTGCAAAGGACTCAACTACTCAGAAGGACCTAGACTCTTACCAGGAGATCGACGTCCACGATACGTATCATTCCCAGATGGTTGTCGTTCCGTCATGTCCTCGCGTCCCCATCTCTGCTCTGTCTTGACCGGTGGCGAGTATGCCTCAAGTGAGCCGTCCATAATAAAGGTGATGGGTATTGAGACGATAGGGTGTAGTGTAATGATAGAGTGTTCTGTCCTCGAATTGGGTTGTTCTTCAATAGAAGAATAGAAAGAAGGATATTGAATTGTGTCCGTAAGGAGTGACGGAGAATAATTCACCGCATCTCAAGTGATTGCTGGTGAATAGTGGTGGAAAGGGTGGGAGATGAAGCTGTTTGTCGCCATGATCTCGTGTTAGAGCGCTTCCAATTGAGTGAAGGACAATGCAATCAACGCTGTGAAGCTCGGAAGTAAATATAGAGATGAAGGGCAGCAACAAGCCGCCCGAATCAGAGGTGCGTGAAGAGGTGAAAGACGAGGGCAGAAGAGGGGAGCTATGTCTGAGCGACTATTGGGTGGAGAAAGAGGTGCAGATAATGGGAATGTAATGCGACCATGTATGGCCTTCTGTATACGTGGCAGGCAACTCACGTTTGGGTATGTCAGCGACTTGCACCTGGGCGAGCTCGTGGATGATGATGATGGGAAGTGGAGAGCCGTGAGGATTGAAGTAAAGCTGAGGTTGTTCTGCGGCTGTTCTGCGGCTAAACGGAAGCTACACCGAAGTCGCCAAGCGCAGGTGGGCATATTGGCCAAGGTGCCAAGCCAGGTTCAATACGTGAGCTTTCGCAGTTGTACATTCCTGAACATGATATGATTGGATGGCTGCGTACTAATCCAAAGGGACTGAACGCCAATCCTTAATCTGACAAATCCAGCATAGGTTCGTTAACACGCAGGCCTTGGATCTTGAACATCAGGCCATTCGTTCGCCGTTATTGTGATTGACACGTCCTCTAGCTTACATCCAACCGTCTAAAGCCATGACGACTTTTATCCCGTCCATTACACTGCCTGAACAGGTATTTGCCAATCCAGCTTCATCGATCCTCCTTCCCATTGTTCTGGGAGGCAGCATAGGCTTTGTGGTCCGTCGTATGTCGCCCTGCTCGATTAGCATAATGAGTAAACTCACTGTTGCCGTTGGCCCATAGCCAAAGACACTCAGCGTACGTACCTGGCATTGAAGCAACCTTCCCTCCGACCACCACCCCAAGTCTTTGGCCCTGTATGGACGACATTATATGGACTTATGGGGTACGCTGCGTTCAGAGCGTGGAACACAGGAATGTCATCCCTCAATCCACAGGTCGTTGCCCTGACGAAGGTATGGGTTGTCACGGATGCGCCAGAGAAGACTTCGCTGATTGGGAACACACAAATAGCAAGGCGCTACTCTCTTCACGATACAGCTTGCTCTGAATCTGATATGGATGCCTCTCTTCTTTGGCCTGAAGCGTCCTATTGAAGCTACAGCAGACATAGTTGCTCTGACTGGCACAGTGGGCTATCTAACATATATTTGGTCGCAGGTCGATACTGTTGCTGCCTGGGTGAGCAAGACCCTACCTGACGAAAGACCCTCAATTAATCAAGCTTAGGCTCTCGTACCGTACCTAGGTTGGCTAAGCTTTGCTACGTATCTAAGTGCTGGCACTGGATATCTCAATGACTGGAGGTTCGGCGATAAAGAAACGAGTGTGCCAATAGATAGGGGCTCTGGGACGGACACCAAATATGTCAACGAGAAGTAAGAATGAACGTCCTGCAATACAAAGGCTGTCTCTCGTTTCTCGAATTTTCTGGCGTCTGGGAAGGGCGATTTGTGGTCTCTCGATATCTTGTGAGGGATGAAAGCTCCTTGCCGGGCACTGGTACTAACATACTTCTTGCACTTCGGTCCCAGGTCAGGGTAGAGTCATACTAAGAGCCATAGATGACGAATTTCACATTTAAGAGTCATGTCTTCTGCCTGAAGGCCAAATCTGACAACTTGCTTATCATGCTATCTCTCATCCATTTGCAACAACATCCTCAATTCCTCCGAGATCTCATACTCCCTTTCTACAGGCATCAACCCTCTCTTCACCAACTCGTCCACCCCAATGTCGTTATCCTCATCAACTACCCTTTCCAACTCTCTGGCTTTCTCAGTCACATCCTCAATCCCCACCACCCACTCGTTTGCCCATGTGTTACTCACTTTGCCACTGATCCCGATCTGAATACTGCGATAATCTAGCATACCGATCCGAGGCGAGCGTTCAGGATCCCATTGCACCCTCACTCCTTTTGCTCTCTCCTCTACTGTCAAACCCCCCTTTTGCCCTTCCGTCACTGCCGCTTGCGACAGAAGATGTTGGAAATGCTCATGTTTCATTTTGATCGCCAATATCCTTGCTTGACCAGGGTCTTTGTATGAATAGCCCGCACGATACCTATTCAAGTGAGTATATGAGAGACGAAAAATGTCCTCAGACTGGAGGAGGGCCTGCAGAAGACATTGGGATTTACTTACATCATCCAGCACCAGCTTGGCTTGATCCAGGTCATTCTTGTGCCAGAAAACTTCGGTGAAGCGGAAAGTCGCTGTTCCTGCACTGCAGCAATCGCGATCTCTGCTGAGTATGCTTGATATACTGTGATGGTATCTTCATCGTACGAGGCCCGAATCTGCCTGTACGGAATTTTGTTCGTTTGTGTGGGAAGTGTCATTTCACGCAGCCTCTTGTTCTCCCAGCAATAATTACAGAAGTGACTGAGTCTATTGGAGAATTTCACAACGTATACGATATACAGCACTTTGCAAGGATACTGGAGATTATATACACGGTGACAACTGTTTGAGTGACTCACTAACAACACAGCCACACGCCGGACAATTTGATCTCGCCAATTTCTACCACTTTGGTATGCAGGATCGCGACGGATTGGATACTCGGATGGGATCATCTATCTTTGAGCTTTGAGCAAGCAATACGTCAGGGCGGAGCATGTATCCCATATCGTGGCATGGCATCCGTCAGTAATGCCGAGGTTCACCCGGGTTTCCTGAACACCAAAATATATTCTAGATGTGCTTACCGTTCATATTAGGAGCTTTCTATCAACTCCCTTTAGGATCAACGTCGATAGTGAAGGGTACTAAGATCTAGGTACGCCTGTAGGCTATATATCATGTATCTTTGTCGTGGAATGCGATGTTAGAAGAGATAATACCGTAGTCAGAAATTTGATGGTTCTTGCCACGGATGCCAGACTTGCCAACATGTCCGCCTCAACTTGCCAAGAAGTGCCAAGCCCTGGGCGATCGGCGGAGAAAATCTTTCAAAGATTCAACTCGGCCGTTTGGATACTTATTACAATTATCATCACTACAATCTGAATTATCCCGTAGACTCCAGGTCAGCTAAGGCCTCGATGTACAATGGACGAGTCTGGCTGAGCTTGTGAATATTCGAATTTACCGTCATGCGGAACACGCTTCCCAGGTCGAGTGCAGAGACTGTTGTCCATGCTGGACCAATTTTGATTATTTCCAGGGCCTAGGTCGATATTTATCGTTTACCGCATAATATCCCGACTCATCAGCAAGCTTGACCATGTGCGAGAGGCTAGAGTCTTGCTCCTTAGGGACTTTTCACTGTCTTCAATGGGCATGTCATTCGCAGAAATTGAAGCTATCACAAGAGTCTTCAAACCTGATAGCACCCAACGTGGCCCAGTCTAATTCACTCGGTAAGTCTTCTCCCTGTATATTCCTCCTGATCAATGAACATGCTCTGCGTAAAGGTACACCGAATGTGCCATTCAATTCGATGATTCGTTCCATTGACGTTCGACGTTTTCCCATTGCATGGTCACTCTGGATACTCACTACCCTGGCCCCTCTGCCTCGGTCACTGATCAAAGATTAGAAGTCAGATTGTGGTTTGTCAGCTTCCTCACGTCTGTATCCCCGCTTTCGACTCTTCGCTTGGCCGTTCACGACGCTCATCGCCAACTCAGATCGTCACCCATGAATATCAACTTTGTGCTTCATCATCTGCTGTGGTGAATCAATGCCTCTGTCTTGGCCAACCGTTGCGAAGATTCATCACCTCAGACTCTTCACTTCCTCATGAGGTAGAGTGAAAAGCGCCACTATCTTTCATCTTCTGTCTTCTTCCTACGTCGTCCTTTTAACTATGGCTAACTTTTTGATGACAATGTCGCCAACATTCAAGATCCAGATTATCTGGTGACACAGTTTCGCCTCCGTCTCCTGGTTGATCTCTAGTCATTAATATCTGTCCGTGCATGATTGCTCCCTGTCTCCCTCTCTGATGAATGTCTGTCATGATCAACTTGATCTAACTCCCCTATCTCTGTCTAGTTGCATACGTATCTATAATCATAGGTATTTCGTTCAACATTCTGAAATCTTTATATATATATGTTGGCTGCTTCCTACATTCCTGTCAAGTACCCGTGATGCAGGTTTTCATCGAGCGTAACTCTAGATACTTTGCTGATGCTTCCACGTCAATCTTGGCAAAAGTAACGTTCCATCACCGTCTCATGTCTTTGACTGATTTGATAGTGTCAACCCCATTATGTTCAGACAATGGGCGAGCATTGCGTCACGGTCTATCAGATTCCTTGGTTTATGGAAGTTATGTTACGTTGACCACGCAGTTCTTATCATAGTGATTTTTGTGCATGAAATCACCTTGCCGTGATGAGACCATGGGTCACGTCAAAGTCCGTAGTAATATGGTCATAATCTATGCCGGATGCTGCAAAGCATCATCAATTATGGGTAATAACGGAACCACAGCCGACAGCCAGGAATCATCAAAAGAAAGAGCTGTCTGAAATTGGTTAGAACGCAGACTTTCCAGACATCTGAAGCGCTATACAAGACGGGGATCCATTTACAACAATTACACAGTCTTGATCTCACTTTCAGCCTTTCAGTCCCACGAACAATCTGTTTCCTTGATCCCGTTCTTAGGCAAATGTTTCCGGTGAAGGAGAATTCATAAGTCCCAATACACTCTCAGACTCAACTTCTTTGATGTGTGGGCGAAAGACCAGCGATGAAGTCCGCCATAACATGTACTTCGCCTTGCATGCATAGGTTTCAAATTTATCACGATCTATCGAGGACATATCTTTCTTGCTTGACCAGAGGCAACGGAAACAGAATCCGAAGAAAGGACGGAGGAATCCGAAAAGTTCACCAAGAGGTGTTTCGGACCTGGATTCATACAGCGCAGTCGTCAAAAGGATGACAAAAGCTTCCGCGAAACGTTATCTAATTTGTTTTCAAAAAGTCTATTGAGTTATGTACAGGAATTTTGATATCCGCTTCCGTTAATCAACATCTATAAACGCTCACTGAAGTTAGTACACCTTCGAAGAGTCTAAAAATTTCGATTTCACAAACTTTCAGTTTTCCTGAAGCGTCCCTACTTTCAACATGACTAATCCCTGTAAGGCGGTATACTATAACGCCTTCTTCGTTAGTCCGGTATACAACTCATAGGCTCAATTTTCTCGAACTTTAAATCTTTACTTAGTCGTTTTTCTCGAAAAACAAAAGACAGAGGACCTAACTACCAAAGAGCGATGGATATGAATTTCAGATATATTCAATCTCTGAGAATTCAGACTAAACTATAGAAAAGTCGGAGACTCTGTCTAGGCAGCCAGTAAGGCAGGTACTGAAATGCAAGGACTGTAAAGCCAGAAACGATGTTCTTCTCTTCCGATCCTCACACCAATATCTTAAGCTAATTTATCTTTTCCGAAGCCGATGCCAGATGGCGATAAAGTCCCTATGGGACATGACGAAGAAGAATCCCTTCCCTACGGCTATGCTTTGGAGGTTCGTTTCTATCGAAGCTATATACTTCAAAGCTAGTTCGATTCTTTCGAAGAATGCCGTTGTCGAAGCTTGGCTCTTAGAGCACGGAATCCCTGTGTGCTGGCAACGGTCCAACCGTGGGACCTGGGCACCCTCGGGGGCTAGGTAGTTCGGGTCGAACGTTCGAGAAGACCGAAATAAATACCTTGGTTGAACATAGTCTGATTCGGTTTTTTCGAACGTCTCCATCACAGTTTACTCGACGTGGCCGCCGAGGCGTTAGATTTCCATCAAAAAGGCTTCTTCCCGTTCGCGGTCTCGACAGAAGTTGGAGGAACGCATCGATGACCTCACCGAGCTCATTTTGGAAGAGACCTATGATACCCAACTGCTTATGGAAGGGGACGAATTAGACCTCAACCTTAGTCTCCAAAGTGCCCCTTTCCCGGCCTTAGTAAACCATATGAATCATACACAAATCCTGAGCCGTCGAATCTCTTCGAAATAGACGAGATTTTGGTGGTCAACCTCATTACATTCTCTTACCGGTCAGCTACACTGTACGGCTAAAAGCCAATGAGGCGATAAAAGTGGAACTTTCACACCACAGCCTCTTCTTTCATAGCCTATATATATCATGTCCTTACCTTATCAGAGTCCAATCTTGTAGAAAAGGTCTTATACTAAGCTAAATCGGTACCATTCAGCCTAGGACTCATATATATATAACATATACATACATAGGACTCCGAGCGTAACTATCATGTAGCGCTTCACAAGGTCGCCTGCTACCAGTTAGATGGACCTCCAGTATCACCTATAATACCAGTCGGCTCATCACCTCCTCTAACTATCGGTATGATTCTTGATTACTAAGTTACTAATTCCCCCCCTCCTATTCGCTGGCTAATTCTACTAGGTACCTTACCAAATACTACACCTCCCACTACCGCACAGCCCTCAGAAACCCCTCCTATAGCTACACCAAAACCTTCAGAAATTCCCACTGTACCAAAATCCTCAAAAGCTCCCACTTTACTGAAAGCTTCAGACAAATCTCTAGGTATCAAGAATGGAGTGTCCACACGTAGCAATGTTCAGCCCTTAGATCACGATGACGAGATGGATGATACGCCTGGGATAGAGGGAATAGAGAGCGATGGGGACAAAGTGCAGGATAAAGTACGAGTGACGAAGAAAATAAAGGGGAAAGGGAAGGAACTGGCGAGGACGCCTCCTCAAGAGGAGGAGTCCTTCTAGATCGCTTCAATCAAGGGAATTGTACGACTATCTTGGCTCTGATGAGCCAGTGCAACAGTACCCAGTTGCCTTATCGCCGTCTTATCGTCTGAAGGCAAGTCGAGACTTAAAGGACGGGTGCTTGTGGGCCACATATCTGGATCTAACGGCGAAATCGTTTATAATCTTCCCACTGAGTCATCTCCTAATATTCATGAATCAGTATATCCTGTCTCGGTATCTCCCTGAGCCTAGGCTCTACAGCCTACAGGTTCAGTCCGAGATCCGCTTTCAGGTGAGACGGTTCATAGATGAATCTACGTCGGCGTTAGATCGAATAGATGCGATTTGGGGGACGAGGGAGATATGGGGGACGAGGGAGATATCGGGAACGAGGGAGATATGGGGGACGAGGGAGACATGGGGGACGAGGAAGACTGTACAACGAACAATCACCAAGTCAACTGCTGGCGGCGATTGACAAGTACCGGCCCATCTCAATATTGAGTATGTATGCCGCAGCTTGCAGTAACCCTCCTGGACTTCATTCAATATCTACGGCTGTAATACTTGGTCGTCAATGCAGAATGTCGTCCTACTCATCTTTCACTTGCAAATCCGCACACATATTCAAGAGATAACTCTGTATCATTTTAATATATTATAATGTCTTCAGTGTTTCACGAACATGTGCAATCCGATATTCTCGACCACCTCACCCAAATCATAGACGGTGTCTGTCCACCGTGATCTTGCTACCGTCAAAAGTCATACCTGCACGCAATATCACATCACTCACCTCATCCGACCTCATGCCGCCTACTGCCTACCTACCAGCCAGGGAGGATGTTTTTGGACGCAAAGGGTGTCGGCCGAACACCTTGACCTTGACGACCCCTCCGTCAGTTACGTTCATTATCACCTCTTCCAAATACTACTATATAAATATTTGTTTCTACCTCTTGTACCCTCTCCCAACGATAGGCCCCAATTCACATCGATCGCCGCTCCAGCCTCCCCAAAACAGACTTCTTTTGACTTGACCACCCTCTCAAGTGGCATAGAATACAATATGAGGTTCGTTAAGAATCCTTGCTAACGACATTAGCTAACGCAGTTTCAAAGCCACATAACAAAGGCTCTCTTCTCGACCACCGCCTCCAAGCAGGCAGCACAGACAGTCACACGCGCTTACAAGACTAAACTCATGAGTTTTTTCGACAAGTGCCATCAGTCAACAGCAGGATGGAAGCGAATGATGGAGTTCATCGATGCGAAAGGCGGCCAATCAACTCGAGTCCACAAGACCTGTGATGATCCCAATTCCCGCTTCGTTTCCATCCTGGTATGAACACTCTCTGTTGTTTGCAAAGCACCTGAATCACCTGATAGGACCACCTCCGTCCAATATACCCCCACCTACACTGCCGCGGCCATTATTGCGCATGAGAAACATACCTGTCTTGTCTAAGTCGTCCGCGCCCAAGTGGCAGCGCCTTCTTCATTCGGACGATCTCGAAAGCGGCGGCCACCGCCGCGGAGAAGAGAGACAAGACGGCCAAGAGGAAAGCTCCGACGGACGGGGCACTGCCTGTTGAGAAAGATAAGGGCAAGAAGAGAAAGGCTGCGAGCCATTGACTGGCCGACCACAACGAAAATGAAACTTTGCCTTACGTTGACCTGCCTCGAAGGCCAGTACCTTTCCCACCAGACGAGCACCTACTAAGGGTGCTTACCGGCGGTTGGACAAGAGAGGCTCGACACGATTTCATTACTGACCCAGCTAATTCGGACTTTGGGTTTCTCACTCCTGAAATGCAGACATCCTTTTGGAGGGATGAATCCAGGAAAGGTACCCACAAATGATACGTCTTCATGACGAATAAGGAGATGGCAGATATGCGCGCAAGGAAGTTCGGGCCATCATAGGCCTGAGGACAGGCCTTTTTCTTTCGTTCGTGGGCAACTGTTATGAAAACACATGCCTTATACATATCGTTGTGCCTTCCTTGTTGGTCAGGCAAGTACTTATAGCTAGTACCTTACTAGATAGTAAGGCAAGCCTTTACATACCCATTTGCCTGACAGTGCCTTTGCCTTGCGTTGCTTTCACGACGTGATTTCCGCTACATTTGGTGCGGAAAGTGTCAAACAATTCCTGCCGAAGGAAGAGCCGCAGTCCAAGCGAGTAGTTCTAGACTGGAATGTTCGAACAGACTAACATGTCCCGACTTATCAAGACTTTTACTGCAGTCCCGAAAGAGCTGTTTCGGGTGAACAATGGGACCTCGGTCACCTTGCGGGACCGGAACGTGAAAAAAGTCGGCAGCTACGATTTGCTGACTGAAGGTGGAAAGGTCAAGCCCAAAACCCTGGATCCTAAGTCGTACGCAGGTAATACAGGACACATTGACTATGTTATCCACAGATAGCTGATGCGCATCAGCTCCAAATGGCGCGTCGCTGCACCCAAATACAAGCAACCAAAATCGCCTCGTCCATGGTTTCAATGGCTCTAATACCATTGTTTATACTATCCCATCAGGTTTGTGCATAGACCAGGAGGAAAACAGATGTGATTCTTAAGTGGTATAGGAGAGTGTTTCGGCTTCTTTTAGGGGAAAAGCATTGCAGCTCCAAGAGCTAGTGCTGGAGCGTTGAAGGCTCAGCCACATCCTTTCCAGGGTCTAACCCACCTTTACAAGAGTACGTCTATTGTCGACATTGGCTTCAAACTCTGCAAAACCGTAATGCTTCGCAATCCGTAGCCTCCAAAGGACCACAGATACTTGGCTCTATGCATTACAAAGCCAAGAGATGACATCCCGCATCGCTCAGTGTGAATGCTTTATACATCTACTACTGTAGTGAACGTCTTGTTCCTGAACCAGAAAGCTTCGAAGCAGAGCTGCATGAATACATGTTTCCACTCAAGGTCGTGTAACGTTCGAAAAGCGTTTTCATGAGTGATATGGTGAACATTGTCCAACACACGTGTCAGGTGAAAGATATTGATCAGTTACGCAAGGTGCTTGACAAAAGCATCGTCTTACTGTTAATATATATCGACTGCTCTTCTCTTATTTCCTCTTCTCTTCCGACCTGATTGCGGTCACGGAACCGAATCTGGTTCAATCTCATTTTGACGACGATCGAGCAAAGATATTGCACACGGAAGCAACTTGGCCCAAAGTCAAATGCCTTACCACGAACTCTTCAATTCGGACTGCGAAATACCTCTTGAAATATTCGATTGAACTTGGCACTACGAGAGAACCGGCTGTTGATTTCGAGCATCGGTTATGGACACAAGATGTTGTTGTTGATATCGTTGAGGAAGGAGGTAGAGAAAGTATTGAGTTCGAGGATCAGTGGATGGAGGCTATTGACGTGTAGTAAGGGCTCACTAGAACGGCTAGGATATTAGCTACATGTAAAATTTCTTTCTGTCAAATATACATGGGCGAAATGTCGACTTCACCAAAAGGCATGTATAATCAAAAGAACACTCATCGTCTGCATGCCCTTCGCTTCTCGCAACCGTAAAGCGATCCCTCTGATTTGCCTTCACCAGAGGAAAGTGCTGGGCTGCCATTCGTGATGCGATCATCGCGCCATCCCCTTCAAGAAAGATTGGTTCTTAACATTCTTTCAAGCTGTGGGTCCCTTGACTCTTCCATGTTGACATTTGAACATGTAGGAATGGTACATGAGCAGCCTGGGCAAGAGAGTGCAAATACACAGTAAAAGCTAATAATGTGAACGCTTAAAAAGATTGCCTGAGTTTACCCTGTAGCTATTGAGAAGTAGACGAAGAATCAAGCGGTCACCGTCACAATGACCTCCTCCAATGTGTATCCTGCAAAACGAGCGACTATCGCGTAAGAACCCTTCCCCTGGGGTATTCGAGACGGACCCGTTATACTCTAAACAGTAAGTGATAAAGATCACCTCGTAACGCTTCATGATCAACGCCCCCTATCTAGAAAAGGGTTTGCAATCTGCAATTAATCATGGTTGGTTGATACACGACATCCGATTGGATATCCAAGATTGTCGAGCTTCTATTCAGAATATGTGAAAGGAAGACACCAATATACAAGGTCCACATTATGGGTCATATGATGATATGACAATTGATCCAAGATCCAAGATCCAAGCCATCATGCAAGGGTGAAGAGGGTGCGGCTCCTCATCCTTCAGATCTTGTTTTTGGTGCGAGCTGGTCTTCGAAAGCTTCATGTATCAAAGATGGATTGAGAGTAAAGCGCGCCATACCGATTCCTTCTTCAGCCACGATATGATGAGGAAAAATATGCTCGCCAAGAAGGGCTTAGTCGCTTCAATCCGGTCGGATTCAATTAGCCCGCCAAGACCTTGGCGCCAAGCTATCAAACTTTTTGCCGAGCAGATGATTCCTATCATTATCATTATCACTGTGGTCCATTCAACGGCAACATAGTACTTCTTGTATGGTGATAGAGTGTCCGGTTCACTGTACTCACAAAGCACTACAAAAGTACCTCGTGCCATCACCTAGTCAGCATCAAGAAGCTGGTTCTGGCACCGATGTGGTTATGATCTGAAGAGCGGACTGTTTCCATGTACCATTCCTGACCATAACTACGGACAATCATGTCAGGGATGGATATTCAAAAGCCGCAGAAAATTCTGCGACGAATCGAAATATTCTTCATCACCTTGGCCCCCTTATGGTAGTAATGATATAATGCACCGTTTACTTGACAACACTTTAGCAAACATTTGTCATGTTCTTATTAAGCAATGGCTTGCTGATGAGAAAATTCAGGGTGAAAAACTCACGGCCACAATGATGTTGGAAGAAAGAAGGTACACAAGCCACCCAGCAGCAGTATTGACTCGCTCCCCTCAAGCTTCGACTCCTTGATGTTGGTGCAGCTTCGCTATGGGGAGTCCGGCCCACCAATATCTTTCTAGTATTGTTCCATACAGATTACGAATGAATCAAGGTCGCGGAATGTCTCCATACACTATGATTTAGCAATTATCGGCAACCCACGATCAAAGATATCACAGACTCGTCAACGAATCGCCAACGCTTCTCTAAGAGGTAGATGGAATTTATCCTTTTCTCAGATGGGAGAGTACAAGATCACTATCGATACACAAAACATGACAAGAAGAGACTCAAATAATAGCCCTACCTTAAACTCGACCGCCTGCGGCCGAGACTACTTTAAGATTAGGCTTTCTGATGGGATTCCCTCGGATCGCTACCCTTCTTGAGACCCCCAAAGTTCTCATACCACTTATAAGGGTTGAATTCCATGTCCGGCTCCTTGCCGCCAAAACTCGCAAGGCGGAATTCGAGATCCGACTGCTTCGATCTCCGATCTCTAGTGTCTGGGAATACCAGGCCTCCAGACATCTTCTCGCCACGCCTTTCCTCCAAATGCTGAACGTTCCCTTGCCATTTGTCCTCATACTTGGGGCTGTCAATAGCAAAGGTTGCAGGGCGGCAACCGAGATCAGCCTCCTCACTCATAGGTGGATGGCTTGGCTTCTCAACATCGACCGTCGGTCGTGTTGAGTCTTTGGAAGTTCCATCGCTGTTGCCTCTTTCCTGACGCTCATTATTGCCATATTTGGTATCTTCATACCTCAGCGCCTTGAAACCATCTGCTCCCCCATCAGTGGCTCTCACAGCTCCTTGACCGGGAATTAGCTCGCCACCCACGGGCGGCTGTCTTGGCTTTGCAGTATTGAATGTCGATAAGATCGGGCCCTTTTTGCGCCGAGCGTTGTCGAACAAAGTGTCTCGAATGAGGTAGAAGGCCATTAGCGCGACGGTGATGAGGCCGAAGGTGAAGAGCAATGGATGACAAGAGTTGGGGTTTGAACAGGTGATTCCTCCCATGATCAAGGTCGTCTCCTAATATATATAAATAAATATGCTAATGATCAGAATTCCGCCTGCAGAACGCTTCGCGCGCGTGGATGACTTGATGGTGGATATAGTACTAAAAATGTAAGTGAATGTTTGCTCTCGTGAACCATGGCCGGGGACAATCGCTTTACTTACGAAAATATGGTACAATGGCCCTTGTGCTGACTCCCAAGCTCTCAGAGCGGGAGAAATTATGCACTTGTTGAGGCTGAAACAAAGAATATGTACAATGCCGGTTGTGTTGGAATATGTACAAGGAATACAATGATGCGCACAAAATATGAATGTCTATTGTGCTTGAAGATGGACAAGGATATCGCGATATGCAAAGATGACAAAGGCAGCGGTCGCCAGCAACGAGGACGGAATGAGTGTGATGAGTTGACTTGGTACGATGTTGCTGGTAATGAGCGTGATGGTCAACCAGGACCGTATGGAATCAAGGAGCGACTGAATGAGCGTGATGGTCAACCAGGACCGTATGAACTGAAGGAGCGACTGAGATGCTAAGGAAAGCTAAAGGAAAGTGGGTAACTTTTTGATAGAACAGGAGATGCTAAGGAATGACCATGAAATCTTGAAGAATTGTGACAATGTCTTAGGACTTTTAAAGGTACCTTTGTATGCTCAGGGCAGTTCCTTTAACTGTGACAGACGTTTCAAGATAACGTACGTAAACAACCATTTTGAGGCGTTGAGTGTCTGAGGCAAGACCGTCTCCAACCACCAGGCCTTGACCTTTCGACGCATCAACCAAAACGATTCTCGCACTACAAATCTATTACAAACCATCGGAACCCAGGAAGTTTACCTGACGCGACGCCGACCTCTCGACCTTGACTGGCAATCAATCTTCAGACCTCCGCGCGCAGCTGTTCAGAAACACTAGAAATCTGAAACCATGCTTACGTACACAACCCACCAACACCCGCCACCCAATAGATCCCCATTCCCCTCCACAACCCTATTCATCCTTCTTACATCTTCGCACCAGATTATGAAACAAGCATCTTCGTGCACCCTTACCTACATAAAACATGTCGATTATCAAACATCTTCAATCGTCAGAAAATCGCAAAAGCGACCGATAAGTAAACGCAAGACCGAAACACAACGAACGTGGTATGACAGTATCATTATCATCAACACCTCCCATCGTCAAAACCATCAAAAACATTCGAAACTCACCCTTACGCAAAACATCCCGCTCTCCCAATACAAGCACCTCTCCTCATTGCCCCGTTACCTTACTTATCCCCCATCCTCAGCAGGAACCCCACCCCCAAAGCAGTCCACCTACATCCCAGTCCCTAACCACCAGCGCAGCACCATTAGCCTCCCAACCCCAACCCCGACCCCAACAAACCCCTCCATCGAACATAGTATGCTACATAAAGACCCCCCACCAACACTCCCCCTTTACTCCCCCTTACTCCACCAATTCCCCCTCCTAAACACTCCCTACCATTCCCCTACCACCCCTCCCTCCCATTCCCCTCCCTCCACCTCCCTCCCATTCTCCTCCCTCCCCCTCCCATCCCCCTCCCACCAACATTCCCACTATCCCACACTCTACAAAACCAAACCAACCCACCAAGGCGCTCGCCAAAGCCCAGCTTTAACGTCCCCACAGTTTCAGAAACGAGAGCTAGGATACGTTTGAGAAGAAACGAGAGGTACGTTTGAGAAGAAGCGGAGAGTGGCTACGGGAGTGGGAGGGGAGGTAGCTGACCTGTTTGGAGGGTTTGGAGAGCGTGCGAGAATGCGAGAGTGGAGATGAGGTGGGTGGGTGAGGATATTGTGTATCAAATGGCCAAAAAAATCGGTCAAGTCATTTAGGGGTAACGGTTGTCTAAGATTATGTTATATATACTCCAATACGGACAGAGCCCACGCCGACTAGGTTTCCGCCTCTCTAGGCCGTATATACATACATATATACTCGTCAATATCGATTGAGGATGGGACTCCTGGAAACCGTTGCCTTAACTTGCATGTCACGACTTCGTCTGTACCCATCAGGAGTATTAGGACTGGTAAGGCGGAAGTTAAGCGTACATATTTGAAGGAGCGTTGTGCGTGTGAAAGTTATGTAAGTAAATGTATGGTTTCATGCTGATGTTGTGGCTAGGTGGGCCTGTCCGTACTGGAGTCGCAAGAATTGAAGGACGATGAGAAGCGGAAGTAGGTGAAGAAATGATGTGACTAAATCCAATGGATGGAAGAACGACATATTTGTCTTCAAAGCTTTCCGGGTTAGGATGAAGTGGAGTTTTAGAGTTACGGCTCGAAGTAGGGATATACTTCCGGATCGTGCGTTGCGTTGCCGTTGGCCTCGCCACCATATGTGAGGTAGGCGTTGATGTCGGGGAAGGGGATGTTTCGTATCTGCTGCGTATCGCCAAAAACCCACACCGTCTGCATACCTACATTGAGAAGCACATGTTAGCATATTTCCAAGTTACCACCCCGTCCCTACTTTCGACCTCGTCAAGGGCCCACTCACCCATAAGCATATGCTGCAGCGTATGGCAATGGATCATCCACACCCCCGGCTCCTCCACTCTGAGTCTCCACGCCCGCCATCCGGCATTCCCACCCGGCGTCGTCATTTTCCCGTATCGATACAGCATCGTCGAGTCGCGCTTCACCGGGTGTGTACCCGCCAGCAATTTCTCATTGGCCGCAACGTCGTATGTCCCGTTGCCCGCGCCGATGTCCCAGAAGTGACCGCCGTGAGCGTGAAAGGGGTGGACGTCCAGCCCGCCGTTGTCGGCACCTGTGTTTTGGATCACTATTTCGAGGACCTCGCCGATTTTGGCGGGGAATGTTCGGGTGGCGTTGTCCATGCCGCCGTTTTGAGCGGCGTTTGCGTAGGACGGCGATGCGGCGTCATTGTCTGTGTAGGCATCTTCGTAGAGGGCGACGAGATAGGGGACTTGTGGGAAGGCGTCGGTCCATGGGAGTCCGTTTTGCACCCAGGTGTCGGAGCCGTTGATGATTTGATGGACTGTCATTGTTACGCGGCGAGTCACTTCTGAGAGGGGGGGAAAATTATTATCTTTGTAGGGCTGCAACTTGTAGTCGAGGAAGCCGACGGTGTTGTTCGGTAGCACGAGAGGGGGCGAAGCAGGGATCGTCGCGGTCATAGCGGTAGAGCTGTTGCCTGCTGCGGTGGTATAAGCTAGTAAAGCATAGGCTCGAGTCATCCTTGGTCGTTCGCGCGTCTCCAATTGCATGTAGTAGGTACTATTCTCGGGTTCCGATTTGGTCTTGAACAGAATGCTGTACCTTTGGCCACTGCCGATCTGAAGATAGGGGGTTGTATATGGCTTGGTATATTGGCCATCGGCCTCAATCACCGTGAGCTCTGGATGGCCTTCGAAGGCCAGCGTTACGAATGACAAGGCTGTTCCTCCGATGAACCGGAACCGATATCTTGTATTCGGCTCGACATCAATCACAGGCAATGAGCACGATGGACCTGGTGTGTTTTTACCCTCACTGATACCGTAGCCATTGACCAGAACGTTATTAGTCTCACCACTCCACATAAATGGATTAGCCCGAAGTCCTTGCGTAATGTTGGTGTCGGATCTATTGAAGACGTCAGAGAGGAAGACGATTCGTTCGTCATCATACGAATATGGCGGCTTTTCAGCGTCTTCGACGATCAAAGGTCCCGCTGCGGAAACAGCTTGAAAGCCAACGTGCGAGTGATAGAAGTAAGTCCCTGCATCCTCAGCCTCGGGATGTAACTCGTAGTCGAAGAAGTGCATCGGAGGAATAGGCCATTGGCTAACTTGCGGCGTTCCATCAGAAAAGGGAGATGCAGCTTGGGCGAGACCATGCCAATGCTGATTCATTTGGTCAGCTGAGTGAAACACGATCATCCAGTACGATCTTGATGGCAAACATACCACGGTGAGGTTTTGGTCTGGGATATCATTGTACACGCGGATCCATGAAGTTATTCCAGGTCTCAGTCGCAACTCGGGTCCGGGAGAGGTACCATTCAATAGCACAGACAGGCGAGGGATACACGCTTGGCTTACGTTTTGTGCAGTGGCTCGGAGTATATATTCAGGCACGAAGGCTTCGTTGTGGCATACTCCACGAGCGGGCTTGAGCAGGAAGAAGAGGAAAACACATGATCTGACCATACCCAGAAGCAAGAGCATCTTTGCAGTGTCGTATCTCCTGGTACCTGAAAGAAACGATATTGCAGGGACTTCGATTGTGACAACAATATATACTTGAGGATATTGGCAGAAAAGGTGATGTTGTTGTCGTCTTCTGATTTTGTCATGCTGCTATGGGTTGGCCCCCCTATATACAGGTTTTCACCACTAGTCAACTTTCCCCTCATCACTGGCTCAGTCATTGGTGACAGCAGTGAACTCAGCCGCGCCAGCTGAAGAATCCTTCAATTTCACAGATCTCCACCGCTTGCATATCAGTGACATTGACTCCCGCTGGTAGTGCAGCCCTACGGCTTGTCGTGACAGAATCAGACATTTGACTGCCTTCTTAACTTGATGCAATTTCTACTATCATCAACCAGAAAGTGGTCATTTGATAATGAATTTCCCGGGTGCGAGAATCTCCTTCTGACATGGTTTGCAGAGTCGTATATGACATACTCTTAAAACGCTACACAACGCATGGAGCCAATTGGCCCGCTAGTCATGTATCCCGTCTTCATGAGCCTGAATAAGGGCCTTATCAGGCATCTTAGTGCAGGCTTAGTTCCGGGTAGCCATGGTTACTAAGGTACCTTAGATGAACATCCAACATCATTAGTTCAGCCTTTTTCAACCGTTTCAGTCAGCCCTGTGCATGCTCCCTGCAAGGCTGCAGGATCCTGATCAGGAAATTTTATCCCTCAGGGTATCAATCGGTGATTTCTTTCTCGGATCTTGTCCAGTCTTCTTCCGTAATCCCAATGACATCCATTCATGAGTTGACACCAAGAGTAATCGCGTTGACTGAAGTGGATATTATGGGTCGCATAGGTATTCTGAGTGGTGAGGACCAGTTCTACCAGTCGATTGACCGCCACCGAAGTCAGTCAATGTTGGCGGCGCCAGAGACATTAGAGGCGACAGCACGTTCGATCAGATGAGAGGTGGTTGGCTAAGCCCTCAGTGGGTTAGCGGCATCTTGCTTGGAATGCTTCGAGCTAAGGTCTTTTAGGTTAGCTGTGCTGACCACCCCATGCATAGGTCGTTACTAAGCGAGCGGACTCACGAGTGGTAGGTACAACCGACTCCAGTACTTCTACCTACTATACCCTCGTACATACGTTGTCCATCCATCCAAGCTAGTGGAGATATGTCTCTAGCTGCGTATCCAACAGGCGCCAACCTGATGAAATAGGACCCCAGCATATGTCTGAGCTACCGAGCCAATGAATGAGATATAGGTCCTTACCACCAGTTCCCACAGAACTATTTACATGCGCACCAAAGAGAGCAGAGAGAGGCCCACCGTAATTGATGGTGCTTGAGTTCTATTGATACTGTCGTACAACATATATCGACTGTAGATACGAGGCCACCTCTCTACCACCATGGGTCATCTACCCGCGGAAATCTGGTGTCATATCGCCGACTACCTGCCACCCAGTGCTCTTGATGCAATGCTCTCGACGTCTGTCTGTCTCCGACGAACGTTGATACTCAGCGCTGCAATTAGACAGCATCGTGCATTAAAGGAGAAATACGCCCTTTGCACCTGTGGCCATGGACAACCTGACGGCGAACTTACCAATCTAGCACTGAACGTATTTGCGCGCCCAGAGCTGAGTTTCTACATCACGAAACTGGTCATCGTCAATTGGTCCAGCGATTTTGATCAAGATGGCTGGCGAGTCTACACACCCGGGTGCTTTCAGAAAGCTTCAGATGCAGCACGACGGGGCAGAGAGACTCTTTATAATTTTCTGCGCTGTTTTGAAACTGAGACTGGCATCTTTATACTACTGCTACAGGCGCTCCAGAACCTACGCTCGCTCCATATCCTCGATTGGCCTGAGCGTGAATTTGGGATTGGCGGTATGATCGAATCCACACGTGACATCGGTTTCCCAGGTTTCGTTCCTGTCTCCCCACATGTGCTACCAGGTCTCAATGAGGTCTCGTTTGGCGCTGCTGCAACGAGCGACAGCTGGCCATCAAATATGGTCGAAGCATTCGCTGGGATCCCTACTGTCAAAAAGATTCTCGTGCAAGGCGTTGAGATAGATATGCTTCTACGTGATAAGTTGCGACGGGAATCACTACAACGTCTCCGCCATCAAGGTGGTACATTTCAGCAGTTCTTCCACATACCAGATGAACCATTTCACACTCGCTAGAGAGCAGCATGCGAACACCGCATGAAGGGCGGGAAATAGGTCACGACAACAAAGGCACGAGGTAGAAAGTAAGTACGGAAAACAAACAACGTTACCGGAATTTTCGAATATGCCGACGTGTATTGTTTGAAGGAAGCGAGTGCGATGGCATGGGAAAGGGGGCGAGGTTTTCTTCCGTGGTACCCAGTCCCCTTCCCTATATATAGATAGCAGTCGAACAAAACCCATCCCCGTCAGCTCTCGGTAGCTAGAAAGTGGGCTGAGAAATACTGATACCAATACTAGATGAAAGCTCAAACACCCCTACGACCTCCCCATCAAGAACCTCTATCATGTACATCCCTGGACTTCCATCTCTCCACGTACACAATTCAGATATCCTAAAAGCCGCCTTCACGATCCAATATCAGTATCACACCCATCCCACCACCATTACTGGAGGAACTCCACACCCAAGTCTTCAGTCGATGTATGAAGAAGCCGAGCGGATTTAGGGAAAGTGGAAAAGGTATCCATGAAGTAAGAGAAGACAAGATAAGAGATAACAAGAGAGAAAGATAGAATAAGCGCTAAGTCTTTATCCCTGTGACTTAACTTCCTATAAAAATATAATCATTCAGGTATAAACAATCCAAACCCACAAAACCAAAACCGACTCTCTTACTCTAACCATAAACTTTCATCTTTTTGTGTAAATTGTTTCTTCAGAAATAAAACCCAGTAATTACCAAGTTTAATATCATTGTTATCTTCTTGTATTTGTATTTCTATTTCACACTCCACTATCTAGCTACTTAGAGCTATTGAAGGCGGTCTACATCTCGCTCGCTGAAGAGGAAACCGTGACCTACAGAAGAAAACCTCGTCCCCTACAATATTTACCATCGCGTTTCTAGACCTCTAGACACTATATACTGTCCTATCCCGTGCTCTCTCTATGCCGTCTTATGCCTATCTTTCACTAGGGTTACCTCCCCCCCTACCCCCCGGCTGAAGCCTTGTCCACTCCTACGCAGCTCCAAAGAGTTGTTCCCTCGCCAGCGTGAACTGGCCGAGCATACCCCGTTGGATGACCCACTCGGTCGCCGCCTCCAGCCCCTTGTTATCTTCTTTACTAATCAGAAAACTACATCAGATACTGGAAGAAATGAAAAACACGAAGAATAAGGCTGTTGGAGTGAAGGATTAGAACGATAGGTGGAGGATGGTGATGGTACGTAGCTTAGTTTACTTCGGAGGTGAGGTAAGGGGTATAGCGGAGCGATAGATTTGGGTGTGTGGATGAGGGAGGATGGGCGTTGGGTATAAGGGAGAAGGAAGGGATGGTAAGGAAGGGATGGTAAGGTGAGTGGGGAGGGGATGAGATGAGAGGAAATAAAAGGAGATAAGAATAATCCTAAAGATCGAGAGTAGTAGAGGGGGTAGATAGATAGATATCACACCTATGATTCAGAACTATTCAGTAGCAAGATGAAGAAGATGGGCGTTTTCCCATATCATCATTTATATTTGCGATTGCTCTAATTTCTATGTATGTAAGGTATGAGATGACAGGCCATCTCCGGGTATAAACGCTTCTATCAATTCCAAACCAACCTCTATACCCCCACTCAAAAAACCCAACAACAAATATACACTACCCACAATATCGCAAACGGCGTCTATCCACCCACAACCATCTCTCCTCAGCCAGCCAAACCGTACCCCCTCTGGTCTTTCGATTCGATTCCATCAAACCCCCGTCCCAAAATTCTGCCACTTGCACTCACACCCCCCACTTCCCCCATCAACGCCCCCCGGCCCACCCTGCGCCGCCGTCACGTTCACATCGCCAAAAGGTCCCAGCGCCGGATTTACAAGCTGGCCTCCCACGCCTCGATCCTCCAATTGGTACAGCTTCTGCGTCGCATTGATATGTTCGCGCTCGTCGAGACCGTAGCAGTAGACCATTTTCTGCGTGAGAGCGCCGCCGTGGCGGTCTAGGGTGATGGTTATGGGGTAGGGGAAGGAGCCCGGTTGTGTGAAGTTGTTGGCGGAGGAAGTGGTGAGAGTTGTGGCGTTCGATGAGGGAGAGGAGGATGGGGAAGTGCTGTTTGCAGGCTGCTGCGTGAGTAGGGTGGCCGAATCCCCTTTTTTCGTCCATATCTGCACCAGGAAACGGGTCTGAGCCCAGGTGCAGCGGACTGCGGCTGCGTTTTCGTCCGCACCGCCGTTTTCGTCGTCGGGGACTGATGTCGTGTTGGGGGCGTCGGTGAGGGGTGCGGCTGATTTGAGGAAGATGGAGCGGTCGAAGTAGGTGTAGAAACCGTAATGTTCCGTGTCAAGGCCGCGGTCATAGAGACGGAGCGGCTGAGCGGTGGGGAAAGGGTGGAGGTTGGCTGCTGCGGCCGTGCCGTCTGGGTTGGAGTCCGGTGGTGGTATGGCTTTTGTGATATCGCCAAAGCGGACGGTGCTCCCATCTGGGTTGCTGGTTTGACGCTTCAGCCGTCGAGAGGATATCTTGATTGCAGATTCAAAGCTCATGAAGAACGGCGTATATTCCCCATCAAACGGAGCTGCGTTCTTGTCTGTGGTATTGCCTAGGAATGTTCGGTCCTCTAGAGAAGGTGGTGCCGGGGAAGGGGTGTATTGGTCGCTGCTGAAAGCACTCCGAATGCGGAGCAATCGATCTCGAACGAAGCCGCCTGCAGAGACCGCATTGGCGACGTGGCCATAGGATCTTCGACTGACGGCTGATGTGCCTGCTACGGTAGTATTCGTAGTCGCGTTCGTGCCATTCTGAAACACAATCTCCACCCGGAAGTTTGGCTGGTTTGGAGCATTGGGGTGAAGGCCTTGCTGTTGTTCCTTTGGTACTGCGCAACTCCACATCGTGGCGGGCTGCACACAACTGGGGTTCTCGGTCACGGCATTCGGCTGGACAATTGTGGAAACACCGGTAGGTATAGGAGGAAAATTGGTCAGATTGAGCCAATTAGACTGAATCGGCGTCTTGTCGCTTTTTCCTGTTAATGTCATAACGAGCACCAGTACTAGGATGATCATCAATATAAGGCCAGCGGCTATTGCCATCAATATCCATTTTCTCTTTTTACTCTGAGGCTTACTACCGCTGAAGCAAGTTCTACATCTCGGGACGGTTAGCGGTCTGTGTTCCTTTTGCGACCGCTGAGGAAGTGCATCCTTCTCTCCAATATCCAATCGCCTTGGATCTCGAGATGCGTCTCTCGGCGGCGGATAAAGATCAGCAACAGTAGTCTGATCTGGTTCACGATAGCGTTGGTAAGACATCGTTCTTGGCTGGCCGAAAGCCGGATGCGAGCCAGAATTGTTTCTGTCGACCTCGTTTAAGAGTATAGCATCACTAGGACCCTGTCTCTGCTGGCCGGGACTCAGAGGCCCAGGAGAGATTGGCTGCTCGTACGCCCGCTGAGGCTGTTCAGGAGGCAACACGGCCACATATCGTTTCGGAGCCCTCTCCTGCCTGGGTGGTGAATACGCGGGAGCTGGCGTTGCATGGAATACGGCTGCTGGAGCTTGAGGTGGTTCTTCGACCCCCCTCGACTGCGCAGGCTTAGGCTCAGGCTCAGGCGGTGGTTCTGACTCGTGCTCAGCTGCTGGTATAGGTGGTTGGGTTGCTGGTACAGGCGCTGGAGCACGCACAATAGGTGCAGCATGAGCTTCCTGGACATCAGGTGTAGCGTCTAGATCTTCAATCGCTGTAGAGTCGCTCATGGGTCTCTCTCTCGCTCTCGGCGTCATGGCTTCATGAAAAGCGGCCGAGAACCGGTTCATCGGGGCTTGCTGAGCGGCGAAGTTGTGAGGTTGCTCTGCCATTCGCGGTGCTTCAGGTTCTGCGGCCGGACCAAAGCCTTTCCCTTCATCAAATCCTCTAGCATCGTCATGCTCGGCTCCAAGAAATTCCGCAGGAACAACCTTGTAGGGTAAGCAAATATGATTTTGGCACTCATAGTACGGCGTCGGGCTATACATGTCATACAGACAAGCCTCGTGATACTCTGCTGCTAGGCCAAACCCCTCGAATCTCGTGGGCAACAAGGCCGATTCTCGCATCGGATCTTCCTGGGGTTCATCCATTATCAACGTGCTTCTATCATGAAAGCCATCCAGCTCCAGCCTCTTCTTTTCCAAGTCAATATCTACATCCGAGTCTGTCCAGCTGGTGTGACCGCTTTTCAAGCCGTCTGAGTTTGGCGGTGGAGGGAAAGTCTGACGAGCCTCTTGCAGACTTTGATCTTGCCGAGTGGCATGAGAAGGACCAGATGCCCCTGGTGTTAGCTCTCGTGGATGCGGTGAAGCCTTGAACGTCATTGGCGATTTTGGAAAGAAGGGAGATATAATGTGGTTCCACCAGCCTTCGGATCGATGCCTCGTGGCAAGCGTATCCATGCTCCCCTTATTGGTCAATATTCTCAGCTGAGAGTCTCCGGTACCGGGTCTGTACTCATCCCGGACACCTGGGCTCTCGCCTTCGTCAATGTCTGTGCAGGTCGACATAATCCGGGGTGGTGGACCTTTTTTGGCAAATACCTGGCTTTGGTTTGATGCATAGTGCTTTTGGGCATCTGGTGGGAGCGGAGGTATTGGTGGGACAATAGTTGAATCTATGTAACGTCCACTGGTGTCTGGTGTCGGCATCTGAGAGTAGACGCTTGACGCTATTCTCCGCTGTTGAATCTGGACCGGGTCCTCCTCTTCAGACCAAGGAGCTTTTTCCTTCGCTGGAGTCACGACGATCATGGGCATGTTGGGTGATCCCCTAATGGTGGCATGTTGCTCGGTCAAACCGTCAGGCTTCGCCGGACTTGCTTCGGGGCTGGCAGACTGCTTTGCCAGCTCTTCCGGAGAGATTGAGATGCCTATCACCACTGCCCGATCCGATGGTGACAGAGTCGACCACTTGCTTGATGCACGCTTCAGATCACCCAGCCGTCCTTTTGAGCCTAAAGACTTCAAGGACCTGCCTGATTGCTGATGACCTAGACCAAGCGTCTCCACCGAAGGTTTCCGTGATGTAGCAATCAGACCACCTGCCTCCTTCTTCAGCCCCAGGCCAGCGTCTTGCTTGGCATGTTCTTCATGCCCCTTCTGAGCTATAATTGGGGCCTTCGCGAAGTTTGTAACAACATTCAAGCCTGGCCACTTCGATTTGCTGTCTCCGTTCTCGTGTGATGCCTTCCGTTCACCAGGTGTAGGTCTCTGTGATGGTAGCACCCACTTCTCTTTAGTGTTATCTTCCAGCCTAACTCTACTTTGAGAGAGTTTGATCTGATGTTGGGGTGAGCTTCGAGAGGCATGCGGTGAGGTAGGAGAAAGTATCTCTTCGCCCATAGGTGAGGAGAAGGGCATTCGTGGGCCTCTTTGAGGGCCGAGCTGGAGGCGTTGAGGTGTGGCATTATTAGGCTGAGGTCTCGTAGTCATTATGATGTCTTCGAATTGACTGTGGTCAGACAAGGCTTCTGAGAGGCTAGGTAGTGACTCACTATATGATCGGATGGAATGAAGATCGAAATTTCCTCCGGTATCAACACACATCGATCTTCAGATTCACTGTTGATCAACACAGTCCTCCGATCTCACTCTTATTGTCAACACTCTAAACTCGACCACAATAAGCATATTCGTGACATCAAATCGTACTTCTTGAATTGAGCCTCGCTCCAACGCCAAACGTGACAACGGTCCAAGATGCACAAGGCTCATAGCCAGCAATTCAGTGGTATCAGTGACCAGGCTCAACGACAGCAGAAAACAAACGACGCATCAATCGCGCCCTCCACATCTCCAACGCCGCAATCCAAACCGAACAACCTCCATCTCAAATTAGCACAACCATCCCCTCCCAGCTCCGTCCCAAAATACCCCCAGGCGTCTAAGTACCCCCTCTCCATCGTGATTCGACGCACAACGTAACATTGCGAAACCACTATGCATAGGTTTACCATGGTCGAATTGAGCCTTGCCGAAAATGCTATAATTATTAACCGCTGTAACGCTCAAGGTGTGCGTCGATAGGAGCAGACGTCGTCTGAAGATGAGGTTGCGCCCGACCCCTGCAAGTCTGCGGACACCAATGAGAGACGACGCGGATATTCTGTGTGCAATAAGACTTGGGCACCGCTCTAGGGCTCTGGGGTGCGGTTTCCGGGGCAACAGCCCCATCGATGCCTTAGGTAGTTGGTGCTTCTCCCGTTAGCGCCTGCTTAAGACTTTTGGTGTCATCTGTAAAGTAACTCTCAATACGAGTTCAAGACCGCTGTCTGAACGTTTTGAGCCAAAATTCAAAACATTGACTGAACTACCTTACCTTTACCATACTTTAGTTAGCTAATTCTTATTTAAAGCTACCTGAGAAAGATGCGCTCGGAATCCTGTAGTCCGGAACTGAAAAATTTGGCAAAAAAGGGCTGAACTGGGATTTGAACCCAGGACCTCTTACAGACGAGTAATGTACCCAAAGCAAGAACTGATCATGGTATTAGACATCTATCTTCTGGGGGTTTTTGACACAACTGACTTCTGCCACTGAACTATCCAGCCATCTTCAATTTAATCAAAACGTTGGCTATAATGAGATATAATCTCTTTTATCATAGCCACAGCCAAACAGATTTCACAAACAGCGGAGGCGCAACGTGGATTTCCCACGAAAGACACCGGGAGATATTAATGGAGGCACCATTCACGCCAGGCTCCAATTCCACATTGGGGTTGCCGCAATCGACCGATGCACTCTAGATCCTTTCAAGAATCTTTTGTGTACCCCACATCCGCCAACTGCCAAACAGCTGAAAGCTTTGAAGTGAGGGCAGCGAGTCGCAGACTAACTGGACCTGGCACGCTTGACCGCAAGAGGGAATGCGAGAACACGAAGTCAGATGACCAAGCTTTGGCGCCCATATGCACTGCCAAAACTACAAAAGTTCAGACTTCATCGGGACTCAACCCATATTCAGGTATTTATTAGTACAAAATGTCGATTGTCAATTTCTAGCGCTACTCTGTACACTGGACGACGACGGCTTCTGCCCTCTGCCTCTGAGCATGAAGAATATTAATATTGAAAAATAAATGCCTCCAACTTGATATGATATGATATACCCAGACATCATCCCTGGGACCATTCGATGGTGAACAGGCCTTCGATCGGTAGCGCCACTGCTGGCCCGTGCCAAACACGTAGACCCAGCTGAAAATTTGAACGATGAAATGTAAAGACGAGTGATTCTCCGAAACGCCATGGTCACCCTTGTTGAGGCTTCTAGCCTCCTTCCGGCTTGTCCTTTCCCCTCAGAGTCTTGATCCGATCACTGATGGAGTCCTTGAATTTCTCCCACAGCGTCCTGTTCAGCTTGTTGCTCAGTTCGCGGAAGTTGTACATTTCTCCCCAGCAGTCTCGGCCCCATTCGCAGCCGGCCATGTTCACGACGAAGTCGCGGTCGCGCTCCGAGTAATGTATTCTCGTGTCCTCTCCATTGTCTCCACATGCACCCATGGGGAAGCTGTTCACTTTTCGTTGCGGTATAAAAGCCGTATGTGGTCTTATCCATGGCTGGTTGATATATAGGTGCTCCATTGCGTCTTGCTCTTTATGTTCCCACTCCATGTGCTTCTGCTCGTATCCAACCGGATCCCACCAGATGTCGAGAAGACGGTCCGTCCAGATACTGCGGTGAATAAAGAAGGAGCCGAGGTTGAAGCCGCCACAGTCTTGGGGTATGATGAGATCGATAGAATCAGACTTGCCGTTGCCGTTGGCTGAACGCGCCACAACGTCGAGGTGAGGGGATTGAAAGGGGTGAGAGATGTTGAGGGGGTTATAGATGTTGATGTCACGATACGTGTTGGCCGCGAGATCGTTGAAGATGTGCTTTTGCAATGTGTATGAAGGCTCCATGATGAAGGTGTTGAGGTCCAGCCACCAAAACCTATGATCTCGGAGTCAGCTTAACCTACCATCACAAGCAAATTCGACGGGTCTCACCATTCGGCCTTTGGGTACTTTCTCATAGAATTCCGTATCGTGTCGACCTTCTCCCAGCTTTCTCGCCATTCGTGGGCATATCGTTTCTTGGTGCTCATATCGACAATCTCCAAATCGTAGCCCCACTTCTTCGCATACTTCTTCTTGTTTCTCACACTGTCTCTTTCGATGGCCCATTCTCTTGCACCTTTCCACTCCATAACACCGCCCCCTTGATTAGCTGCTAATATGATAACAAATTTGTTGCCGCCACCTAGCCATGACGCTCTCCGATACACTCTATGCAATGCTATCACGTCATCAGCTTTGCTACCACCGTGATGGAAGACATGAGACTCACGAGTAACATAAAACAGGAGGATCGCTAATATGAAACAGAGCACTATCCCTAGTCGTAATCGTAGCCGCCATAGCAGCCTTCCTAAAGTACTGAGGAATCGACCAGTCCTACTGCCATTGATGGGCGGCCATCTGCCTCGGCCGAGCTTCTCCTTGTCCGAAAAGTCCCTTCGCCCTCCCATACTAAAGGTGGGAAGACTCGTAGAGATCCTCCTTGCATGCCGTGAAAAGAAGCCCTGATTCCTCGTTGAAAATGATGGGTACCCATTGACCTCCTCACTCCTTGCCTTCGCCGATGCCCACTTATTATCATCAGTGCCGGCGGACCCATTCATCTGAACGTCTCCGAATGCTTTCCTCGGGGTAGACTTCCCACTAACGTTATCAAACGGACTTGTCAGCCCCGGGCTTGACCACCCTCCTCCTCTTCTAGGCGACGGCGACCGTGACAATGACATATCGGTATACGGTGTTCCAGGTATTGGAGGCAGTGAATTGTCGTAGCCACCCGTCGGGAGGCCCGACGTGGCCCCTGATCCGTTAGTCGATCGCTGCGCCTGTAGATTCAATGATGCAGGTTTGGGGGCAGACGAGGTGCGTCGTCGGCGCTGTGTTCCTGACTGAAGCTGAGTGGAGGACGGGGAAGCCAGGATGCTCGTCTCGTAGTCGAAAGACGAAAGAAAAGGTGCGAGCTCAGATGTGAACAGGAAAGCGAAGAGTACTGCTTTGGCTGGTGCGCAGGTTAGAGGATGGATGGCGACGGTGCAGCCAAGAAGACGAATCGCAATAGCGAGATGGTATCAGCGCCGTCTTGATGGGGGTGTAGGATGTATGATGTTATCGCTTTAGGTTGATATAGGTGGGTGTTTGCTGTGGATTTGCCAAACTTCCCGTATTTCTTTCTCTGGAGGTTTCAACTCTAACGATGAACAGGGGTGCTAGGTCGAAAATTCGACCCGCTAAAGCACTAGCGCCAAGCCTTCCACCGCCTTACACCCGCTCACGGAAGCATCATTACTCACGGGTCCAACTTCCCCAATGGTAGTTGCGAATGGCCACAGTGGGATGAAGGAAGGAACGATGATAATGACGGATTCAAAGCTGATCATTGAACAACAGAAAGAGGCAGGCTGTCTAGGTCGCTCTACGGTAGCCAATGGAAGGGCTGATGCATGCTTGGAGATTGTTCTCTTGGCGAGTGGGGTGCGACGAAATTGGGAGAAGTGCTGTAAAGGGTATTCGGGCATGCAGCTTACGGAGGACTGCTGCATAACGATCATCTTGCAAAGTATAACCCTATCATAGGTGGCATCTTTTTGAACGAAGTATTTGGATAGACTGGACCGCACGTCTAATACACATCGGCAATCACGGTCGTTGGAGCTGGGAAGGCCCCTCGAGACTCGTGGTGAAGCATTTCCATGCTGCTTTGCATAAAGCCAACCATCTATTGCGGAAACAATCATGCTTCCTGTTTGCCCGCACACAAATGCTGATTGAACGCCACTGTTTCTGGGTATCCGTGTAATGCCGATGCGCCCGCTCGCCCTCAAGCCCAACGAGGAGTCGTATCGTTGAGATACTTGTAGAAGGGAAGCATCATATTCTCGATGGACGACATCACATAATTCATCAGTCTCTGAGATCGCACATTAGCCCAGTGATTCCATTCTGTTAGTAGCTGGCAGTGGAAAGACTTACTCCGTACTCCGCTGCACCGCGCGACGCAGCAGGCGGTTGTACTGCTTCTTCTCCTCTGCAGTACCCCAGTAAAGCCTGGAGGCTTCAGCATTGACCAAGGTGCGTGGGTCGTATGGCGGCTCAGTATCCTCCACCGCTTCGATGATAGCCTCAACATGGTACTTGAGCTCGTCCGAACGCTTGGGAAAGTAGCAAAGCACCCCTTCCTTGGAAATGCGGTGGTGAAACATTTTCGTCTCGAACATCACACGTGGCTGCTCTTCTGGGAAACGCGGGCTAATCGTCATCTTGATTTTGAACATGCCTCCATCGAGGTTTGTCATAGGACGGCCAAAGTAAGTCAGATGCCAGACGAAGGGATTCTTGTCCAGGAATTCAATGTCGAGCGTAACCATGTTGTTCTTCTTATAGCTTTCTTTGATCTGCTGCAATTGTCGCTCGAACATCGAGGCCAAATTCGCGTCCTTGCCTCCTAAGACGGCGCCCTCCTCAGCCCAGTAATCGATTTCGCGATAGAGCACGGAATGAATCGATTGAAGGCGTCGTCGGAGCTCAGGATAATTGAATTTTCCTGCCATACTATTGCCACCTCCTTCAAACGGCATGATGACAAAGTTCTGATTTGCCTTGACTTCCTTTTCCGCTTCGTCGATCGAAGAAAGGTAGGAATCGTAGTACCAGAGGAACCTTCGTTTGCATGTGTCTTTGAAAGGTTCGAATGGAGGAGCTGTCGGCTCTACATCGTACTCCGTGCGTTGTTGGTCGCACTGGTCCAGTGTAGGGAAGTCGTCAACCATACCGTCGGAGTGAATACCAAGATAATCCTCGAGACGCTGGACTATGGAAATCCGCAGAGTTTCGTGTCTTATCTAGGGCACATTAGACACTATGGCGCTGTCGCGAAGCTGTTGAAGCTTTGGGTACCTTGGCTACATATTGGGCTTGGGCTTTCTTGTCCTCGGCACTGTTTGCGTTCTCGAAGCCCGGTTCATTTTCATAGGGGTTGGATGACATCAGGCTTTGGATTGAAATCAAGATCGATTCAAGACCTTGTGCAGAAGACCACTCCTCGCTCCGTTCACCTCTCCAGGTCCTAGAATCACCATTTTAGCTGCAGGTTTCGGAGAGAGCTTAAGGCTCATACCCTAAAATAGATCCACGTTCGGTTAGCTTCTCACGACAGCATTAACAGCCTGCAGAGCAACCTACAAGCACACTTTGCCGCCGGCGTAGATGTTTGGATTGAAGCGACATCGACCTCCGTTGGTCGTCTTCGCGGTCACAACAGGGGGTTTCCCTGGATAATCTGAATATTCTTAGTGAAACGTAGCAGCTGAATTATCTGCTCGGTCCCCAACCAGAAGGAAACTTGACGCTGAACTGCAACAAGGGGTCAACATCTTGAAGAATGATCAGCCCAAGGAAGAACGTACCTCAAAGAAGCCGAACTCATATGGAGTCTCAGGAGGGCCCACTATCATTGCTTTAACATTCTGGACATCACTATCACGACAGGCCACCGCGATTGCTATTGCGCTTGTTAGCTTCAAAGATCGATATAGACTCTAGAGCCTCGCATCGGCAGAACAACATACACAGATCGTTCGTCTTTTGAATCTCCGAGAGCTCCTGCCGGACGTGTTAGATACAAGGGACGACCTCTGAAGATATGCCTTACGCGTATAATACGATAGATACTCTGGCTTGACATTCTCAATATCTTGTCACAGAGCAGATTTAAGAGAGGTTGCTACTGTTGACTGTTGGCGGTGAATCCCCTCCGCATGGTAGTCTCATGAGCGCGGCCAAAGTTGGGAATCCATGGATGTTTGACAGTGCTACCTCCAGTGTTGTCGAATGCAAGCTAGTCAGTTACCTTAGTCGGTAGTTCTAGGCAATCGCGCATAAGGCTGTGCAGTGGACAGCAACACATACCCGGACGGCTATGATGTCTGATTAGCCTGACCAGAATATCGTCAGGCTAGGCGAAGCGACCCGATGCACTTGATAATTATCTCAAAGGATTGCGATGTCTGGTTGGTATTTTAAGCCTGATATTGACGGGCACGATTGGTCCCAGCATACGGTATATTAGAATACAGCCCTACGACCACACGCTAGTGATTAAATTACGCCGCAAGTTAAAGGAGTAGACTCGTTGAATGCTTGTGCATGTGTTCCAAAGCTGTGATCTTGTAGCTTGTTGATGTTTGGTGACAAAATGTAGTTAGATACTGTTATATAGACATTTGCTAAGATGATGGGATCGTTGTCTGGTGGGTGACCAGACAGCAGCTCCGAAGATTGCTGTCGACTGAGACTCCTCCGCAAAAGCCAAGTCCGCTAATTTACGATTGCCGCTTGATAGATCATCTCAGGATACTCGACCACCAACTGAGCTCCACCATAACTCACTACCTCTACTGACCCCAACCCCGATCTTTCTCCTCTTAAGTGTCATCACCGGTAAGCATCCTACCCGGTTACCTACAGCCAGCGACAGGCTTGACTCCACCAACTCACATTTGATCCATCATCTGCTTCTCCTACATCGCTTTACGTCGTCAATCAGCGCCTTGCTCACAACCCGGCTACTCCAGACTGGCTTCCCTTCGCTTTGCGCGAGCCTATATCATAGAACGTTTGCCGCCATAGAGCTACTGGGTGGTCCAGGGAGGCTGTTCCAGGAGGCTGTTCCACCACCTGCCTACCCTTAACCTACTTGGGGCCTCACCGCGACTATAAGTCAGGGCTCCTATAGCAAGCTCCGGCCAATACTGCACATCCTAGGCTTGCTGTGCCTTCTGGCTTTACCTTCGTTCTGCGCCATACATTGCTCCAATCATCATTCTGACAGCTTCAGGCGCAACAAAGGATTAATCGGAGCCCTGCTGCCCACCCAGCAGTTACGCAAACGCCGAAGGCGAAGCTGGCTTTGACGAAATCTGCAGACTGGCAGGGATCCATCACGAGATCGGGAGGGAGGTCGCAAGGATGAGCCTACAGTCGGAGGGAAGGCCATCCATGGACAGGAGACCCGGTGATGGTGCATACGATAATCGAGTAGACTACCGACAACAACAAGACTTTGAAGATTACCAGTACCAGCAAAATAGTCGCGCAAATGGACACGGTCAGATGGATGCTCCAAAAACGCGGCTCACGGCTCCGCCACCACTCCCAGGACTTGGCGATACAAGAAGCCCCAACGGCGGTCTGCCTCCTCCATCAACCGATGGACGCAGTGGTCGAAGCAGGGATACAACACAAGACGTACCGATCAGGGAGAGATCAAGAAATAATGGGTCGAGTACTGGAAAGTCGCACGGTCCGCCGAGGCTATGCAAGAAATGCGGTGAGACCCTGACAGGGCAATTCGTGCGTGCGCTTGGAGGGACCTTTCACTTGGATTGCTTCAGATGTCGGGTTAGTAGTCATGTGACGTTCCCAGTAATTGGCACTAATGATCATTCTTTAGGATTGCGAGGATATCGTGGCTTCGAAGTTCTTTCCTGTTGACGATGAAGAGAATGAGGGGATTCAATATCCGCTCTGTGAGACCGATTACTTTCGCAGACTCGATTTGTTATGTTACGACTGCGGAGGAGCTCTCCGCGGTTCCTACATCACTGCCCTGGACCGGAAGTATCACATTGAGCATTTCACTTGTTCAGTCTGCCCTACAGTCTTCGGTGCGCAGGACAGCTATTACGAGCATGAGGGAAAGGTTTACTGTCACTACCACTATTCCACCCAATTCGCGCAACGATGCAATGGTTGCCAGACAGCGATCCTGAAGCAGTTTGTGGAGATTTTCAGGAATGGCCAGAACCAACATTGGCATCCAGAGTGCTACATGATCCACAAGTTCTGGAATGTCCGCTTGGCTCAATCAGGTATCGAAGGGTCTGCTTATATGCAAGCTGAGGAGAACGCCAGTGAGGAGAAGCGAGATCTCGTACGTGTGGAAGAAGAACAGATGGAGGAAAAAGTCTATCGGATATGGAGTGTACTATCTGCATTTGAAGAATCGGCAGCTGCTTGCATTTCAGACATGCTTCTTCATGTCAGCAACGGCTCGTATGTCGAGGGTATATTGGTCGCCAAGAAGTTCATCTGGCACGTGGATATTCTTTTCGGGGCTACTGATCGGTTAGATTCCATGATGGCCTCAGAAGGCGTAAAGGGTACTTCAAGCCTCCTTGTGCCTGTTGAGTAGTATCATCATACTAATTCTATCTATAGGTCTCTCATACGGACGAGAAGCGAAACTACTTTGCAAGAAAATTGTAGCATTCTTCTCGCTACTGTCAAAGACACAGGAAACTGGCGTCAAGAAGCTTGGCGTCACGCAAGAGCTTCTGTCACTTGTTACTGGCCTTGCGCACTATTTGAAGCTTTTGATCCGTATCAGCTTACAGGGCGCACTCAAATTGGAGAAGGAGCGGAGGAGTATGGAAGGACTGCACCAGTTTCTTGCGGACCTGGAACATCTGGAGTCCGTCAAGGAAGCTGAGAATTCAGATTTACTATCCGACGTGTCTGGGCTGGCAGATCAACAATCGGATCTTTGCCATAGATGCAAGGAACCCATTGACGATGAATGCATCAAATTGAAGCAGCAACGATGGCACAAGCACCACTTGACTTGCGACTACTGCGATTGTATTGTAGGCGATGACTTGAGGAACGTTCTGTGGAGTGAACGAGAAGGTCAAGTGATTTGTCGGCGCTGCCATGAAGGGCGGCACCAAGCGCCTGACGCTGTTGCCAGCTTCGAGTATGTCACCAGACTTCAGCAGTACGTCTACCTTTTGCGGGTGGCTCTTGCACGGCTGCTGTCTGTCCTTCGATCTGGAGGCACTCTTCCGCATACTTCAGGTAAGCATATCCCCTTGACCGCATGTTTGAGTTTCCTAACATTTGAAAAGATGACCCGAGTCTTACAAGCTATGATTCAAACGAGGGACATCGAGTGAATCAGAGTGGAGAGTTGGACCCACCTCTTCTCCGAGCGAACTCTAGATCCAAGTCATACGGCGGCACCGCCACTTCTGCAAATAACAACAATGCGTCTTCCTATGAGCAGACTGTGGGCGAGATGAAGAGGCTTAGATCTACGCGCATGGACACGCAGCTGTCTACGAATATAAAAAAGGCTCGCACCTCCCGGATACTTGACGGACCGGAAGGCTTTAGCAGGCGGCCCGGTTCAGCAGATGCTGATAACTCGGATCAGAGGAAGCAGCAAGGCTTCCACATTGTGCAAGAACCGGACGCAAACAATAACCGGCCAAGTAGCAACCTGGTCTTCGGACACCAAGATGCGCTAACGCTTGATGACATTCCAAGAATAGTAGCAGCTGAACAAGCCAAGGAGCAGCGGCCAAATGCGTATAAACACGCCAAAAACCAACTTATCGGCTCCGGCGGGCGTGAGCCGAAGTTCTATACTGGTCATGAACGCCGTGCATCTGGAGGCAATGAACTCGATTTGGCTGGCACCGAGCAAGTACCTCAGAGGACCAAAAAGTACTTCTCCGAACTTTCGGCCCTTGAGTATTTCATCGTCCGACATGTCGCTGTGCTTTCGATGGAACCATTGCTCGAGGGTCATTATAATCTCGAGGATCTCTTGGGTCTGATAGAGAACAAGAAGCCTGAAACTTTCTGGGGCAAATTTGGCAAAGCGTTTTCCAAGAATGACCGACCGAAGGGTAAGAAAAAGGGGGTTTTTGGCATTCCATTGGATGTTCTTGTTGAGAGAGATGGTGTGGACTCCACTTACGGGGTTGGACCTGGGGCTATCAAGGTTCCCGGCCTTATTGACGATACAATCTCTGCGATGCGACAGATGGATATGTCGGTCGAGGGCGTCTTTCGAAAGAACGGTAACATAAGAGGCCTCAAAGAGCTAACCGAAAAGCTTGATGCGAAGGAATTCGAGGTTGATCTTTTAAAGGAGAGCCCGGTTCAGTTGGCTGCGCTGCTCAAGAAGTTCTTGAGAGAACTTCCGGATCCTCTGCTCACGTATAAGCTCTACCGCCTCTTCATCATCTCTCAGAGTGAGTTTGTTACTAGCATCATTGCCCATGGTCAATTCGCTAATCGATGTCCACTAGAAATCAAAGAGGAGTCGAGACGAAGGGTCCTTCACTATGCTTGCTGCTTGATCCCCAAGGCTCACCGAGACTCAATGGAAATACTATTCTCATTCCTCGTGTGGGCTTCGTCTTTCTCGATGATGGACGAAGGTGAGGGGACTGGAAGTAAGATGGATACTCACAACCTCGCGACTGTAATCTCACCCAACATCCTCAAGGGGAAAAGCCAAATCATTGGTCAGGATGAAGAGAGTTTCTTGGGTATTGAAGTGATCAACACCTTGATCGAATATAACGATGAGATGTGTGAAGTAAGTCTTTCGCATTACCAACATTTTGCACAGTCAGTTAATCCTAGATCTAGGTCCCAGAAGATCTCCAATCCATTCTGAATGACTCTTCCCTCTTCAACAACTCTTCTGAAATCACCACCAAGGAAATCCTCAAACGCTACGGCGACATCGGTCGCTCTCCCGCCCACCGAACCAAAATCACCGATCCCACCCAAATAGCCGACTCGCCTTCTCGCTCCTATGATTCCAACCCCCCAGGTTCAGCCAGACCGGCCGCGCCGATCATCACACACGTCGACACCGATCCTTACCAGACACCTTCATGGCCAAAGGAGTCCAGCGTACGACATGTCCAGGGGCAAGCCCAGGGCGCGCCCACCTACCCAAGTACGAGCCATCAGACCCCGCCACAGCAGGATTACGGCTTGCAAAACCCAAAGAGTCCGTACCATAGGCGCGGCGGAAGCAGCGAGAGTCAAGCGAGCCGTGGGAGCGGCGGGGGCCATGCCCACAAGTACTCCGGGTGGGGGAAGCCAGGTGCACCTTCTGGTTTAGGTGTCGCTGGTCCTTGATGACTTACTCCTTTGGGACAGATGGTCAACATTAATTTTCTTGTACGCGCCAGTGCTCCTGCGAGCCGAATTTTCCTTCCTTTTGTTTTATTGTCACATAGTCTACCATTCTCCAAGCGCCACCAAATCAACGGGGGCCAAGCGAGCGAGCGGGGCGTTTCTTTCTTCCAATCGATCGATCGATCATATATCAGGGCCCTAGCGGCATAGGGTTTGGGTAGCATTGCACAATGGCGTTCTTTTCCCTCCATTGGTAAGGTACGGATATTCATGATAATTTTTTCGGCGGTTGGCAGACCAATAACTTCTTACTATATGGCGATTGAGTGTTGAGTGTTGAGAGTTGAGATTACATTGATCAATCCTTCCTGGTTGCGATTACCTAGGTGGACAGATAGGTTAAGATGGACGGATCATCTTTCCTTTCCTCCGTTTGAATTTTCGTGCATGTGTGTGTGGGATTTGTGATGCTGTGCGGTGTGTGATCATCCTTTTTTGTGATGCATGTTTCAGGTTTTAGTAGGATGGATGGATGTGTTCGTGAAGGAGCTTAATACCCTGTTCTACCTCAGTTACTGGTAGGTACCTCAGATGGGGATGGGGATGCTGTGCTGTGTGTGGAATGGGAATGGGATTAGTGATTGAATTCGTATGAGGATCAAATTAAGACCTGATGTTCTCAGGCTATGGATTGGGTGCTTGGGAGTTAGGAGATCATAGTATGTACGAGGACGTAGTATGTAACGCCTTGCCCAAAGTATCCATCCATTGTGTAAAGCACCTTTCCAACGCTTTTACATAACTATATAAACGCCATGCGAAGCCAAATCGGCGTTTGTCAAAGGATATCTGTACATTCAACACCGTCCAAAGCCTCTAAGGTATCCAAAACAAACCCCCAAGCGCATCTCTACTCCAAAAGTCATCATGAAGTCATAAACCATAACATCATGCCCGTCGTCTCTAACCCCAAACAACCGCAATCCTAAACCCCTATCCAAAAACACAATACCCAAACGCATCTCCATTCCCGAAGCCATCATGAAGTCGTAAATCATAACATCATAACCATCACATCTAAACCCCACCAACGCTCACTTCATAACCACAACAGCCTCTCCCCCCGCATCGATCCATGCCGATCCCACGCCTTTGATCTTCCTCTTGCCGCCCATATACATAATCAACCACACCTCGGCCACGACTTCGCCCCAGCAGTAGACTTTCAGCAGCTCCTCTTTCTCTGACGACGTTGATTTCGGGATACAGGTATCTCTGCATTTTTCACAAGCACATTTGTGCGCATTCGCCTCTTCTCGCACGGCCCAGACGCCCCATCCTGCGCGCCCGGAGGTGATGTAGAAGTGCAGGAATTCCCAGAGGTCGTTTTGGAAGGTGGGATCTTGGGTGGTGAAGGGGATGAGCCAGTGGCCGCGCTCGAGGGGGTGGATGGTGCGGGTTTGTGTTTTTTTGAATTTGGGGTAGCAGGTTGCGAGTTGGGCGGCGAGGTCGGTGAGGGAGGGGGTTAGGTGGGTTGAGAAGCGCGCGGTGGAGGGTTCGGGGTAGGGTGGGTGGATTTCGAGAGGGTTGGCGTTTGGTGTGGAGAAGGGGGGTGAGGAGGAGATGTGGGTTGGAGGGGGTGATGGGGATGTGAGTGGTGCGGCGGGGCCTGAGGAGGGCGATGCAGGGGGGAGACGAGAGCCTTCGGGGGCCGGAGTCTCGTTTGGTGGCGAAGATGGGATTTGAAGTCGTGGCTTCTTTGTGCGTGGTGGGGAAGGGCGTGTGGGTGATGGCGAACTCGATTGAAAGGGGCGCTTGAGACATGGTGAACTTGTCATTTCGGGCAAGTGGTCGGATGGGACATGTGGTTGGGAATCGGGAATAGTGCTTGGAGGCGTCTGCCATGAGTCTGATCGGGTACGACGTAGAGGCGGAGCTTGTTGCGAGGGTGTGGCTGCCGTTGGCGCTGTTCGTCGACGTGGGAGGGCCGGTGTTCGTTCGATGAGAAGGCGTGGAGTCTCTTTCACGACGCTTGTCAACGGTAGTGCCGAAGTATTGGTGTTCGGTGTTGGTGGTGGTGTTTTGGACGACTTTCCGGCGCGCCCTTGGATATCCTTACACAATCCGCCGAATACTGCTGCCGGCTGTCGTAATGGGGTATGATTGTTCAATAGCTCTGTCCTGAAACCAATTTGCACTCTGGAAAGGTTCTCCTCTGCATCATTTCTTTTGCCAGGCAAAGACTCGAGCGAGCTATGCGTCTCTTCAACATCATGTACTCCTTTGCTAGACCCATGAGCATCTCTCATACCTGATAGATTACTCTCGCCATTTTTCTCTACTTTCTTGCCGTCTTTCCCATATTCCTCCTTTTCACGTGCTCGTTGTATCATGTTGGTAGTTTCATCAACTCTCACTGCTTCATCCTTTCCATGCTTTCTTGGTCCCCATAGTCTATGACTGTCCCGTTCAGTATCCGTTCGAGGTGGATAGGAGATCTGGGTCCCTCGCAAGCTCGGCACTCCTTCTTCAGCTTCAGATCTCCCTTCATTCTCCAGTCCCAGGAATAGATGCTTCCCCACCGGCTCAAAGTCCAGGAAGCCTCTGGCCTCGGTACGATATCTAGCATCATCCCTACCTCGGCTTGGTGCGGAGACGTGTACAAGTATTTCGACTGGTCGCATCGCCGCTCAGCTTCATTTTGCAAGCAACAAGTAAAAGTCGCTGCTTGAGAGAAATCGAAGTACGTCCGTCTGTCGGATTGGGACATATGAATGAGTGTCAATGCATGAGCGCCGACTAATCGCCCCGAGTATCTCAGGCGTGTTGATGATACTTGCTAACCCGAAGTGCCTTAGCGCTGGCCAGAGAAAGGTATATCTTATCGCCGATATCGCCGATTAGCTAGATTCCTTGACAGTCAAAAACTTACAGTTGAACATCTACAATGATGACTCGATGGATTCATAGCTTGAGGCACGTTCAGAACTCCCATAGTCTCAGTTCATACGCTACGTCAACCCTCAACGTATTCAATCTTGGGTAATGTCCGAAGTTTGGCATTCCCGGTGTCATTCGGTGTCAACAGCATCTTGTAGTGGACGTTATATGATGGTGCATGATGTCAAGGCAGTATCGTGAAGCTATTTGTAGTTTCGTGCCTCGGGATTCACGTGTTCTGCGACTGGTACTTTATATGTACAACATCGTACCGGATATTTACACGCGCTCCACAGGCCTGCAAGCACAAGCATTAGTACCTCATAGCCAGAAGGACCACATTGCCTGTCGCCACTCACCTATCATCACCACTCAGCTTCCCTCCTTCACAGGCTCCCCTTTTGCCTTACTTCCTGCCGTCTCCGATGTTTCTTTAGCCCCACCAAACCCCGCCTGCACCGTTGTCCCGGCGCCTTTCGCTACACTCCCCAACCCACCTGCCACACCAGTAACAGTATCACTGAGCCCTCCGCCTAGCGTCCCAACGGTATTACCAACAGTATCAACAACACCCTTCACGCTCCCACCGACCGTTTTGAGGGCATCCTGTCCCACGCCTGTTGCGCCTTGGGAGAAGGACTCGACTGTCTTGCGGGCTTCGGGGGAGAGGTTCTCGGTGCCTTGCTTACTATATGCAGTGAATTTCTGGTAGCAGAAGGGTGAACCGGTAGAGGTAGCGGGGGAAACGGGCAACTAACGAGAGCTTGTCTGCCTGGGCTTTGAGTTGTTCTTCTTGCGTGCCTGGGAGGACGTCTAGATCGACAATCTGATTTTCGAGTACTTTGACCATTTTTGCAATGTCTTTGGATTGAGACGGCGGAAGCGCGATGGGCAGACCGAAGTCTTGCTCACAACATCATGTGAAAGCTCGTGGCCAATCGGTGGGCCACCGATCATGCCAAGCCACTTATCCCGTTCCGAAATGCGGGGGGCGACGTGACAGCGGTATACTAATCTAGCGCCAGTTGCAAGATCCAATGGAATAATGGATGGAATCGAGCCTTTCCTTGTTGGTCACTGTGTCACTGTGTTCAGTCTGTCTTGTGTTTAATACCATTGGCGCATTATGATCATCGCTGATGTAGCTTGTACGTCCTATATATGAGTTCCTGCCTCATTGGTCGTCTATCTGATCACAGCGAGTCATAGGCCCAACGCCATTGGAAGAAGGTTGTTGATGTTTAAGAATCGATACCGGCTGTCTGTATCAATGTATTAGCAGACCGTCTTTCACTACCCTTCGTTTGGCACCCTTTTTGCACCCTCAACGTCTTCTGCTGCTCGCATTTGATAAATCACCAAGTCATATATCTTATTCAAATCTCCACTATACTGGCCCAACTGTGTGATTCAACCCAAAGAGTCTTCACCCCAGAGTTGAATTATTTATTCAGGCGATGCTGACTGTGATAATAGAAGTTGGAGGATTCTTGCAGGAAGCCGACCAGCCAGTGTTGGCTTAGCAAGTCTTGGCATCACGCTAGCTGCTTCTATTCCAATCCAATCCAAACCTGTCTACTCAGCACAATTTTCTACATGCTCATCAAGAGGTAATGATGATCTATCGACCGTCTGCACACACTTTGTCTGCTCACCCCAAACTCTCGTCCTTCGACATGCAGTCAAGCTGGTCGGTAGCAGGTTGCTGTCGATCGTTCAACGCGTGGATAAGGGCCGGCGTCATCATGCATGGGCTACTCCTTCTCTCCAATCATCCGTCAACTGCTGAAGATGCGCTTCCTGATGGCTTCCGGGTTGCGTAAGCCATTTGAAGGATGCAAGCCCCGCATCTAATGACCCTATCTTGATATGCTGCACGCGAAGTGAGTCAATGCTTCAAATCTTTGGTCTCAAAAGATCCTTCTTGTATCTCGTCATCCTGAGATTTATTGATATCTCTACCGCTTTGGTATCCAAGCCGACGAAATGAGTCTGCCTTCGTACCGTCTCGGTGTCGATGTTGGCGGCACTTTCACAGATCTCCTCCTGTTACGGGAGGACACAGGAGAGACATGGCGTGCCAAAGTCCCGTCCACTCCCGAAGATCAGTCCGTTGGTGTTGTGGAAGGTAAGGACCGGATCTTGTCTCAAATCCCTAATGGTGCAGATATAATTCTACGCGTTGTCAATCACGGAACTACCGTGGCCACGAACACGATACTTGAACAGAAGGGAGCCAGGGTCGCCCTTGTTGTGACAGAAGGATACAAAGATATCCTCCAAACACGAAGGTCGCAAGTACCTGGTGGGCTGGCAAGCTGGATCATGTGGCCCAAGCCTGAGCCATTGGCTCCTTTGGAGCTTACTGTCGAAGCACCAGGCCGGCTCGCGACTGACGGCACTGAGGTCCGCACCTTTGATGAGAAGCTTTTCGAGACGAGACTTAGACCTATAGTAGATCAAAAGCCCGATTCGGTAACAGTCAGTCTGATCAACGCATACGCAAATCCAGCCCACGAACGAAAGGCTCAAAGTATTGTGGCTCGAGTTCTTCCAGATACACCTGTATCAATCTCGTCCGAGGTTTTACCGGAGCTCATGGAGTACGAACGTACTATCACGACAGTTGTCAATTCATATATTGAGCCCCGCGTGAGCCTCTATCTGGATCATCTACTTAAGTCATTGAAGGGAAAGGTCAAACATCTTCGAATCCTCCGTTCTGATGGCGGCCTCTCAACAGTCAGTCTCGCACGTCGTTTCCCCGTCTCTTGGGTCTTGTCCGGCCCAGCTGGCGGTGTCTCGGGAGCTGTGTCGGTCGTTGCCAGCCAGACGAAGTTCAAAAACCTCATCACTGTTGACATGGGCGGCACTAGTACCGATGTTGCATTGGTCGAGAATGGCGTGCCGCGTATTCGCCGTGAAACCAAAATCGGAGACCTTGTGGTGAAGACACCCTCGGTTGATGTGCGAACTGTGGGCGCTGGAGGAGGCTCGATCGCCAAAGTTCCAGAGATAACCAAGGCACTCAGGGTTGGTCCTGAGAGTGCTGGAGCAATTCCGGGGCCAGCATGTTACGAAAAGGGGGGAGCCTTGGCTACTGTTACTGATGCAAATGCAGTGTTGGGCTATCTACCTAATCACTTGCTCGGAGGTACAATCTCCCTGAACGTAGATGCCGCCAGGAAAGCTGTCCAGCAAGTAGCAGATGACCTTGGGGTAAGTCTTTACAAAGCAGCAGAGGGTATCCTGAGAGTATCGAACGAGACGATGTATGTAGACCTTCATACCTCCTTAGTCATTGGTACCGTGCAGTTGTAAAGCACTCTGTCTGACGATCTTCCAGGTATGGTGCTCTTCGGTTGGTATCAATCGAGCAAGGCTACGATCCCCAGGACTTCAGCCTCGTAGCTTTTGGTGGTGCAGGACCACTTCATGCCAATGCTCTTGGGAAATTGATTGGCTCATTTCCTGTGATAATTCCTCCATCACCAGGGGTTCTGTGCGCTTTAGGCGATGCAACAACGATCCTTAGGCATGAAGTTGGGAAGACTTTCATCCAGTTACTCAAGCATACCGATCAGAGCGTGATTTTGGAGGTCTATAATGGACTCCTCAACGACTTGAGGAAGATAATGCGGGAAGAGCAAGGGGTACCCAAGGAGAAGCAGGTATGTACGGATATGACGCATTGGTACGCTTGCTACCTGGCTTGCTAGACTTTGTCTATGACCAAGTCGTCTCATAGATTGCTCTTGGGCTTCGCAACAATACAGTACTAATACTCTTTACGCAGCTCTACACCTTCCAGGCAGATTTACGATACCGTGGGCAAGGCATCACTGTTCCCGTGGATGCAAAGCTACCGGAATTGGAAACAGGGGGCCTAGAGTATCTCCAAGAGATCTTCGAAACCGAGCACGAAAAGCTGTTCACATATCGTCTGTCTTCGGATGTTGAGCTTATCAACCTCCGTGTCCTCGCTGAGGAAGTCAAAGTCGATATACCTGTTAAAAACCTTAGCAAGGCTGAATGCATTGACCCTCCTTCATCGCTAGTAGTATCAACGACAACCTTAGTTTTCGAAGATAGGGAGGTGAAGGATTGCCCGATTTGGGAACGGACAGGTCTCAAGCATGGGCATCGCGTTTTCGGTCCATGTGTAATTACCGAGATGGATTCAAATACTCTCATTCTTCCCAACTTCAAAGCTGAGGTCGATACGGTCGGGAATATAATGATTTGGAGTGTAGAAGACAAGTCCCAGCCCGCTCCCTCGAATAGGCTTGATCCGGTCACCGTCGATATCTTCGAAAGCGCTCTTCAAAATGCACGGAACGAGATGGACTCACTGATGACACGGACGACGATGAGCCCTGCTATAAGGGAGCAGCAAGATGAGTTCAATGTGATCGCCGAACCTGGCGGAAAGATGATAGTTGGACAATTTGGATCGTTCATTCCGGAGTTTCTTGAGGCTTGGAATGGTACCATCGAGCCAGGTGACATCTACCTTACGAACGATCCATATTCCGTGGGTGGAGCCGTGTCGCATTACAACGACTGGCTGATCATGATGCCAATCTTCGTGAAAGAAAAGTTGATTGCCTGGACTGCGAACTTCGGCCACATGACCGACGTGGGTGGCAGTGTTCCAGGATCGCTTCCATGCGCGGCTCACAGTATTTTCGAAGAGGGTATACAGATACCGGTGACCAAAATTGCTTCCAAGGGTGTCTGGAATATGGATCTGATGGAGGTGATTTACCGGAATATTCGTCTTCCGGAATGGAACCGTAGTGATGTCCGAGCGCTTGTGGCGTCCTGTGACATTGCTGGAAAGCGGATGATAGAGCTCTATACTCGTTTTGGTGACACTGTATACTTTGCCACTATCAACGAACTTCTCGACCGTAACCGCAAAGCCGTATCCTCTATCCTTCAATCGGCCATTCCTGACCAGCCTGCATATTTCGAAGACTGGATTGATGACGACGGACAAGGGGTTGGCCCCTGGAAGATAGCATGCACCATGCGAAAGAAGGAGGGGAAGCTAAGCTTCGATTTCTCCGGAACAGACCCACAGTCTCCATCCTCCATCAATATGTATCTCAGTGTGAGCATGTTTAAGATGTTCGTTGGCATGTACCTCCTCGTTGTTTACGATTCTAGCGTCGTACCCAACGACGGCTTCCATGACCTCATAGACATCCATATTCCAGAAGGTTGTCTTCTCCATCCGATACGACCCGCCGCGTTATCATGCAGGACGCACACAGTAGCACGGCTCTTAGATATCCTCTCCGGTCTCTTAGGCCAAAGAGCTCCCCAATTCATGACAGCAGCTGGGTTCTCTGACAGCCCACACTTCATGTACAGCGGTTACAGAGATAATGGAGAATGGTTCCAACTCTACTGGCTCGGATTCGGCGGCATACCCGCCCGTCCTATCGGCGACGGTCCAGATGGTCACTGTCTGTGGCCCGCCATGAAAGCCATCCCCAACGAATTCCTCGAATTCTACTATCCTCTTCGCATAGAAGTGTTCGACACAGTCGCCGATTCTGGCGGCCCTGGCTTCTACCGTGGTGGGAATGCGCAGCGTATATTCTGGCGCTTCCTTGAGGCAGGAGACATCTCCATCCACGACGATCGCTGGCTGTCGAAACCGTGGGGGGTCCTGGGTGGAGAGCCTGGTGCACGCAGTACCAAAGTACTTGTGAGGTACTCGGAAGATGCGAAGAACCCACCACGAGTGGCATACGGGAGCAAGCAAGATCGCATTAAAGTCGGAAAAGGCGATGTCCTCGAGTGGATCACCTGGGGTGGCGGCGGATGGGGCAATTCTCTCGAACGAGAGCCGAGTGTCGTTGCGCTCGAAGTTGCACGCCGACTCGTTACCCGTGTAGGTGCAAGACGGTATGGCGTCGTATTGCGGCCAGACTGTAGTGTCGATCCAGAAGCGACGGAAGCGCTCAGACATGAGATGAGGAAGGAACGACCCGCTCAGGCTCAGTCCGAAATCGTCAATCGTGGTGGTGCCTGGGCGGAGCTGAAGGCCAAGTGCTTCGAGGAGACTGGATTGCCGCCGCCAAAGGCACCGTGGGAAGTCGATTTCCGTGGTCCAATGACACAATTGCCATATTTCAAGACATGGAGAGAGGAGCATGGCAAGGAGACAGAGAGCAATTTGGTTTCATCCTCGGTGCTCACGCTATAGGGAATCAAGCTGTTACATACCTAGTGAAGATTATCTTCCTTAGCTAGATAGGTAGGTAGGTAGGTTGGGTTCCAGATTTGATATGACAAGGGGCTAGATGCAAGGTTATGTACCTTCACCTTACAATTGATTCGGTGACCTCTCACCATCTGCAGATTATCGGGAACGATGTTGATAATATTACGATATTTACACAACAACCAACCCGACTTGATCTACCTTACATCCATTCACGAGAAACCTAAATCATAAACCCTAGGTACTTGACCACGACAAAACACATTGTTAAAAAAGGAATAACACAACACACCATGCCCATGCCCATGCCCCTCAACAACATTTATGCACCCACCTACATATCCCATCCCTCAATCTCTCTAAATCCTCCTCTCCTCTCCTCTAAATCTTCCTCTCCTCTCCTCTCACTCTCACTCTCACTCTCACTCTCCCTACTCCCTACTCCCTATCACTACTCTAACCACCCCTATCTATTCCCTATTCCTTATTTCCTCTTTCCCCTCTACTCCCCTCCCCTCCAATCCCAATCTAGAAAACGAGATATGCCATCAAATATCTACATTCTAGTCTTCAATAATGGGCCGAAAGAGGCAGGCCATTTCTATAATATCTACGTAGTACCGCGTGTAAACATCTATTGAATAAAGTAGATTCTACATGCCAAGAGCTAGTAACCCAGCAAGCTCAGAGCCCTTCCGATACAAGAACTGGAAAGAATATCTTTCCATCGTTCGAATACAGGGGTATTGTTGAATTTCATGAGAGAAGAGTAGGTGAGTAAAAGATCCTTTTGTGTCATGGGCTGCTGTCTGTGTTTCGGTGTGCGATGAACTAATTATCGGATTAGTATATAGTAAGTTAGATCAATGCTGTATCTATCTACCTTATCAGGTTTCCGAAGTAACGGCCATGCTTTGCGAGGGATGTTCATTTCCGCTAATTGAGCATCCATCGCTGACACCGATAACGAACTGTTTGTTGTAGCCTTGTTGTCGAGTGCTCTTCTACAGATCCGCCTCTGTATTTTCTTTGCAAGCAGCCCAGCAAGATCGACCAAAGCATTTGCTTGAAATATTATCAATCTTCTCTGTTGTGTCTCAGCGTTCTTATATATATATATGTAGACTATCAACCTCCTCTTCTAAAGTATCGACCGTAGCCTAGACTTGGAGTTCAGAAGTTGTCTTAAGAGATAAGATGATGGATTTGATTACCTTAAGTCTTGAATCTGGCCCCAATTCCTTCTCAAAAGGTATACAAATATGAAGCTTGTCTCGATCTTTCGGCAATAAGAATCGTACGCGTTCATGATACTTTATAATGGTCGAGTCTTCTGCTCTAGGCGCTGGACCGAGTCGAATTCTCTTAGATAAGAGATTTAGAACTCGGACGTGAAAAGATGAGCTTTTCGCTGTAACGGAGACATAGCCTTCTGTAGAGGTCAGGAACTCGCTCGGAGTGAGGTTTGACATTCGAGGGACCTCTAGGAGGTGTCAGCCTACAAACAAACGAGGAATGCCACTTGATAACGTTTACGGTAATATACCACCAGCGAATCTTAAGATCGCTCTGTCTACCAATTCCAGCAACTCGGACTGATATCTAAGTACATATAATATGTATATATGTATATATATATCTAATTATAATGTTAAGGCCATGTCGGCATAAATAAATATAGATACTTAATGGTTGTTGGTTGTACTGCGAAAGAACAAAAGGGAAGGAATGGTTGTGAAGTGGGTTGAAGGTTGGGAAGTGACGGAGAAACTCAGTTGGGAAGTGACGGATTAAACCGGCGCCGTTACATTGTTGGAAATAAGCCCTTCTGCCAAGACAATAAGCGAATGGCCACGTCTACGGCAATTTATCCGTACAACTCTATGATAACCCAAAACACCAAATTGCCAAACCTTAAAACCCCAATCGCCCAAGTCTACCCCGTCCCAACTAGGCCCTGGAGTGATAGGGCCCTAGGGATTAACAAGCTAGGTAACCGACCCTAGGGCGTCCGCAGCACACTGTTAACCACGTCGAGATCGTATGGTGATATACCCCTAACTCGTCACGGCTATTTTCGGGGGCTTCATTCGTAAGCATTGGGATCTAGTAGGATATTGGCTGGGGCCTTCAGACGCCCACAGCTAAGGGCCGCTAGCCTGCAGCCTAGGCTAGGAGTAGGGAAGCGCTGCAGCTGTACTACTGGGCAATTGGGGTTTTGAGGTTTGGCAATTTGGTGTTTTGGGTTATCATAGAGTTGTACGGATAAATTGCCGTACACGTCTACATAGTCTTGTTGTCTCGTTGTCTTGTTCCTAGACACCTTTTCAGACATCTAGCATAGCCAAACCATCCATCAGACCCCTGAGACCGTTCAACCTACATCAATAGCATATATACAACCACCACGAACATGAAAGACCAGATCAGTCACCTCATCTAATCTCATCTTATCTCCTACGATAGCACCCGCCATTTAGATCAAACGTCAAACATCGGATATCAAACATCAAACGCCAACTGCATCCAAACGCCATCACGTAACTAAACCAAAATTATTCCACATCAACAAACTACAATCTAAACACCACATAACGACTACTGACTTTCCCTCTTGCTATAAAGTCACTAAACCAGAGACACTGCAACATACCTACTTCCAAGCCGATTGTTATCACAAGTAGCAATCAAGAATAATCAACTTACCTACTCATTCCCCGCGTATCCATCCATACTCCATACCCATCCTCCCATCCATAAATACATCCACACTCACCCCACTTACTCCACACTCCACATACCAATCAAGAAGTAACGCACATTCCATTCTCCTTCGAAACTCCGTAACCCGACGGAATGGAGCCTTTAGGATTATTATAAAGTACCTAGATGGTATTCCTATGGTGTAAATTTAATGCTGTAAAGTAGGCTGGTAGGGATAGGATGCGGTAGGGATAGGATAAGGGAGGTATGAAGTAAGGGATAGGTAGTGTGCGCTCGTTTACTATTAGGATTAGAGTTTGGAGGGAGTAGAAATAGAAGTAATTAATATTACTTTAAGAAGTACTAGAGGGGTGCTCATGGATACCACCAGAGTCGATAAATGCTCGCTACTAAGGTAGGTATGAATCTTAGCTTGGGAGGGAGGTAGGATTGAAATTGATGTGGATAACGTCCCAATCCTTCCTCAACACCCTGGTCCTAAATCGCAAACCACCCGCCCCGTCCTCAACTCCCCTTCATAAAAAACACTCAAATCCTCCCACCATGTTATATTATACATGCCCATGACGAACATGTGGCGATGTCATCACCAAACAGCTCAAGGCAAAACATCCCCAAAAAATGATTCTGCTGGGATAGGTCGGCGTATCGTTCGAGGCGTGATACTGTCACCACTCGAATTGGTGATGACATATTTTGCCGGTGGTTGTTGATGCAGCGGGGTCTGAGACTGATGGGGTTGAGGCGTCCACTCGGATATCATGTACAGGTGACGAGGCGGATGCGATGAGATTTGCCTCTGCCGGCGGGGAAAGTAGGTCGTGTGGTACAGCGCGACTGTGTCTATAAAAAAGGTTCGATTTCCGGCTTCGTTCGACCAAATTACAACAGCTTTCAAGACTTGCAAAGAGAGATCTTAGAGACCTCCCGGTCCTTTGCGATTCACGTACGGAAAATTCCCTCTTCTTTTCAGAGGTACCTGAGTACGCTGTCATCGATACTCAGAAAGCTTTCTCACCAACCCCGATTGAGTGCCATCAGCTGCTGAATAGTGGTCTCTTGCGGTTCGACCACCAAAATTCCAGGTTCCAGGCTTCCCCGCAGAATACACTACAATGCATAGAAAATTCCGTGATGCCATACTACTGACCAGTGATGAATTTTTCTCGCAGTATGGCCATTTTCCAAACGAAGGAGACTGGGCAGATGACCCAATGCTGAGGACTTGTGACTGTCCACAGTGTCACCTTGAGGGAATTCCTTACGATTTTGGGACAGGTATGGATTGCGGGCATGGAAATGGTAGACCCCGAAGGCGTGAATTCGGAGGCGGCGGTAGATATGGGCAAGGTGGATACGGAGGCGGCGGTGGATATGGGCAAGGTGGATACGGAGACGGTGGGCAATCCCGCGGTATGAGAAATACACGAAGGGATGAATATGGAGACGATGGGTACCCTCGCGTTGATAGACCAAGACGAGAAGGTGGCCGTTATGCTGGCCAGGGAGAACGACATAATGCTGGCTTTCGAGAGCGCGACAGGCCCATGGGCCCATCTGGTCGGTATGGTGGTGGCAGAGCCTCAGAAGGAAGCGGACGGGGTCGTCGTGAGGGAAGAGGCATGCCACCTCCGAGAATGGCGCCAGGCGGTCGACGCCTCATTGAAGAGGGTCCCAGCAGACAGGGAAGATTCCAGGCACCTCGCGGCAATGGAAGAAGAGAGCGTGCACCACCTCTAGACAGCGATGAATATGAGGAAGAAGAAGACGACGACGACGACGTGCATGATGATTTTGACGACTCTGATGATTGAGGCGACAGAGGAAACAGGAGTGAGAGTTATGGCGGAGCTGGAGGATTTGGGATGATGGCTAATCTTAGAAGGGACCGTGGTGTGCTTAGCCTGGCTATGCTTGTTGCTTCGAGTTGCATGCAGGCTGCTGGACAATCCCTACATAGCTCCTAGAGATCAATAGAAGTCTAACTGAAGCTCTAACGAACGAAATATGACTGGAACGCTGTATGCTTGAACATGAAGTGCTGCTGGCAATCGTCAGAATATGTAGTCGATATACTCCTCGGCCGTCGCGACTTACATGATTAATTTACATATCGGGCTATTGAGTCCAGAGCTCCGATGAGCCATAGGAAGCAATACTGAGACAAGTCATGCACCTAGCACCTGGTAATGGTCCTTGAGCGCGTATGCCATAAAGGGCAGTCCACATTTGCGGAGGGCGATGAGTCACTAGGATTGCTATTTGCTCCTTGGCCTCAAGGGTGACATATAGCAAATCCCCTCTTGCTCATCACTTCCTCTTCGCCCCGTTCCTCGTCCTCGTAGGCTTCTCCCCCACCTTGTCCACCCATGGATTATACGGCGCCGCAATCACGCTCTCGGGCGCCCTTTCCCTCGGCCTGAGATTCTCATCCCTCAGCGGCTGTCCAGGACTTGGCCTCGCTCTTTGTTCCTCATGGAGCTTGTCCAAGGATTCGCCGACGATATGGTATTTCGCCCAATTGACCGGCGGCATGCGGACAACGTTTTGAGCGGAAGGTATAGTACCAAACAGTTCTACTTTTCCACCATCTCCACCAACTCTCGTAGATCCAGGATTATCGCTGCTCACATCAACCTCGCTGTCCTCATCCTCATCTTGCTCGTCCGCTGTAGGTATGATACCCTGAACTCCCCGAGCCTGGATCCTCCCCTCACTGACACCCCTAGCAAACGCCTCTGGATCGGCCAAAGCTTTGATCTTCTGCTGTTCCAGCGTCTTCATATCACGAAGCGCTTGCTGCCGCTGTATTTGCAGTATTGACATGGCAGCGCGCAGGGCGATGGCGTCTGGGTTGTCGGACATGGAGATTGGCTGAGAAGGTGGTGGGGGCTGCGGTTCTTGTTGTTGCGAAGGGGCTGTTTGGCCTTGAGTATCATATTGAGAGGCTGCTGCATTCTGTACTGCCGTGTTGAGCGGAGGCACATAGACGTTGTTGGTCAACGTGCCTGCGTTCTTAGCAGGGAGTGACACGGACATGGTGGGTGTTATTGGGGAGAATGGTGGTGGGGAAGGAGAAGGTGGACGTGTTTGTTCTGGCGGGACTTCATCGTTGGAAGTGGAGAAGCAAGGCTGTGCCGCGTCTGTCATGGCTGGTGATCGCTAAAAATATGCCGCGAGGTGGAAGTGAAGGATGGAATCTTGAAATGGAAGGTGAAGCGACGAGGCATTATTGGATGACTTTCATCACGGACCGGGTGGTGACCACAGTAAGATTGTCTCTCAATCGACAGTGATTGTACGAATTTCGTTGACATATTAGATAATTATACTAGTGTGGTTACAATAAATAATATACATTCTCCTCTCTCCCTGGCCTTTTCAGTGTGGGGGTATATAGCAAAGCAGCAAAGACATCATCATCTCCACAATCCTCCCAGATTAGCCAGTAATCAGGTCAGCTGGAGCAGTAGACAGCACAACAGGGTAAGCAAGGAGCGCTGAAATAACAATCAAATGGTATCACAAATCCCAGACGCCGCGCTATTGACGCATCACAAGTGTCACTTATGGAACAATGACATCCGACCCTTTTTCCGCAAAGATTGACCACCTTCTGGAGTTGGTGTGACCATCCGCTCGCCTTCGATAGACTCACCAGACTGGTCAGGAGAAGACCATGGCGCAAGCGTCGAGTTCTTCACGCTCATGCCTAATCCAAGCCTGTCTCGCGCAGAGTTGTGCCTTTGAGGAACCACAGGAGAAGGAGTGTCAGGACTGGGGAAACAGGAGGAGAGGGTTGGACGCGGAGGAGTATGTTTTGGCGTAGCTTTTTTGAGGATAGAATGTGGTTGCATCTCCAACTCAAGTGCATCGGGTCGAGCCGAGGCGGACTGGCCAGGAATAGCTTTGGGTTTCCGTTTTGCTGTAGCTGGAGGGCCGAGAATATTTACACCAGCAGATATGATGACGACTTCGTCGACAGATGTGGGTACTTCCACCATGGTAGTCTTGATGTCATCCTGCAGCCTAGCCTCCGATAGAGGGGAGGACGACACTTTCATTGGTGTAGGTCCTTCGGGGGTCACCGGCGATGACTCGAACGGTGTGAGCGCGGGTGAATGGGAGTGAATTGCCGAATAAGGCGAGCCAGACAGGCTAGGGGGAGACAGCTCAAAGTACGAGCCGGGACTGGTAGGGAGGTTGTGTGTAATGTGGAGTGGAAACAGTGTCGTACTCTTGGTCACTGGTGCTGCGGGAGCGCTATGTGAAGTCTGCATGCGAGCCGTGGCAGGTCTATGCTCAGCAGCAAAATCCACGATTGAGGAGCTGCTGCTGGAGATTGTGTTGCCCTCCCAGCCGTAGAGATCTGCCAGTCTATTGCTGCTACCATGACTATGCGTAGACAATCCTCCCGCAGCGCCACGGCTGGGCCTCTTGTGCGAAGCCGACATTGTTGACCTGTCAGTCGATCTTACGGAGCTAGCTTTGCGACTGTGTCCACTCATAGAGATCCTGTGATCATGTTTCTGTCTGTCCCTCTCCTTGATCGTCTGCGGAATGCCATCCCATTTCGAATTGACCTTGGGGACGGTCGGAGGCAGTTTCGCTGATGAGATACCGGGAAGGCCAACGGTACAAGTACGGTTCTGGCCCTGCTTTAGCAGATGCTTCTGGTAATCAACCAGAGCTTGGGCCGAGGGCTCCTTGGCGAAAAGCCCGGTGAAGAAGCCTGCTTTCTTTTTTGACGGATTGTTCGGTGTCTTAGGGCTTGTCGACGACGGAACAATGGATGGTGATCGTATCGCGGGATTGAGCATGTCAGTGGGTGCCTCTCTTGGGGAAGGGCAGAAGGTGGAGTGCAGTGGTGAAGTAGGATTAGTCGAGACGGTCGTCTTCGAGACATTGGTGGATAGGGTGTTGATTGACTCGGAATCTGAAGACTTGTTGCGATAGAGTAATTTAGGAAGTCGTATTGGTGGTGGTTCAGGGTGGCTATGGCTCTGGCTCATCGTAGCCATGCTGAGCGTCTCCGAGAGGGAGGTCGGGCTTCTCGTGTGTATAGGTACTTGCAGTGGGATGGCGACCAGGAAGGAGGAGCGGAAGAGGATTGATTTGGGTGAGATTGCCAAGCTTGTTCTTTATGTCGGGTATGGAGGATAATCGACGATTGGATCGGCAATCGCCCGAGATGCGGCTCGAATTGCTTTCGTCTCAAGACAGGCGCGGGACGATGAAGCAGTCAATGGAAAACGAGTAGTGGGGGTGGCAGAAAGCCAAAGACAGCGTTCCATGGAGAGACATTTAAAGTATTTGATAGAGAAAGTATTAAGACAGGGTTAGGAAATACGGTGAAGGGGTAAGGTAGGTATCATATGTGACATTCTACTGCACCGGTTCTTGCCTTGCCATGGCTGTCTCTATGGGGCGATGACAGCTTGGGCTTGAAGCCAGGCTGGCCCGAAGTTTGATTTGCGTGGATGGTGGAACTGCATGGGGGGATGAAGAGCCTTCGACGTTGAAGCTAGCGAATTCTATTGGTGAAGAAGAGGATCACCAAAAGATTAGCTGCATGATCGCGGAGGCTTTCTCAAATGATATACTCGCATCTGATTCGCTGCATTGGCCGCCGGATCAAAGCCGCGCATTCGGCTTGGAGGCTTTTCGCTTGCCTTTCGCTAGATGAGCTTAGCGTCCTGAATACCGGGATTTGCAATCCAGATGATCTGCGAGATCCCAGCCTAGCCAGGGGTTTCTTTGGTTCTTTGGAATTCCTTCCCGTGGGTTTACATAAGTACCTAAGTAAGGTAAGTATCGGCTTCATACATAGTACTCCCTATCTCGATGAGATGGATCTGCCGCCGACTTGACATGGTCACAGCTTGATCCGTCCAAGATTTTCAACTGGTGCGGCCCGGTCATCTTCGGTGGGATTAGGGATAGCAGCTTGTTCAGCAGCACCATGTCAAGCCACAAATCATACCTGCGGTTTTGTGATGTTCTAGATCACTTGGCAATACTATCACGAGGCATTACCATACGTAATGACTTTGACGATAGTCGAAAGGGCATGTGTCTGTCATCGTGTTTGGATCTGTAAAGCTGATAGCACATTCATCTATGCTCAAAGTAAGAAGAGGATCATGAAGCTCACATAAAGTAGCTACTGAGAAGCTTTGGCCATTTGATCACCATCGAGGCAGGTCGAGTCGAACAATGTTGCGGGGATCAGCACGTCAACGGTGCAGATCAGATGTGACCCTACCGACCCTGGATACTTTATGCTAAGGGGAAAGTGAGAAGAGCAGTTCCTTGTGGAGGATTTACAGCGCCACATTGCCCGCCCCAATTGTGCGCCTCTTTCCAAACGGTGTGCGGAACGCGATCCGGCCATGAATCCTAGCACAATACGGAGTACTCCGTAAGGGTCTCATCTTGTACCCCTTAGTGGTAAGCTGGTGAGTACTACGTACCTTAGCGGATGTCTATGAGCTGAGGGTACTGTATTTCAGCGGTAGCAGATACGAGTATGGTGTCCTACTAGTAGTAGAGTAAATATTCCTAGTTCCGTCTTTTATTTAGAACGTTTAAGGTTATTAATCGTATCCTAAAGTTAGGAGTTATATTTCGGTCTTAGGCCTACTACGTACTTTAGCCTAGTACGCTTCTAGACTAATACGGTCCCTGACTAAATTACTGCTAAGGCTGCTAAGCCTACTACTCGGGAGTACGACGTTGCGAATCTCATCAACGTCGCGCGAAATCGGACCTGAAATACAGGCGATCCAGACAAATTCTATGCGGGGGGCTGAGGGACTAGGCGACATAAGGCGTGGGCGGCGTGGGTGGGTGGCGTGGACGGTATGCGACATACCCTACGTGCCTACGTGGGATGCGGGGTTTTTTAATACTGCACTAGTAATACTAGAATTAGGGTTATAGTTTACTTATCAATACGTTTATCCTAAATAAACTGTTTATCTAGCGTCACGTATAAATTTTAACTCTGCCTAAAGGCAGAAGGATTTTAATATACGTCTTGACGCTGTTACGGTAATTAAACCGTGTTACCACAGTATATTGATTACTAAGACTTCCGCTAAGGTAGTAGTAATACCCTCAGGAGCTAACTTTTTGAGGTTTAAATCTTAGGAAATTAGCCCTTACAGGCTTAGATGATGGGAGTGTTAACCCTCAACAGTTAGCTCCCGAGGGTGTGACTTCCTGCCGAACGGGATAGTACCTACCTTACCTTATGCTCCTTCCCTACAAGGCTCAAATCTGCAATTGCTGATCGCAATATCACACACTTCAAGGTTTCCTCCATACCAGGAGATGTGTGCATTGAGCGATGCATAACTACCTGGACTTGTGGCAGGGGCCTTGCGATTAGTCTCATGTCTGATACCCTCCACTGGTGTTCGCAGCATCAAAGCAAGCGACTAGCAGCGGAATGATGCACTTGTGAATGACTCCATTTGTATAGAAAACTGCTACAGATAACTAGCACCATGCCGGTTAGTAATACCTTATCCTACATATCGTAAGGCTCACGCAAGTTGTGAAATCTACCCGGTCCATCACCGAATTTACCGGTTAATGATAGACCTCGCCACACTAGCTTGGGGTATTTCAAAGACGCTGAAATTATTCGAATAATGCTCATGTCTCCAGCTGCGGCATAACGTGCTTTCCAAATGATGACTACAACGGTCTATGAACCCGAATTCCCTATGATATCAGTGTCACAGTTAGGCCACAGGACAGGATCACGCAAGTAACCAACACATAGCCTGTATCATGGCTATTATCCTCTTTGGCCGGGAGAATTGCGCGCAAACCCTTTAGATCTGGGATTGAGATATCGGTCCTCTGCTCCTAGCGCAAGACGCTGCAAGATGAACAACATGGTCTCGAGCGGTCCATCTTGATACGGGGCTTTGACTCTTTCAAATCTCATGGTATGCCGAAGTACGGTAGGTCTCACATAGAAGCTTTATGAACTCCAGCAGTCACCAGTGGCCTTCTGTACAAATCACGTCAACAAGACATGAGCTGCATTCAGATAGGCCAGATGACAGTTTTTTGGAACATGAAGAATTCGTCATGCCTTGAGAGGCTACCTTTGCCTCGTGGGTGTAACTGTTACCCACTAGGTCTCGTTCATGGGAAAACAATATATGGTCGTGAGCAGCAGCTTCATTGTGATTGTGCTACAAGCTACCCCCATATCAATGTTCTTTTCCTTGTACCCACAACATTTGGTCATACCAAAGGTTGTGGGTCTCCCACCAGGCAGCAGACTGTCGGCTCTTTCAATACTCCCTCTCGCTCCCTTGGTGATCTCTACAGCAGTCTTAATGACTCGCAGATCGTCACTATAAGTACCGAGGGCACGGTATAGCGATCGAAAGGTGGTATCAACCTCTCGTGAATCCTAGTCTTCTTCGATTGTCGGCGCCTTTCTGATGCTGACTACATACATCTAGCCAAGGTCTTTTCCCCTACCAACAGCGAATTCCGTACCTTGTGAGCTAGGTAGCAGAGCGTCTCTATCCAAAAGAGAGGTATGAGGAAACTCCCATCGCCACCGCACCCTAGGATGGTGGACAATCTGTGATCCCTATTGGTGTTCTGCTCGCAATGCAGCGTCACTTTAAGCAGGACTCGAACACGATTCTGAAGGTGCTATAGGTTGCCAGGTAAACTATGTGATTAACTCTAGAAAACCGGCGTAAGACCTCATTAACCGGATTCATGGCGTCAGAGGACCTTCAATATATGCAATGAACCAGTCCCAGCCAGTATCGAGTTGGATTGGTAAGACAACATCAGTAGTTGGGTTCGTTGCGACAACTTACCGAGCATGGAATGCATGATATCCTCCGGGCTTGCAAGGGATGAGGCTCCCGATGGCGCGATAATGCTGCAACACACAAAGATCCATATGTTGTGAGCAATTCTGACCGTACCGATTGGCGGATAGAGCCTTCGTTACAACATAAAGGTGCCAGGGATGATCTATTTCTTTCTCTTCGAAACCTTGGACGATCTGCAAAGAAGAGAACGGGCTCGTCTTCCTCTTCTGCTATTGAACATGCCTGCTTCTATCATTAGGACATTTCGGCTACTCTCCGAGGATCTCCGCTTAGGGAATTATCACGTTGTACGAATGCTAAATATGGGAGCAGAGCTAACCCAGAAACACAATTAGATCCTTCATTCATTGCTAAAAATTGCAAGGCTTTGCAATCACCACCATCGATTGGCTGTGCCCTTGCTTCGGATACTTAATATGGACAGGCTCTTACGTTATATAAGAGCCGGAACAGGGTCGCCAGGCGCTCTTACGAACCTGGTGTTTGTGCTACATCTCCTTCTACTGTTCTGAAGATGGACTGTTGTCTCTCACTTTTCTCTTCCCTTCCCTTGATTTACCCAACAACAACCCTTTTTCACAAATTATCCATCACCTTCCCCTCTCACACAAGACGCTTCAACAGCTCCACTAAGTTGCTACACATATCCGGAAGCGTCGGTACCTCCACGACTTGAAGTCTCGAGATACCCGCTAATTTTGGTAAGAACTCTAGATCGTTGAACAGGCTGCACCGTCAGAATCACTCTCTTGCCACAGTCTGGGCACCCGATCAACTCTCGGATTCAGCATGTGCTTCACAGAAATTCGTTCGTTCCGCGGCTGCTCTCACCTTCAATATAACGATATCAAATGCCCTCTAAGCTCCTCGGGGCCGCGCAAATGTGAATCCAAGGGCGAGAAAAAGCTGGAGGCGGAACCTGGCTGCTGTAATGAATGCGAAGACAAAACCGACGCCAGACTCAAGGCGTTCGTTGCAGATGAGGAAGCTAGATGGCCGGGATATTCGCGGAAGTATTGGGACGGTTACAGCACGGGCTATATGAAGGGCTACATGGACAGGATCGAGGATGCATATCAGTCGGCTCGAATATCCAAACAATGAGAGTTTGGGGGGATGATACGAATATACATTCTGAGTGGTGGTGAGCAGCACGATCGGAGTTGTAGAGGTTCTTCACAACAACAATCACAATCAATGGCTTACTGGATTGTGAAACGATTTGGTTCACGATAACAAGAGAACAAGCTATTTCAACACTTCATGTTCCACATATCTCACGCGGTACAACCATTCTTTATGACAGCCGCACTCAACGGACGTCATGGCTAGCAAGCTCACAAAGCATCTCTACACAGGTTAACACTTACTATAAGATCATTGTTCGGAGTGCAGCTTGGCAGCTTCCGATAAGTGCCATCCTCACAAAGGGCACCAGTTCGACACAAAGCGTAAGGTCTGAGCCTTTGACCTACAGGATATAAGACAAAGCTGCGCAGTACCACGTCATTCTGTGTTACCCAATAGTTGCTACGGCCGGCCGTGGATGATATCAACACTATCCTTGAGAGATTTACTGTCCATCTTTTTCCTCTCCTCCCTTCATTCCACCAAACACATATTCTGGTACCGATAATCATCCAACAGTCTACTAACGTTGTTCATACGCTGTACTCACCATCAAACCGTCGATCTCATTACGCACACTGCTTGCAGCGGTACGATCTCGCTCACTGTCTCTCCGCTCTTATCTGCCTACCAGATTACAGAATCCCCAGCCCAGTGTCATCCCACACAGGCCCACTCAGCGTCTACAATACTCCATCTCATCCGCCCGTGTCGTCACACCTCAGCTACCACTCTCTCACCAAGTATGTGCAAGCAACAGACGTACATCCGGTGTCGTGATCTTATCACTATGGACGATCCCACGCCATGCAGTGCCGTCGTTGATGGAATAGGCACATGTCCCGGCATCATCAAGTCGGAGCCTATGAGGCGTGAGGGAAAATGTCAAAAATGCAAGGCGGCGGAAAATGCGAGGGAGAAGAATTGGTGGGAGAAACTTTTGATCAAGCATAGAGGATATTGTTAGAGCGAGGGAGGAAGAGTGTTGCGGATTTAAGTGGCCGAGATTTTGCACTCTCGAGAAACCCGGGTTCGGCATTAAACGGCTACTCTTCCCCCATCCTTCCGAATTACATCTGAAAATACTCTCACATGCCCTTTCAAATCTTGAGCACGGCCTAAAGCTTTCACTTTTCTCTTTTCATCGATTACATTTGTTATCAGCCACTATCATAGAATTCGACAAGACGCTGCTATATACATCTACACCAGCAATTTTTCGGCGGTGGGGTTTTCAATAAAGACCAAGATGAGGAAAATGTCTAGGATGATTCTCGATATGAAGAATGTGGTGGAGTGTGATTACTAGAAAAGCGCATCGATAGTGGTACAGGAGTTGAAATGGATACGGAATACGATACGGCCGTACTGTAAGTGACTGGTGAGTGAAGTGGAGAATAGTCACCTTAACATCATATCCTACCTTATCGTTAAATCGGTGTCATTCTATCATCCACCATCGATACCTGTGAGGAACTACAACAAATCACCTAGAGCAACATAATTACCAACCAATCCACCCCTCGTCAAGAAACCCAATCTCCAAGAGACAAAACACCACCACTCACCACTTCAAAACCCCCACCAAGAGGAACAATGTCCAACCCAATCCATCCCAGCACCTATATCCCCTCTCACCCCGCCCCAAACTACACAAAAACCCACCACCTAGGCACCATAACAACCGTCACCACAACCCCACCTTCAATCATCATCCTCCCTTCAAACGGCAGCCACACGCTCACCTCCCTCACTCTTTCCCAACACGAACTCAGCACCATCCTTCACAATTTATCCGCAGGCGCGGCAGAAGTTTCATACACTATTCGCTATTACCTTCATGGGACGTTCGCGGCAGATGTGAAGAGCATAGGGGTAGTGGGTGGGGAGGGAGTGGGGGGTGGAAAGTTAGGGCAAGATGGGCTGGGGTGGGGGGTGGTTGTGCCTTCGCAGGGGGAGGGGTGGAGGATGGGGGGGAGGGTGAGGGTGAGGAGTGGCTGGAGGCGTCGTGAATGGGGTGCCGGCATCGACGGGATCTGAGTGTCGAGGAGATGTTTACGGAGGTAGGAGAGTTGGATGCAGTCTCAAATTTCGGGATGGTGGGAGAAGCTGTGAACAGATTAGAAGCGGAGGCTGTCGACGGTAGGTTCAGCTAGGAAATAGAAAGTCTCTCATGATCGAGTGGGAGTTCGCTGTAAGGTTGTAGGAGTGTTGGCTTGCTAGTTCGGAGATTCTATGTTCGAAGGTGTCAAGCTGGATGAATGTTGCAGTACGTGCTTTCCTTGGAACATGGAATCTGCGGCAAAGAGAGGCACAGCTACTCCTCCTCGTCACAGACAGTACAATGGAGCGATGCCGGTCTCGAATTTCAAGAGGAGGTTTGCCCGTTATGATCACTGTTTGTACCAAGCGCGGCAAAGTCCTGACGCAATATCGACCTTTTTTCACCTACCCGTAATTACTATTGACCGTGGTGTTTAATCGTGTTCATGTGTCCTTTTGCGAGCATCCTACTATGCATAAATCGTTCGTCATTGCGTTTACTCCCTTTTGTACCCTCATATTACACCCTGCTCTCCCAACGCCTTCGGAGGCTTTCGCTGCAGGCATGGAGTAGGAGAGGAATAATCACAAATTTGCGGATTGAGCTGGCTACTGCACATAGGACAAGCTATGAGCGTTTTGAGATCCACAGGACGTCGAACGAGCCGGAATGTGACCATCTTTGAGGTTGCTAAAGTCTAACGTATTTGCTCAACACCGCTGTATCTGGCGAGCTTATCGTTGATAAAGTCCTGGACCTAAGATTGGGCAGGTTCACCAAGCGCGTCTTACAATCCTTACGAGAACTCAGTAACGGAAATGACGAGCTTCATCATCTAAGGATGACCTGAGATCTGTCGAGACACCAATGCTGGTCAGAGCATGACAGCGCTGAGCCATTGGAAGGCCGCAAGAGATATTCGGTCATCCATCACAGATCATAAACTTACTGATGAGGAGTACATGGTCTAGCGTTGGAAAGTATGTATATCGGGGAGCGAAGGCCCCCATTCTTCCTGCTCTTTAGCAAACCCCATAGTAGTAAGACAGTGTCAGAAGCAGAAGACGACAAGACAAATATAACCTTTTCTCTTACTCGCAGCAGATCGCCTTAGCCTGCCAAGACGGAGAAATCGCGGCTTTCACATCTGCATCTTCCCCCATATGGTTAGTTTCGGCAGATCGACGGAGCTTTGCAACTTCCTTCTGTCTCAAGCACGTATACCAGCATTGCTGCTGTTGACTTTGCCGAATGCCTGATGAAGCCTTGTGTGACGTTCCAGTAGCCCTTGTGGACGATATTTTGTACCATCTTGCCGAGTTCAACGCATGATTTGAGCATCCTAATTACTTTGAGCGTTTTTGAAGGCCTTCGTATCAATTGGCCTTGTTGAGGGTAGCATCTCCACCGAGCTGGTCTTGGTCCTTACGCCTTATGAGTTGTACTATAAGTAATCTGTACTGTTTTCTTATCCGGGCGTATCTCATCTGCTGACATCTTGTGAGGCTTTGGAGCAATCAGAATATTGAGCACTTACCCCCTGGCCAAAGGCTCGACGCGCAACTGGCCATTCTCTGTGATCATTATTCCCGCTATTTGGTCGTGAGCAATTGAGCCGCGTGTAGAGCCGTATGCCAAAGCTATCAGTGTGATGACCGCTGCTGTACCTTATTTCATATCAGTCTTTGCTACTGCGTCAAGCCAAGCAAGGAGATAAAGCTATAAGTTATACTGAAGGACACAACACCAGCGCGGAACAAAGCATAGCGATATCGGCCTCTGATTCCTATTGCGGCTGCTAAGGAGGTCTAGCAGGATCTACAGTCACAAGGCTGTCGCTATGTATGCCCCCAAAACAATTCCTTTCCTCTCAACTTCATACATTTCCCATTAAATTCCCATCTCATCTGTCCTACTATGATCTTCCTGGTGTTTGCGCGACCAATCGCATCGTGGCCGCAAACATTTTATTTTGGGGAACGGTGCAGCGCAAGCTAAGCCTATGATCTTCATCCCTGTTAACACAACCCAACATCAACACTTGAGAACTGCATCAGCCTACGCGTCGTTATGGACAATGCTTCTGTTGCCCGGTTTCTGTCGGAGAGCTTGGACGACGTCTATATGCGCGACCCAGCTGATCATCATAAAGACTCGAGTATCTCGAGCCCAGATCTATCTTTTGAGATACCTGATAGCCAGGACCCCTATGTAACATCGCACTTGAGCCAGAGCCAAGACTACCTGTCTGGTTCCCTTGGTAACCAGGAGGATCCAACAGCTATTCAATCTGCCCACGCCCTCCAACAAGATTTGAATACGGCGAGATCTCATAGCTGCGCCGCAAACCTCGACGAGCCTAACAGCAACAGCACCCAACTATGCGACACCAGATTCGACGAAGCTTACCTTGAGGACGCCGAGTTTGATGACTGTGCGAGCATCTATACCGACGATACAGAGGTAATCGAAGGTGGTACGCGGTTGACTGAGAGGCCTGAGCCACGATTCGTAAGTCCCGAAGCATTATGCCTCTTGAACCCCGTACTGCAAGATATCCATGATTGATGCCTAAAGCGTATGCTTTGGCTTGGCCTTCGCCGCTTGATGCGTTCCTCAATACATATCTTTTTAGCTCGAATGATACTTGCTTACAGCTGACGGCCTTCTGAATAGCCACTACACAACAAAGGATACGATATCAACGGACGTTTACCTCGTGAGCTAGCTCGGTACCAAGACATTATGGACGACGAACCAACGCAGCCAAACACCCAGCCATACCATGACCCTCGCCGGCATGGAACAAACAGCATGCTTTGTGAGCAGGATGAGGCAGACATCATTGCAATTTTACATCCTACATCACCTTCAGCACATCGTGCTGTGAGTCTCACTGCCGAGGCTGCGTCGCAGCATATCTTGCAGAATCACGCCCTCTCGCATATCCCGGAGGAGGAGGATGACGACCTTGCACCCCGGCCAGATTTTGATGGATCTGCCCGAGACATTGCACTGAGGTTCTCTTCCAAGGTCAACGATATGCGCAACGGCTTTTACTTTGGTCGGAATCCGAGCAATGCAGATATAATCCTGGGCGGCAGGCCCCATAAAGCTATCAGCAGCCGTCAATTCCGCATATTTCTCAACCATTATGGCATCCTTATGCTCGAGGACACGTCGACGAATGGGACCATTGTAGATAGTATCGTCCTGCGTGGTGATCGAGGCACAGACCATCCTGAGAACTCTCAGCCCCGAATGACACTTCATCAAGGTGCCATGATTGAGGTACCTACAACAAGTAGTAATTCGCACGGAGAATGCATTCGATTTGTGGTAAACATTCCCTCGAGAGACGTCAGCCAGACAAGGTACAATCAGAACCTTACGGGATATCTTCAATGCATAAATCAAGCAGAGCGTCGAGCTGCCGCTTTGGAGAAAGCCGGTGCTAGCACAGCGGACGTGACACCTGTAATTTTTAGGCTACCTTCGTTGCCTCGTCTGCTGAAAGCTAACTTACGAACAGTTACCTACGAACACTCTGCCTTCTGGAATCAGGGAGGAAGTAACCCCCAACACCTCCGTACATATAGCCACTACAGGTGGCAACACACACGGCATGCACTGGAACGGAGGCACCAAATACAATGTTGTCAGCTACCTGGGTTCCGGAGCCATGGCTATGGTGTTCAAGCTCTCTTCCAAACGAGACGGCGTAGTCTACGCATGTAAGCAGCTCGACAAAAAGAGATTCTTGAAAAGCGGCATCGTGGGCGACAAGGTTTACAACGAGCTGAACATAATGAAAAAATTGCGTCATGTACATGTACCGTTCTTCCCAAGCAATGGAAAGAGACTAACATAGTACAGCGCTACATTGTCGAGTGCACCGATCAGCACGAAACCGAAGCTTTCATTTTCATAATCATGGAGCTGGTCCAACACGGAGATCTAGGAGCCTATACTACTGCGCGCAAGGTGATGCCCGAGCACGATGCCGTGGTCGTGGCTCGGCAGATGCTTGACGCTCTAGACTATTTACACCTGAATGGCATTACTCATCGGGATGTCAAGCCCGAAAATATTCTGATTGCCGCACCATTTCCCTGGGTCTATAAATTATCGGACTTTGGTTTGGCAAAGGTAGTCAAAAATGACGAAACATTCCTGAAGACGTTCTGCGGTACTCTACTGTACCTTGCTCCGGAGGTTTATCCAGGCTATCCGCTCGTCAGATCAGGCAAGGATCCCAATCCCAAGCGCGCTCGAGATGCCCCGTAAGTTGAATCCCACTACGACATGAGTGCTGCTAATTAAACTTGGCAGACCCATCGAGCCCCGACCTTATCGGCATTCGGTCGACATATGGAGCTTGGGAGCGGTTCTCTATCAGCTTCTGGCGGCAAAGCCCGCATGGTCAGGAACATCCGCTAACAATGGAGCGGAGTTTCTTGTCACTGTCATGACAACATCGGTGGATTATGAAAGTCTCGTCCTGATAGGTAATTCGCCTGAGGCCGTTGCGTTCATCTCTCGAATGCTAGTCCTAGACCCCCGAGGGCGTGCTCGTGAAGCAGAGCTCAGAAATCATCCTTGGCTCGTTCCAAAGCCGAATCCCCTCAATCCACACGCGACAACAGATGCATCCGAAGAGTTAGATGCCTCGCAACTGAGTCTTGTTGATACCAGCGAGGAACAGGGAGAACCGTTAGAGTACGATGAAGACCTGGAAGACGCAGTAGCGGATCCTCGTGATTCAAAGCGTTCTCGACCCATGAATTGGGTTGGGGAAGACGACGACGACCTGCCCGATCTCTATGGCAATAGGATTCATCAGCAATTGCCAAGGCCATACTTTGAGTACGAGACTAATCAGCCACTTCCGCCTATGGGCGGACCGCCACCACCTCGACTTTTCGGGGAAATCGGAAGCTCTGCTCTTCAGAGCTCTGGGGTGCTGGGCCAAAACGCCAATGCTGCTTTGGAAGTTCCTACGGAGGGAAGCAGCGACGACGAATACCACCGGGGTTCATTCCCGGACTGTCTTGTCGGTGTCTCGGAAAACACTAGCGCCGGCTATCCGAACTTACCTCGCACAGCTGTCAACACCGTGCGACAGTTGACAGCAGTGCAACAACTAAAGAAAGGCTTGACCGAACAAAACACTCAGTTGCCCCAGACCTTACCCAACCCTACTAGCTACAGTGGTGACCCAAGTCTCCTAGGTGCCGAGGAACTCGTTGGTCAGCTCAATATGGCGTCTATGGGCAGTCAGGCAGCTAGCCAAATAACACCGATGGGTCGTGAACCCTCACCTGTTTTCAACACATCTAAACGTCCTGGTCAAGCCGTTGAGTCCACCCAGGTCGAGTCTGCTTCCAAGCGCTCAAAGCAAGGTCTTTCATCGATTGCGCATCCTACGCAGCGGGTAGACCCTCGCACTGACGATCGCTCTTCTGCTTCCGAAGGCAGTGGCAAGACTGCTATTGAAGATACTAAGTTACGCAAGGAAGATTCAACTGCACGTGCCCACACACTACCGGTAGCCCAAGAGAGCAACAGTGATCCACGCGCTTTGGTTTTGAACGACCTTGCTTCCAACGTCAGCACTGAAGCTCGTGCCGATGACACTGTTGCTGGGGCAAATCCCACCAATCCGTCTCAAGGCAGCCAACAGTCTCACGACCGGGGCGAGAATGTCAAATCTCCGCCAAAACCAGCATCAATCCGTGAGCAAGCCGTCCACTCCTCCACCACCACCCATAAAGCCCCAACAACCTCGAATCCCCCCTCCATCCGCTTCCCCCTCACCCCTTCGATCAACCTGCCCCCACCCCCCACCCCCTCCCCAGACGGCTTCATCAAACCCAGCATCTGCAAATTCGGCACCCTCTTCCCAACCCGAGGCTCCATCAAAACCGTGCCCAAGATCAAAATCACAACCATGGGCACCACCTTCGGCCGCGCCACCGACAACAAATACATCCACCCCAACACCAACGAACACCGCGTGCCCAAGGGCGCTTTCGACCTCCAACTCTGGTACCCCGGCATGGAAAAGGACCTCGAGGCCGGCATCGACTGGACCCTGAACCCGAAACTGAGCTGCTACATCTCCACGCGCACGAGCCGATACATCAAAGTCAACGGCGTCAGGTTGATGAAGGGGAAAGATTGCTGGCTGTACGGCAAACTGCGCTCCGGCGATGTGATTTCGGTGTTTGAGCTTGCGGAGGGCCAGCATGCGGTTACGAAGGCGGATACGGAGTTCCTACGCTTCACGTGCGAGTTCAATATTGGCGGTAGCAGGGCGCATCGGAAGGGGGAGGGCGAGCGGTTCGTGGTGTTGAAGGAGAAAGTGAAGTTTCTGGGAGGAGGGAAGAGTAGGGAGGGGAGTCAGGTCGGTGACGAGGATAAGGGTGTGGGGGGCAGTGCGGCTGCTACGATGGGTGTGGGTGCGATGGTTGCTGCGAAGGGCGTGAATAATACGACGACTGTCACTGCTGCTGGTAGGAGTGCTACTGCCACTGCTCCTACAACGGTGATGGGCGAGCGATCGTCGAGGACGGGCACCGCTTGAGGTTTTGATCTATGGATTTGTGTCTGTCACTGTTCATCACTCACTGCATGCTATATAATATGCAGGGATGTGGTCTGTTGCTGCTTTCAGATTGTTTATGCTCTATCAGCCTTTGCAAAGAGCGGTAGCGATCGTTTAGGCGTTTGGTGTATGGATAATATATCCCATAGAATACCGTAAGACTTTATCCAGTCTTTGTAATCACTAACATAGCAATCATCGCCTTTCTTCCGCAGAATAGTTACTGTGAACATGGAACTTAGGTACGCACATGGCTGTATATCGTACGCAGGGACTTGTATTACTGTGAGGGATTTTACCTACGGAGTACGGAGTATGGAGAGGCAGATTTAGAATTTTACAGATGGCATTTGCAAAGAGCGATAATGGTATATGGGTGTTTGGGGTTTGGGGTTTGGTGTCTGGTGCGTTGTGTATGGTGTACGGTGTATAGTATACGCTATATATATTCTACATTCAAGCGTTCCCTTAGGCGTATGGTATATTATGGGATATAAGGATAGGTATGGGGATGGGGATAGGAAGCAGCAATGAGATATAGGGATAAGGAAAGGAGATAGGACGTAGGGATAGTACATAGAGAGAGGTTGGACCTTGTGATAGCGACAGCGATGGTTTTGACGATGACGATAATCTTATAATAGAGTGGGGGTTTTTTTGGGGTAGAATATTGTGAGTGGTATACACTCTGTACTCCATACAAATGCTTTTTGTTAACATCGCTACGTACGGTCATCTTATGCCCAAAATATCTTTGAAGAGTATAAACACTACTCCATATCCGGTTCCATGATCCTCTCAGCTTCTTCTTTCACTTTAACCCCATCTCCATCCACCCCATCTCCATCCACACCATTCCCATTCCTATGTCCATTCCCCTCTTCGGTAGACCTACAACCAAGCACCCCATCCATCACCCTCCCCAACCTCTCCACCGCCTCCTCGCAAATCTGATAATGAACCACCACCCTCCCCCCCATCAACTTGAGCCCCTGCCTAACCCCCTCCTCCACAAACCCCTCCCTCCCCACCCCCGCAGCCTCCAAATCCAACCAAACCATATTACTCTCCACCTCACCCAGCACGCTCCCCCCCCTCGCCTCCCACATCCCCTTCACAGCCTTTGCCCTCACATGCGTCGCCGCCAATCTGCCCCCCAAAAACGTCTCCCGCACCGCCACTCTTGCCGCAGCCGTCACGACCCCAGCCTGCCTCATCCCACCCCCCATCATCTTCCTTAACTGCCGCGCCTTACGCACGAAAGCGCCCTCGCCCACAATCACACTGCCCACCGGCGCGCCGAGACCTTTGGAAAAACACATCGTCACGCTGTCGAAGCAGGCGCTGTAGTCTTTCAGCGAACCGGCGCCGGCGGCGACGGCTTCCCATAAGCGTGCGCCGTCGAGGTGCAGCCATATTGGGGGTTGTTGGGCGCGGGCCCAGTGGGCGATGGAGCGGCAGGCGGAGAGGGGGAGGATGGTGCCGTTGAGGGTGTTTTCGAGGGCGATGAGGCGGGTGGGGGCGTGGTGGATGTCGAGGGAGGTTATGGCGTGTTTTTGGATGTCCGGGAGGGTGAGGTGGTGGGAGTTTGAGGGGAGGACGGGAATGGGCATGGCGCCGGATAGTGCGGCGATTCCGCCGGCTTCCCTGGTTTGGAGGTGTTATTTCGGCTCAAGGGTCGATTTGTGGTAGTTTCCGCATTAGGTGCTGATTTGGGGGTGGTGTGAGCTCACCAGCCTATGATGTGCGATCTGCTATCTACGAGAACGCTGTGTGGCGGGCCACCCAAGGCTGATCTCATTGAAAGTTGGTTCCCCATCGTTCCACTTATTACGAACAACGCGGCCTCTTTCCCTGTCATTTCTGCCATGTAGGCTTCCAGGCCGTTGGTGGTGGGGTCTTCGGCGAAGACGTCGTCGAAGAGGGTGCAGGAGGAGGTGGCGGCGAGCATTGAGGCGGTGGGGGTTGTTACGGTGTCGCCTGGGGAATGTCAACAAGGCGCTGGGACGGAGTATCGTGGAGTGAACGAAAAGGAAGATGTACTTCTGAAATCAAAAGCCGCCGCACCGGGTGCATCCCAGGCACTCCTTCGAGCAGAGTCCAATTCATCATCACCAGTAGATTCATGGCCATTGATGCCATTCGCTTTCGGCTGCTCGTCCTTTTGATCTATCATACTCGTGTCTATGGCGGACGGAGTGGAAACGAGGAACGAGCCCAAACTAGTAGTGAAGTCTTACACGCATGAGCCGATTGGAGAGGGAGTGGAAGCTGCCACTTCATTGTGAATTGGTACCCCACCGTGCCCACGTACCACGGATTTCGTGAGGTGCTGCTTAAATAGGAAGGTGATGTTGATTCGAAGTACCGAGGATTTGCCGTATTTACTCAGCCATATATGTTGTAGTCGTGTTTCCGTCTTGTGAGATCTCTCAATGGCGCGCGAAAGACTTTCCAATACATAATGACGGCGTTAGGGTCCTTCGATAAAGCATAAGTGTTGTCTTCGTATGATTGTAAAGCTATTAAGCAAATCTAAAATCCCAGTACTATCTACATACAGCGCGGAAACAAATGTGCCCGAGCAAAAGCGTGAACGCTGCGAGGGAGAGCTCATGCCAGAGATCCCGCTGTTTTATTGTCTCCTGATTGCCATGATACATCGTCCATGTCCCCTGCCTCATAGCCGTTGGAGGGAAACCTAGTCATCCGACTTCCAGACGCATCACCGATCCTTAAAGGGCCCACTGAGTCCGCCCAGCGCTCGAAGTTGCCCGCATATAGTCCATGATAAATGATATATTAAACACAACAACAAAAGTCGAAGTATCCGCAAGCCAGGCATGAAAGGAAAAACACCGGACAGCAGGCCAAGTATGGCATGAGGTCTATCATAGCGCCGCGATTAAGACGTTATCCACCGATGGGTCTCGAACTCCAGACCTGATTTGAACTCCGTAAATTGATGATGAAATGAGTATCGTTAAGCCGAGATCAGCAATGGGATGGCGGCCAAGAATAACAACTTTTTGATACATGCCATGAGAACATAAGTCGAGTAATCGTCGGGGAATCCATGCCCCTGATATTGTAATTTTATTGAAATGTATTGAGCGATGGCCTGGCTCTCAGCATGATGCTAATATTCTTCGTGAGGTCAAAAAAGACCGTTCAGTCATACAGACGGCTCTTAGCGGCGCTCATCTGTATACTGAACGCCTTGCATGCTGTTGTTGACCGCAGGAATGCCATTCGAAAGTGGAGGAAGAGATCTTGAAGGGTCTCCAATAGGTCCAGATGGCCCATATATTGGTTGCTGCGGATGCATTGCAGTAGCAGTGTTTGGGCGCGCTTGCTCCCGGTAGTGCTGCATCTCCTGGAATAGGTGGTGGTTCTCGTTGCGAAGTGTCTCGTTCTCTCGTCGAGTGGCTTCAAGCTCTTGACTTGTATGTTGTAATTGTACTTGAACTTCGCGGCCCAGCTTGCATCCACCTTCAAGATTTCTGATATGCTCAGAAGCTGTTTAGTAGTCAGATCAGGGTCCATATCACAAAGATTTGAGGGCAAGGATTCAACAAACCTTTGGAAAGGATCTCCCACTTGCTTGATTTACTTCCATGGCTGGCTGGAATCTGAGATCGCAGTGTGTCGAAGAGAGACTTCATCTCCGTCCGCCGTTTTCGCTCCGCAATTTTGTGACTGTTTCGCAGGGCTGGCGTTCGGCTGTAGGGCGATGTTGCCTCTGGGGAGTCGGCTTCGCTAGCGAGTGAGCTGACTTGCTTGTGCTGCAATGAGTGATGGTGTGTGCCAGGCATGTCGGGAACATCTGGTAACAGTAAGCCATGGGACAGACATTTACCCATGTGGTATATCTATGGCTTCAACTCAATGAATGAGTATATTTGGGATCGTAAATGAAGAGAATTATTTTCAAGGTAGGAAGACATTGACCATATTCAAGAATGGACGTAGGACTTACTCTCATCCAGATGATGCTGTCCTGAGGGTAATCGTGAGTCGTTAGTGACGATGCTGCTAGCGATGGACGCATGGTCGCTGTTTCGACGGGACAGCATGGACGAACCATTTCCTTCACCACTACCGCTAGATCGATGTGACATATCAGGATCCGGAAAAGCATAAGGTTGTCCGGCTGTGGGCTTATCGGCGTTGTAGACCTCTTTCATAGGATTAGCACTGATTATAGGAGCTGCTTTAGGACCCGTTCGCGATGAGTACGCCCGCTCCGACTCGCCAGGATACGGTGCCAAGGGCGAGATTGGCTGCTGGATGGAAGATGTCCCCGAGTTGCGCACGCCATTGGTGTGTGGTATGCCACGCTCTCGCTGTAGGCTAGCCGCAATGGACGACTGAGAAGGGTTGGCGCTGTGGCCATTGTATGGAGAGGCAACATTATTGATGTGCAGATTGTTGAAGCCATTAACTTGACTACCGAGACTGCTTCGCCGAGACTCTTGAGCCGGAAACTCGTGACTGCCGCGGCATTGGGTCTGATCCTGATATTGCTGGTTCAGAGTAGGAAGACCGAGGCTGTTGTGAGACGGTGCAAACCCAGGGGAAGATACTGATGTAGCAGAGCTCGGAGTCTTGTGATAATCAGCTGGATGGGAAGTGGCACCGAGCTGACTGGAATTGGAGGCGCGGTGAGGAGAGGTCATCGATGAATTGTAGTAGTAGCCATTGGGTCCAGATGAATACGCTGATGACCCTGTTTAAACAAATCAGTAATGATCTCGCAATGACCCTTGCACGCAAGATGGATGTGCAAAGTAAGACCAAGTGGTGCAGACACCTATGGGAGCCTTGACTGGGTAAGACAAGGGAGGTATGTGTAGCTTACGGGAACTCTGTGGTGGAGTGGCCCATTGATCGGACGAGCGATTGGTTGGATATATTGGAGATGGCTGTCCGTTAGCTCCGGGCGGCAGCTCATTTGTCAATGTTGCAATAGAAGGGAGTGTTGCGGCATGAGGTTGTGAGGTTCTATGTGGTGCAGGAGCGGAAGAGTCATTCTCCCAGATCCGAGTCGACTGTTGCGTGGCCATCTCGGTCGTTTTTGAACCTGCAGGTATCCGTAAGCGACAGTATCCACTCGATGATGGCGCTGTATGTACCTCTTGAACCCCTTCACAGGAGGTTATGGCAGACAAGATCTCTGAATGAGGAATGTAGATCACGCGGACGCACGTTGACGTATCCCGCGGACTTTGCTGGAATGTGTGCGAATTGTGTGCTTCCACGAGCTTCGCGGAGGGATCGAGGAAGATATCAACGGGGTTGAACACCAATTCGGTTTCCCAAGCGTATGGAGCTGGTGAAGCTGGGCTGCGCTTGCTCGCGAGCAATTGAAGATTGTGGTGTAGCCGGACAGCGTAGAAAATGATGGGTGGCAGATTGGAATCCAGTGCGGACATACAGCCTTACGGAGCTGCGATTTGAGGCGTAGATTGAGTTTGTGAAGCTCAATGGTATCGAGTCATGGCTGATGAGGTGGTGGCTGAAGAAGCGGCAGTGGATTTTGGATTCCGCTGGTTCCAGCAAAGGCAAGCTTCAGTACACCTTGGCCCACACTCTTGTTCATCGAGTCCTTGCGTGATGTCCAAAGCAATCCTTCCTTGCCAGCCGGTACCCGTCCACCACGTTCCCTGCGACGGTCGGGTTGTCGAAGTCCGCTTCACAAAGACATTGTCTGTCAGCTAAGGTAGAAGACGGCAGCGGAGATGGAAGGGAATAGAGGAGGAGAATTGAAGGCGTCGCATGCGATAAAGGATGAAGGAAAGTGGGAAGAAGTGAGGTTGGAGATTAGGATTGTAACGGTCGCAAAGAAAGACAGTGGAGGAGAGTGTCTGGGGGTGGTGGATGGAGTGTGGTCAGTGGTCAGTTCAGGATCCCCGTTCAAGCTGCCAAAGTGGTTTAGTCTTCCCTTGCATGGTGGGCTACATGCAGAACTACAGTCGGCAGATGGGCCACCACACCCCCCTCCCTCTGCACTCTCAGTCTCTCACCCATGGTCAGGATCACCGCAATCAAGCTCAACACTAAAGCTACAACAAAGATGGTTAAATCTTGCTCTGCGCTGATTATCTCGCATACAACATAGAAATAGGCATTTGGTGGTCCGTTTTGTGCTCCACACTAGAACTAGGTAAAATAATAGTAGGGTAAGCAGTGTCGAGGGTGGAAAAAGGGGGAAAGGTTGTTCCGCCTGAAACTTACGATCCACCGCCCCTGCGCCGTTCCCCAAGTACCTTACTAAGTAGAGCCTGTAGAGGGAAGGAATTGATTACGTCTAGAACACGCTAGTTACGGTATCGCGTATTTGACTGGCCATACGGCTTTGTGATACGAGTACTTGATTCGAAGTACCTCCTAGTCGCCTTTGGCCTTGCCTCAAGCTTAAGGAACACCTCGTGGCCGTAATAACGTGGCCCCCCTGCGCCCTCCTTCCCCCCCCCCCACCTATCGCTCCTATTCGTTCCAAAGCCGCATTTTGCCACTTGCCGATGAGCTCGTAGTTGTAATCTTCCCGGGCGAGCAGGATGGATCCGTGGAATCATTGGTTGATAACAGAGCGATTACAAGAGCTGCTGACCGTGCATCGAAGAACCTGCATCCTGTCATTCTGCAAGCTAGCATAGCTCACTTGGAGATAGTCACCCAGGACTAGTTCAAGTATTTTTCGGCGCTTGATGCGCCGAAGCTCTCCGCTTTGCCCACACTGCCGGGAGCGGAAATGCAGGGATGGCTGGTCTGCGCACAGGATAATGGATATTCTAGGAGCGTTGTCTGCCCATCCTCCCGAATCATGATCCTTCATGATCTTCCATCCAGGATTCCAGGTATCGCGGACCGCTCTGACTCTTATGCGCTCCCTTCTCGCTTCTTCGGCAAAGCGACAACCATCGGCGGAACCCATTCCGTTATGCGACCCGCCGTCGAGGTTTGTCCGCAGATGTCTCATCTGCCTGGCATGAACATCCCGGCGATTCCAACGGTCTCGCATGACATCCATAGAGATCTCGAATACGAGTGGCGAATGAGATTGTACTGTGTATTTTGGTTGTTCATCAAATCGATCCCTGCCATCGATGAGGGATGAGGGATGATTTCTCGGACGGCAGATCGCTGAGGAGCGGCCCGGAGGAGGCAACCCTGGCTGGTCGAACGCTAATTGAATTCAAAAAGGCAAAAGGCAAAAGCACAGGCCGATGGGAGATCCGAAGTGGAGTTCAGCCATCCAATGATCCAACCTCCTTCGATTGTCGACATCCATCATGACATGCCAGATCATCCTTCCGGCTTGCGACCTTGAACGGACATGCATGACTCATGGAGAACTGCATTGCAGCATCCATGTGTGCATTGTTAACCCGGTTCTCGTCGCCTGGAAGCGTGTTGGATCACGGCCTTCCAACCACAGGTCGGGTGCTTTTCTCTGTCATGACCATTCGTTGCATAACTCCTTATGCTACACCTTGTCCGTTGAACGTCAATCTCAGATGGTACTAGCGCCTGACCACCTTCAATGATAACGATGTAGTTGCGACCGTGACTAATAGCTGGAGACGGGGGGATTGAAGCCCCCTGACTATTCGATCAATCCGCCAAAAGCTTTATCTCTGTTGGTGGACTTTCTGTGGAAGCGAAGCTTTAGCATAGATGCCAAGTATAAAGGTTAACATCTAAGTGTCGGCAGGCCGATCTCTTGATGTGTTCTTGATATCAACGGTCACTACAGCAGCAGCGAATATCTGTGTCAGAGTTTGATATTCTGGGGTTCATCGAGGACTATTCTACATGCGAAGAAAAGGCCCGCATACCAGTCCCAAGCTCTCGGAACTTTCGATGGTCTCACGTCAGACCGACAGTTGACTGATGATTGGCTGCGGTCTGTCGTCCGCATCACCGATAACCCGATTCCTGAGGCCTCAATAATATGAATAAGACATGATGAAGGCTTGTACACCAATCCTTGTATGCAACATATGGTATTCGTACCCCCTCGCTACCCGAAACGAAGGTGAGTGCAGCCTCCCAAGTACTGATGCGACAAGTGGAATCCTAGTTTCGATAATGGACTTTCAACCTCTTGTGAAAGCGTGTAGCATACACAGTGCTAGTGATACTGAGATGATAAGATCACCATTACTAAAGTAATAGTTTGCACTTACGTCCTATCTGTCGACCATCGGTCTTCCCCAGACCATTAAGGACACAGCAAAGGTATCAGGGGTCAAAGCTTGGTCGGTTATATCTTCAAATGATTCAAGGCGACCGATATCGAGTGATATCCGAGGATCCTCTACTTCATACAACATATCTGGGGGTGGTCATTGATACCTAGCTGATCTTGGCACTAACATCGTTTGTAGCCCCGCAAAGTGATCAGTAGAATAGACATACGTCAATACTCCAAGCAAGAATCGGCCACTTCATGACTCCTGTGTGCCATAAAATATAAAATTCGGCTAGCTACCTTACCTTAGCTCTCCAAAGTATAAAATACCATAGCTCCCGATAGCGGTAATCTTGAACACAATGTTAGGTAGGTTCTTATTAGAGTGGAAGCAATTTAGGTCCGCAAAAGTCTTTGATGATTCTTTCTACTATGATCATTGCAGCGTACGATGAAACGTAAAGCAGAGTCATTGGAAGGTACCAAACCAGACGTCAAAACCAAGCGACGGGCTGTCGGCCATCATGATGAGTTCCGTAAAGGGCTGTTTGACCAAAGTGTGTTGGATGGCTATACTAGGAGCTATACAAGCTCCGTGCCGTGAGGCTCTTGGAGACTCAGACCAAGCTACCTGGCTTATATCTGACTGCTTGCAGATATCGTCATGGTGTGATTCAAGATCTCATCTCTCCTACTCTCCTCCGCAATGTGCGTTCCGAGATTCAAAAATTGTCCTTCACTCCAAAAGAGACCGACATCTACAAGATACACCAATCTGGGGATCTTGTAAACTTAGATGGCTTGGAAGGTTCTTCGCTCAAACTCCTTCCGTCGCTTCTCATTCTCCGCGATGCAATGTATTCTTCAGACTTCCGACATTACCTCGCGCATATCACTGGCTCTGGCCTGCTGTCAGGAAGGAAGACAGACATGGCAGTCAACATCTACACGCCGGGATGCCACCTTCTCTGCCATGACGATGTCATCGGAAGCAGGAGAGTCAGCTATATCCTCTACTTGACAGATCCAGACCAACCTTGGATGGAAGAGTGGGGTGGAGCATTGCGGTTATACCCTACCCAAAGATACACGGAGGAAGACGGAGTGGTCACTAAAGTCCCCAGCCCTGACTATAGTACGGTCATACCGCCGGCCTTCAATCAATTGAGCTTCTTCGCCGTGCAACCGGGCGAAAGCTTTCACGATGTCGAGGAAGTTTACAGTCAGGCAGAAGCCGCTGAGGACGAAAAAGACGGAACAAGAGTCAGGATGGCTATCAGTGGCTGGTACCATATACCCCAGGAAGTGGAAGAGGGCTACGAGGACGGCCTAGAAGAGCGACTTGCAGAGAAGAGCAGCCTGACGCAGCTACAAGGTAAAGAGGACAAGTACGATTTGCCGCAACCTAATGGCCGACCCTATCAGGCGAAGATTGGAGATGGCGGGATGCCAACACCCTCCTCCCAAGAAGATGCATTCCTCTCAGAAGATGACTGCGATTTCTTACTGAAGTATATGGCTCCAACGTATCTCACCCCTGGTAAGTGTTTACCTCAACTTCAATCTCTAGTACATAGCATGGATTGTGAGACATTATGAAGGAATCTGCTCCCCTGTCACGAGTTATGCCCACGATTGTAGTCTCGGAAAAGAGACAATACTGACGTGGAGAACATCATTAGATACGCTCGAATCTGTCTCCAGCATCTTTGCCGACGAATGCTGTATGTGCCTCGAGACTTTTTTATCGAACAAATTCTCTACTTTAATCGACGACTACATCAAGTTGGAGGAATCCCAGATACTACCGACATCTTCCACGGACATTGAAAACACGACAATCTGGAATGTTGCCCGACCACCTCATAAACACCGCTTCCTGTTTCAAGGAAGTACTGCTTCGTCACTCGGGGACAACCCGCTGCTTGATCTCCTCCAAAACCTCTTGCCTTCGAAAGCTTTCCGAAAATGGCTTTCATTAGCTACCGGACATGAAATAACGTCGCAGGACTCATTAATTCGCCGATTCAGACGAGGGATGGACTACACGCTCGCGACTAGCTATGAAGAGGATAGCCCTCGTATCGAGCTATGTCTAAGCCTAACACCAAGTTCAGGTTGGGGCGACGACAAGAGCGAGGAAATAACGGATAGCAAAACTACCCCAGAAGCGCACCTTCCTGGACGAAATGAGGATCTGAGTGCCGACTCTAATGTGGGCGGATACCTTGCCTATATGGCGGGCGATGAAGCTAACGACAGTCTTGACGATGACAATGGTAGTAACCATGGCGTTGAAGTACCTCTTGACATGAGTACTGGTGCCCGATCTTCAAGGGCTACTAAGCCTGGAAAGGTCAAGCAAGACCCGGCTATCTACCAATCTAGCGAGGAAGATGATGGGGTATTGTTCAGCATGCCAGCCTGTTGGAACCGATTGGCCATTGTTCTGAGAGACAAGAGTACGATGCGATTCGTCAAATATGTCAGCCGAATGGCTCGAGGTGATCGATGGGACCTTGTAGGAGACTTCGAAATTGTGGATGAAGATAGCGACGATGATGTCGAAGACGATAAGGCCAATGCCAATGCTGACACTGCGCAGGGACTACAAGATGACGACGCAACTGATGACGACCATGATGATGTAGAAGAAGAATCCGACTCAGACTAATGTACTGAATCATTGCCATGACCACCACTGCTTGCCTCCATGGTTGACTCGCTATCAATTGGTGAAGCGGAATCTCTCACCAGACCGCCAGAGCGAGTGGCTTGGCAGCCGGCAGTTGGCAGCAGCCACAAGCCGCTTCGGCCAATCTCTGTAGCGCCCATCAGCCTTCTTCATCTCATCAACTTCAGGGGTTGCGAAACCAAGTCCTGTATCTCTCTATCTCGACCATGTCTCATCAATAGTATCCCAGGCTGTCATCGCTTTCTCCACCGCGCATGGTAGCCTGCAAATCATTGTTGAACACAATCGGACCACTAATGATGCATCTTCCATGCTTTCCAGCTGCACTGTGATGGTAGCTGCATGAACTGCTATACCCCACTCTGGCAGCTGTCAATATCGCTAATCACGCCACAATACAAGCTACATACGAGCTCACTCTGTGCGCCAATGATCACCTCTCATTTCTTCTTCTGAAGATGCCGTACTGCACGATGTATCTCGGTGTGCCCACCGGGATCCTGCGGCTCCTCTCCCCTCGCAATGACATGAAGATAGGGTATTAGCCTCTAAGGCATCTCACCTTGCAATAGTCCGATTGTACCAAACGTCAGCACGGTGTCCAACACCTAGACAGCTCCATCCTTACCCGATGGAAAAAGTAAAGGACTCCGAGGTTGCGACGGTCACCGTTGAAGAAGCTCCCATCAATGCGTCCGGTCATCGTCAAGAGCTCGATCGAAACTTCACCTTGCTCACTCTCTGCGGTCTAGCAATCTCATCGGGCAATGACTGGATAGCTCTGGGAGGCAGTGTCACTGTGGCGATATATAACGGTGGTCCTCCAGGTGTCATCTATGAATTCATCGCCGCTACTATCTTCTACTGGCTGATAGCAGCTTCGCTCGCTGAGCTTGCGTCTGCAATGCCTTCTTCGGGCGGTGTTTACCACTGGGCTACTATCACGGGAGGGAAATATGGACGTGTCTGTGGATGGTTCGCTGGCTGGTGGAATTTCTGGGCCTGGATATTCGGTAATTGCTCGATTTTCCTCCAAATAAAGCCCTACACCGATGTTATCTTGAGTCTTGATCTATCAATCGGAGCTTCGTCTTGTGTCGTCCCCCTTCCCCCAACCTCATACTTGCAATTGGGGTAGGAACCCTCTAAAGGTGCGCTTCATGGGGTTGTAACCGGTGATTTAAGGGCTTGCAGAGCTCGCGGTATAGTGACTCCTTATGCATGTTTCGTATCAACTTCCTTCGTCAGGAAGAAGTGCTGACTCCTGGCGGTTCAGGTTTGGCTGGATCCGTTCAGATCGGTGCTGAAATGGCGGTCTCCATGTACAAAGCCTTTCATCCAGAGTTCACAACGCAGAGGTGGCATGTCTTCATGGCGTACCTCGTTTTCACCTGGGTCTGCTGTATTGTGGTTCTCTATATGAACAGGGCGCTGCCCATGTTTGCAGCCATCGACGGTGTTCTGGTTATCGCTGGGGTTCTCGTCACCATCATCGTCTGTGCAGTGATGCCACATTCCCACGGGGGCTATGCAACTAACGCATTCGTGTGGCGCGAGTGGCAGAATACCACAGGCTATGAAAGTAATGGATTTGTATTTCTTCTGGGTATGCTGAATGGAGCGTTCGCGGTCGGTACTCCAGACGTCGTTAGCCATTTGGCAGAAGAGGTTCGACAGTATGTATTCAAATATCCATCACACTGGTCTCTGGCGCCAAATAGACATCTATTGACGAGCCTGCAGCCCGAGCAGAAATATTCCCCTAGCAATGTTCTTCCAGTTTGCCTTTGGCTTCGTCTCAGCATTCTTCTACCTCATCGCCATCCTCTACACTATCTCCGACCTCCCAAACGTCCTCGACAGCGCCTTCCTGTTTCCTCTCGCCTCCATATACCGACAAGCTACCAACTCTGCAGGTGGCACAGTCGGCCTTCTTCTTTGCGCCTTCCTTCCGTTCGTCATCGGAACCTTAGGCTGCTACCTCACGGTCAGCCGCATGTTCTGGACTCTGGCGCGTGACAACGCCACTCCTTTTGCAGCGTTCTTCAGCCGGGTCCACAAAAGACACAGGAACCCCTTCAACGCCATCGTGCTCTGCGCCGTCGTCAACACCCTACTCGGCTGCATCTATCTCGGCACCGCCGCAGGCTTCAATGCTTTCGTCGGCGCTTTCGTCGTGCTCACCTGTCTATCCTACCTAGCAGCCATCCTGCCTCATCTACTGCACGGGCGGTCGACGATCGAACCCGGATGGTTCTGGATGAAGGGCGCTACAGGCTTTGTCGTCAACGCTGTCACCTGTCTGTACATCATCGTCTTCACCGTCATCTTCTTCTTCCCTTTCTCACGCCCCGTTTCTGCCGGCACGATGAACTACTGTAGCCTGATTACCGGCGGCCTTACGTTGTTCGTGGCAGCGTTTTGGTTTTGGCGACAGGGAGATTACAGTGGGCCCAAGTACATACCGCCGACGGCTGCGATGTTGGCTGTCGATGCGATTTGATCATGTATAGCTACGTAGATTAGGATATCCCAATGCACGTATTGTGGCCAGCTGCTACACCTATTGTAAACCGCAACGCACTCGGCCTTGACTCCCATACTTCCAGAAAGATTAGCTCACATATGCTTTACAGGCTGAATGCTCACAAACAGTGAAATGCCCTCCATCCATCACCAAACCAGCACTCAAAGATCATCCACAACCTCCACACAGCACAACAGCACAACAATCCACCACACGCACCCATCGCAACTCTTGAAACCACCACACCTCAGATCCCCACCCTAGATCCCCCATATCTTACAACATACCAAGTACCTTACACTCTTCCTCCAGTGCGAGGTATTAGTATCTATCGTGAATTTCTTGATATGTTATTCTGATATGTTATTCAATATCTATTATCATGAGGAGCGCTGCCTTTCACTCTTCGTTTTTCGCGGGTGCTGGTGTGGAGAGGTGTCGGTGTTGTTTGACATTGAGTTGGGTTGGGGTGGGTTGGGTTGGGGATATGTTGGGGAGGGGATATGAGATGGGATTTTGATGGTGGGTGCGAAGAGGGATGGATGGTGGAGAAGGGTGGATGTGGTTGGTGATGAGTGGGTGATGAGTGGGTGAGTGGTTGGTGGGGGTAGGGATGGGAAAAATATAGGGATAGGGATGGGGATAGGGATGGGGATGGGGATGGGGATGGGGATGGGGATGGGAATGGGAAAAGGGATGGGAATGGGAATGGGAATGGGAATGGGGATAGTGGTGGTGATGGGAATGGGGATAGTGGTGGTGATGTATATATACATATAGCGCGCAAGGGCGAGATGTATTAGAGGAAAGAGGATATCCTAATAGGCGTACGTATAGTGATTGACAATAACAGGTACCTTAGGCATGAAGCGATGGTTTTTTCTAGCTCAAGGGTATTTGTCAGGATAGATTTAATACATAGAATAGATAGTAACATGACCCAACGTGACTAAATTCCGCCATAAATGCCATACAGATACCACCTCCCCCATACAACATACCACCTTTCACTCACCAAACAAACGCCCCTCACACTCAAAAATCAAACTCCCCCCTCATCTGCTCGATATCCATCCCATACTCCACCTTCTCCACCAAATCCCTCCTCCCCATCTGAACAAACACCCTCCGCAACGTCTCCAACAAATTAGTGCTAGAATCCATCTCCACCATCCGCAACACCTCATCGGTCCCCACACCCGTATTATTCGGATCATCATCGCCCATGACTTCCCGAACGCGCTGCATGCCCTCGCGCTCGACGACGCGGTGCATGCTCAGCGCGCCGAGCAGATGCTGCGCCGCCTGCGGCAAGACGCCGATGTTGATGCAGGAGACGCCGAGGTTGTAGCGGGCGCGGACGAAGTTGGGTTTGAGCGTCAGCGCCTTTTCGTAGGCGGCGATGGCTTCTTCGCTGCGGCCGCTGTTGGCGAGGGTGGCGCCGAGACGGTTCCAGAGGAGGTGGGCTTGTTGGGGCTCGTTGATGGTGCCGGTTTCGGTGGAGGCGAGGGCGGCGTCGAAGCAGTCGACTGCTTTGCGGTATTCCTCCGCGCCGTAGAAGAGGACGCCGAGGCCGACTTGGACGTCCGGGTCCATGTGTTCGCCGTCTGGGGAGAGTTGAGCGGCGCGGATGAAGAGCTCGGTTACTTTCTCGTGGAGGACGTGGCGGTCCGTGAATCCCAATTCGCTTTCTGGGGTGAGGTCGTTTGAGGAGATGATCTGTGGGTATTTGGTTGCAAGCCATCGTTCCAAAGTCCGGTAAGCGATCGAGTCGTAGCCTTCATTTGTGTATGATATCGCGAGGCCCATGAGGGCTGGTAGATTCGACGAGTCGATCTTCAGGGCTTGCTCCAGAGCGCGGATGGCCGGGCTTTCTTTCTCGTTTTGCGCTTGGGCACTGCCTAGCTGGCACCAGGCTTGGACATGTTGTGGGTCCTTCTGTGCTGCGGCTTCAAAGGCAAGGGCGGCAAGGGAGAGATTGCCACCCTCGTTCATGATGATGAGGCCTTGTTCAAAAGGATCTTTTGATGTGGCGAATGGGTTGTCTTCCTGGAAGAGGTATTCGCTTAAGTCAGGGTTGCGGTAACCGTCCTGGAAGTTGCTATCGAAGTTGTCCCATTGGTCGAACGTGTTGATCGGTATGTCATCGCCCATGTGAATGCCATATTGCTCGTCATCCATCGCCGACCTGGCCGCAGCAGTCTCAGCTTGTATACCTCGCCATACACTCTCGAAGTCGCCATATTCGTTGGTCTCTGAGAGGACTGACCTATCCATATCGTTCAATTCTCCCTCTATAGCTGCATTTGCTTCGGCATCCAAATCGCGCTGTCCTGCTACGTCCATCTCATTGAATTGCTGCTCCCAGTCTTTGTCGTCTAATTCTATCATTCGCCCTTTGCCTTTTCCATTCACTTGCTGTTCCGACGGCCTTCGTTGTATGCTAGAGTCTTGATATCTCATATTTTGCATGCCCGGTCCATAGCCCCTACCCATTGGTCTCTGGTAACCATTCATTGCCATGGGCATATGTGACATGGAATTTGATACTCGGGGCGAGCCGATCCTCTCCATTTGCTGAAATTTCTGAAATGCTGCGGGTGTGAATCCTGCGGGCACGAGACCTCCAGTCTTTGGCGTTTGAAACGCAGGATTCAGTTGCGACTTTCCTGCTGGATCAAATTCAGCTGCCCAGCCGGGGGAACGTGTCCTTGCAAAAGTCGTCCGGTAATCATCCAGATCTCTTCGCATTTGCTCCATGACAAACGGCTGCGGCATATCGTGTGGTAACTGTCCGCTCTGCTGTATGAAGTTTGCCATCATCTACACTCGTATATCAGGTTCTATATCTTTCACAGTATTCCATAATTGAAATTAACCCACCTCATCTTGAGATGCTCCATCCTGCTGACTCCGAAAGCTCTCGTGCAAGCCACCTGATCCCTGACCCACCAACCTATCTCTTTGCAACGAGTTGTCGTCTTGTACGTGCTTAGTGAATTGGCTGAGAGGATTGCCTGCGGTTGAGCATTCGGCGCCGCCAAGGAAAGACATTGTTTATTGAGAGTGGGAATGGCGAATGAAGATTGTGACGAGAAGGAAAGAGCGATGAAGGAAAGATCAAACGCGGCGCTATGTATAGTCAAGTGTCCTGGCTTGTGGGGTGATAATGAAAGGCTGAAGGTGAAGCCTAGGCTCATGCAATGCCTCGTCATTGCTATTTCCACATCCACTAAAATAGAAGTAGAACTCTGGGATCTGCTAAGAGTTATGCCAAGCGATCTCAAGAACGACAACGACTCTGTGCTCTCGTTCCTCTTAGTCATTCGTTGGGACTGGCTCACCTATCCCAGAGCTTCGAGCGACCTGTATATCTACCACGCGCAATTTCACACCTACCACGAAACTGAATCCAAGCACCATTGACAACGCAATGCCAACCCCCGAATCCGCTCTCTTTCTTGCCAAAAAGCCTAAAGTCCCACCTACGTTCGACGGCGTCGACTATGCCGACACTGCTCGACTGAAGGCGGCCCAGGATGCGATTATCAGGGAGCAATGGGTGAAGAGTATGATGGCGCGATTAGTGAGAGAGGAGTTGGGGAAGTGTTATTATAGGGAAGGGGTCAATCATTTGGAGAAGTGCGGAGCGTTGAGAGGTATGTGAAGTTGTCGTCTACTGCGTATTATATAGGATACTGGTTTAGGTCTACATGTGGGATCCGAGGGTTTAGTGGCTGATTGGAAGTACAGAACGATATTTTGAGGCGTTGAAGGACGCGAAGGTCAGGGGATATCTATTTGAGCAGCAGAACTACATAGAAGGACAAGGTCAAGAATCGTGAACATTTGGAACGGCACGGCAGAGCTGTTAGGTACATGAATAGTTCTGAACGAAGAATGGGCGGCACCGAATTGCATACAGCAAATCATGGCGTTAGGAACAGCTCTACGGTGAGCTTTGGCTTGCTGACAAGGCACGCTAAACATCTACGTTTCTCAAGACCAGGCGTGGAATGGCAGAGTACTCGTGGCTTCATCAATAGTATTCATTGTTGTTGGAAGCCGTAAGGGACGATCTGGGAAAAGTGCCTGGAAGGCCACTTTGCTTTGTCTGCGGCGTACCATCATCGTCACTGTCGCTGTCATCGTGATCAAATGCCGAACTTCTAACACGTTCAGTATCCGGAGGGGCTCGCATGCGGGCTAAGGTCTGCTCGTCGAGACCCGGTGGTACATATAGTTTGGTCGAGTGGATGTCCCTACCTGAAGGCATCGTTGCTACGAGAGGGTCTGCAGGGGGTATCACTTGCGTGTTGACCTAATCTGTTAGCAATGATCATCGTTGGATGAGACGGGAAAAATTTACAGTATCGTTCATCTTGTTCCATTTCTGTTCCAGCATCTCAATCACTCTCAGCTCTTCTAGCCGGCCAGCGTCGCTGCCCCATTCACCCCCTTTCTCAATTTTCTTATCCTCCTTTTTCTCCGTCCAATCCTTCTTGAACTTTGCCAAACCTTTTATCTTCGAACCCTCGTCGCTCGGACCCCTAAATCCCAATTGCTTCTTGCCTCCAATAAGCCACGCTATCCCTTGGCCTGTCTCACCCTCCAGCTCGACGTTTATACCAAAGAGTCTGCATGCCTTTGCCCTGGAGACTTTACTCAAGTCGTTCGCGTATATTGTCAGTGCCTCTTCAATTCTGCCTGAAGCGCTCAGCATTGCCTCCGCTTTACTCGCATGCTCTGCTGCTGCAAGGCATAGCCTTGCGAACAAATGTGCTCGCACTTTCGGGATTTCCGGAGGCTTGATCATCCAATCCTTGTCGTTCTTGTTTCTATCTTGGGCCACAACAGCAGGATACGGGTCATCTTTTAGCACGGCCAGTAGAGTGGCCTCGGCGAGTGCGAGCGCAGCAAGACCGCCTTGAGTTTGGGATAGTGTCTCGACAACTGCCGATGAAGCATCAGTCTCAGCGGAACGCGAAGCCAGATAGCTAAGTATTGAGTTGGATTGAAGGAGATGCTTGGTAGCGATGGTGATAATAACGTTCCTTTGGTCATAAGTTGGGGTGACTGCTCTGTAAAGTAACAAAAGCTCTGATCGGGCTTGCAATGTATGGACGCTAGCAAGTGTATGTAAGACAAAGGATATCTCGTAGTCGAGTCCTCTGCCTTTTATTCGAGGAGCCGCGCGCCCAGGAGTTGTAGCAACCAGCGTGCTGCGCCATTCTACCTCAATCTCTCTCAGCAACCCGACCTCTATCTCTTCTCCATCAACGACCCTGTCGCATATAGCAGCATCAAGTGCGAACAGATAGGGTATGTAGTCCTCGAGTGCCGATAATACTGTGGATAGATTGGAGGTCCTGGCTTGTGGGGTCAAGCGTTTATGCTTCTTCAACACATTCCGCAAGACACTTCTGTAGGTACTGGCTGTTTGAGGCAGAGATGGATGTGTGGTACTGCTAGTGAAGATGGAGAAAGAGAGAGGAGAAGTGGTGGGGAGAGTAAAAGCGAAAGGCATGCTTGGTTGAGAGGGCGACTCCAACAACCTCGGCACGTCTATGTAAATAAGTCGCTATGCACACCAGTCTAGTCCGAAACAGGCCCTGAGGCATATTAGCTTGCGCATCCATTCTGATTTTCCATCCTTCATGCTCCATCACTACTTGTCATATATGCCTGTGGTTGCTTCCCTAAGTCTGACCTTCCAGTCGGCTGCAGGCAGCCTAAGCCTGCAACTCCAGTTGAGGCATGCGCGATGAAGACGCAATGCCGCAAACAATTCGTCCCCTACCAGCAATTCCCCAAAGCTCTCTGCACCAATGGAAGTAAAGTCGGGAGGTACGAAGAGCTTCTATCAAACATAATATAGCATTCTAGAAGCTAGCTCTAGGCAACTACTACAATTGAATTTAGCAAATACATTACGAGCCCTAGACTCAAGACTGAGGTATCAATTCATGTTGTATGCTGAATTGGTAGCCCGTACGTCCGAAATAAACGACCACCTCAAGACCATTAGCACTGGATTGCGACAAAGGCCTTATAAGCATTCACATTGGCAATCTCATATATGAGCTGCCCGAATTGGGACATGTCACGTTCATGTGTGCGACTAGAGCGTCACCGTGCAAATATCATCGGAGGCCGTGAAAGGCAGCTTCGCCAGGTAAATTATGTTAGGAAGTCATGTTTGTGCATGTTCGGAAGGTGCGTCAAGCTATAAGCCGCTTCTTCGTAAGTATTGTCATCCACATGAACGGGTTTCAGGAGTATTGCTTCCATATCAGATATGTTTCATATTTATGCCGATCGAGCCTGTCACTTGCTCCCTCACTATTCAGAAAGGGATTCCTGACTACGAAACCATGTACCCATATTCTTTGCCGTTCCATTAAAGTATGGTCAATTCGCGATGCTTTGGTGCGTCTTCACACAGGAGAGAGTATTGATTTGAAACACGGCTACCTGTTCCCTGGCTACACGACACCTGTCCCAAAATTCCGAACGTCGCGAAAAAGCTAAGGGCTATAGAGCGTTGAGGAGGAAAGCTAAAACCTCAATCACGGGGACGTTGGTTGCGGCGTTGCCGACATCATCTTCAGCGGATTTGGAGTCTTCGAAACCGCACAGATTCAACGGAAGGGCCAAGAAAATTTCAGCATTACATAGTGCACTCATGCCAGACGCGCCATGGCTACAAAGTATTCGGGCTTCATATTGGCCTACATCTTTATGTTTTCTGAGATCGCTCCGATAGTGTGCTGCGCGCCGCGATTATGGTCTTGACTGTCTTGGTCGTTCTCAGAAAGACAATATGTTCCGCCAGGTCTTTCGAATTCTTCGAAACTGCTTGATGCTTCACAGGAATGAATGTAAGGAGTTCCACATTCCTGGAGGCAGACCTGGAATTTCTTGGCTCCAGCAACCTTTCTCTCAAGGCCATCCACAACCCCCAGGTTGCCTTTCCTCTTGGGAAGGCACTCCACTTCGCCGTGATGCTTCTCAATACGAATCAGAAGTGGAGCGTGGGTAGCATTGTTCTTCTCGTGATCTTCGTGACTCTAGTCCATCGCATCCAACATCCCTCAACCGCAAAGACATTCAAACTACCTCCCTTTCCTTCTCTTGGATCTCTTACCAAGGGCAAGGTCACCCAAACTTCCAGTATCCCAAACATCGTACATTTCGTGCATCTTGTCAGGGGATCTGATAGTGAGCCTGTGGTGGAATTTCCATTTCGACAGTTCGTGGCCATCTACTCTGCGCATTATTACCTAAACCCGGACAAAATCTACATACATACCAACCTCGAAGACCACATCCTAGGAGCTGCCATTAACGCTTCGACCAATCCCTATGTTCGCGTACTTTCGAAATTGCCAAACATTATCTTCAATTACGAATATACTCCGTTGAAGACGACTAGAGGCAAACTAATCAACGAGTTGGCCCACAGATCAGACTTCATACGGACGCGAGTGCTCAAACGGTGGGGCGGCCTATATCTTGATGACGACGCATACGTTATCCGGGACCTTAGACCTTTGCGAGACTCTGGGTTCAAGGCCATTGCCGGCAGGCAAGAAAATGGCCAGATCTGCAATGCCGTGATTATGGCGGCTCCCGAAAGCGACCTAATCTCCCTCTTCTATGCTCTTCAAGACAGAATCTTTGATGGCGGATGGACCACGCACTCCGTGGAATTGCTGTCTCACTTGGCTCAAGATTTTTCTGGTGTAGATGGGCAAATGTTGATTCTCGAGCGAGAAGTCTTCTACCGACTCGGTTTCAACAAGGGAGACCTTGTAGAGCTCTATCACATTTATAAAGGCATCGGTGATGAGGAAAAGGATGAGAAGAAGGAGAGAATAGAGGGGCCGATCGACAATGGAGATCCACTCATCACGAGCGAGGAGTGTCGAAACATGACAGAGTACATGGATAATTTTGAAGACGATCGAAAGAGCGGAAAGGGTAAGACACAGGTCGACTGGCGCGGATCTTACATCCTCCACGGCTGGACCACGCAATTCCAGAAATATGACGACGAGAATAATATCATGTTCGGTCGGAAAGGAGGCATCACTCTGGACTACATCTTGGCGAAAGAGAGCAGGTTTGCAAGCGCCGTGTATCCGGCGGTCAAACACGCCGTGGATACTGGAGTGCTCGATGGCATAGCTGACGAATTGTCCATATCCAAAATCTCAGGTGGTGTATCTGTTGAGGGAGTCAGCTAGATTTGGAAGTCGACCCAATTTCGCTATGAGCGATGCACGATGACAGGGATATCATACTGTAAGAATATTGAAGCTTCTACCCAGTGCGTGCATTGACAAGGGCTCCCGAAAGTTGTCGACTTTTCCACTATCTTTCCGAAAGAATGGTCTCTGAAAATGAACCTCGCAGCTATATTGCTATCACTTAAAGTGCTACATTCGACTCGTCCTCAGTTATCATTGTATATTGCATTGCCTTATGTAATGTTGAAACAGTCTCGACAGCAGCCTTCTCCATGTCTTTAGCCGACACCTTCCCTTTGTATCAGTCTCTGTGGGCCTACGTAATGCTAGTTGGAAGCATTTGCATTCTTAGTATGGCTTTCTCACTCGTGGCCATCTTCGCTACTGGAACGGAGCTTGCCTGATTCACCTCCGGTGTTCAAACATCAGAACCCTTAGCATACTTTAAACACATCCCGGGTGCTTTCTTGACTTGCATATAGCTTTCACTTCAAGACTGGTAGTCGCTCGCTCTGACCTCGGCGTTTTGGCCCCTTTTGGTTTGGCTCAGGGGATTACGACGTCGGATGCTCAATTAATGAAGTCTTCTTGTCATTGACATAATACCGCCGAGGTGCTTGCTCATTTATCATTTACTTGGTGGCTGTTGCGTTGGAATCCTACACATTTTCGTTTCAGACGCTGATGTCTATTGAAAGTCCATGTGGATATTGAGGAAAATATGCGTTTTCCGATCTAGAGAAGTTGGTGTTCAGAATTCCCACAACATCAGCGCCTACTCCGAACTAATCCCTATCAATATAGAGATTCACCCCAGCCCAACGGCTAGGAGGCAAGACGAAATCAACATGCAAAAGGACATAATGAAAGTTCAACCGACAGCCAAACCCAAATCCACGCTCAACATATCCAAACAAAAAAAGGTAAGACAGACATAAATCTCCTTTCCCCCTTCAATCTTCGCCTTACTTACACCGAGGACACATATCATCCAAATCCTCAAACACCACAATCCGATTCGGCGCCAACTTCTCATCCCGAAAGAGACTCAACCCCACAAACGCCGAACACAACCCCCCACAAACCTCCTCAACAACATCCTCCGACAGCCACAACGGCCCCTGCCCCCCCGTCCCCCCCAACTCCCTCCTCTGCCCATTAAAAAACACCGCATCCTCCCCCCTCGCATTATCCACATCAGCAGCCGCGTAGCAAAACCGATCATGCCCCCCCATCCCATCATTCGGATCCCTTCTCCACCTTCTACAAACCTTCTCCCCATGCACGGCATGATTTACATTCCGGTTCTCAAGACAGGACTGGTGCGTGCTGTCGAAGGTGTCTTGGCAGACGTCGTCGACGATGTAGGTGGTGTTGCTGTGCAGGTTGTAGTATTCGTATTGGAAGATGTGGGCTTCTTCGGTGCGGGCGGGGATGTGGAGGCCGTCGGGGAGGTGGCAGTAGCAGGAGGTGGCGGTTAGGTGGTCGCTTTTTGGGTGGCGGGGGTGGAGGTTCCAGGAGTTGAGGAAGCCGGGGATTTTGCCGAGGGCGGCTTCGGTGGGGGTTGCGGCGTTGGTGGGGGTGGTGAGGAGGGGGGTGAGGGTGAGGGTGAGGAGGAGGGTGAGGTGGGATTGCATGGTTAATTTGTATGTGTGTGGAGATGGTGAGTTAGTATGTGTATCCAGATGTGAGTCGATTTTCGTATACAAAGTCAATGAATTTCATCCAAGCTTGAGTAGATTCGTCAGGTTACGCAGGAGCCGTAAGTAAAAAGACCGGATTTCTGAATATTGAGAACCCAGAAGCCGGCGCAGAAATGCACCCTTGATATAGATAAAAGAGTGGACCTTTCGATCAAGCTTTACGCCATGGGAAAAACTCAACATTTCGAAGCGGAGACCAGAACAAAATTGTGGGCCATGACTCAGATCCCAGAGAACCTAGGACACCATTGGGGAAAGAAACGACCTTAATCGTACAACAAACAGTACGGAGTGATGTAGTCTCTGCGTATATTCACCTCACCAGAAAAACCTCGCCTTCGGAATCGCACATTCTCGACTCGACTTCCTCTTCGGAAATCACGATCTTTTCATAAGATAACGTCCATCGCTCCCCGTTCTCATTTCCTAACCATCAAAAGTCTCAGCAAAGAGCCTGGCAAGAAACCATCGTTGTATAGACTCCTTCCGCCGACCCCCTACCGACTAGCCTCCTGATACCTCGGAGGCTGCGGTCCCTCCCCCTCCACCCTCCTCCCCCTAGTCAAAAGAATATTATAAAATATCCTCCCTCCCTCCAAAAAGCCAGCAAACATCCCATTCAATTTCCTAGCAAAAGATCATTAACTCCTCATGAATAAATACATACATCAAGCGTCAAGGGACCTCTAGAACATAACATACCATCCATAATATCGCCCACCCTTCCCCAAGATCCCAGTGATCAATTTGTGTTTCTCAGGACACATGATGCTCATCGTGTTGGCGAAACTGCACAGCACATGCTCCGCCATGGGTATACCGTCGACGGTCCCAGGCACGAACTGCCAGCAGCGGTCGGCGTCGTTGTATTTGATTTGGAGGAGGACCATTTCGAGGTTTGTGGTGGGCGGATTTTGCGTCATGAGGATTGCAAGATTTTTGGTGGCCAGGTGTGTGTATGGGAACGCTTGAGTATTATTGAGTTGATAAGTATGTGATACTGTATGCTGTATGCTGATGGATGTGTGCAAAGTGTAGCCATGACCGGCAAGATAATTGTTCACGTTTTCGTATCGATGGCACTTGCCCACAAAATTCAACCAGATGGTCATATTTCTCCAATTTCGGTACCAAGCCTCTCATTGGGAGCACTTGCCCCCGATATTTCCAATTAGATGCTTATTTTCGATCCAATATTGGCAGCGACGCCAATTATCTCAAGACTCTTGTCTCAGCTTAGCATCATGAACCTCATGGAAGGGCAAGGATTGAGATGGGGTCATTATCCGTGTTATGTATTGGGAGTAAGTCTTTTATCCTTTGGCACGGCTCGGAAGAATTTGAGTCAATGATGACTCGATATAATAGGGTTAGTAGCAGGCCCAAGAATCATGACTGCATACGTTGTTGTCGGTTTTGCCTCAATCCTGGCCTCTCGATATATTTTCATCTTACACTGAGTCACATTGGCTACCCAAGAGTCCAGAATGATAAAATCGTTTCCAGTCATTGCTGTGTCGTAGACTCTAAGAGCTCATGCCAGAAATTAGTCTATCAAGATGCCTGATAGCTCAAGCATGTAATCGGAGCAGAAACTTTCCCATACTCGGCAAAACTCAGGTCGTACATTGCCAGCTTACCTGCGTGATGATAAGGTTACAAAACTGCTTCATCCAGATAATCATAATGTTGAGTCTTTCACCTGTCATCATATAAGTTTACTCTAGAGTTGACCAACATACAAGATTGATATCAAATTATGCAACATGCCACCCTGTCGGAGCAACTCTATCATGTACCAGCGCAGATATGGGTCTATGCCATAGATGCTCTCTGCAGACTTTGGAAACAAAAAAGAAGGATGCCGTCCTTGCTGTTGGGCACGTACAAGCAGCATATGACTTTGTCGCTCCAGTGGCTCTGATATCGTCAAACCCCCGTGGTAGGTGTATCGCACTGAATATGGTGGTAGTAGTGAGGACAGGCTGTCTTGCTGTATGCTGTGACTTCTTCGAGGTCTACGGTACTTTCATCTTTCCCTTTCGCTATGCCGTAGCTTCGTCGGGTCAGTTTTCCACCGACAGCAGCGCATACCAATCTCCAAGTCTTGATGTTGCCACTTGGGTGAGCTCGGCTCAAGTTGCTACAATGCAGCAGCCACCGCCAGTACTTGCTAGATACTTCAAAACGATCATTACTGACCACGGTAAGAATGATACCCATACTTATCCAACCACAGGACCACCAATTTACACTTCAATAGCGTCTGGAAGTCCCTGAAGTTTCCAGGGACTTTAGGAAGAATTGTACTTTCATAACGCTCGATTAATCCTCGCATCCAAATTTGCTGGTAGCCGTTTTCCAGAAGATGGAGCTTATGGAGACCAGGCCATTCCTCACTCTTCGAGACACCGGTGCTCTGAGAAAGTCGTCCGATGACGGTTCGATTAAAGATGATATTGAAGCCCTCAATGACGACCAAGGGTGGCCAAGCCCAATTTTTGGTTCCCGAGCAGATGCGGGGCTCGAAGCTCCTCCCATCAATTTGCGCACTTCGATACCACTCTTGCTGATAGGTATCATTCTCTCCCCCTATTACTCGGTTGAGATCTTTGATTTGCACATGTCAGTCGCGAGATCTGTTCTAAATTATCTGGCATGTTATAGGCGTCTTCTTTGTCAACGCTGATATCTTCCTCGTCCTTGCAACCAATGAACTCATATCATCGGAATTCGATGACCTCGCTGATGCGGGGTGGCTCGTCACGAGCTATGGTTTGGGAATGTGCGCTTCACAACCTCTGGTTGGTCTTCAACAGTCTATCCTCGGGAAGCAATTGTTGACCTTTGCGAAGTATGGCAAGTTGAGCGATATATACGGTCGGAAAGCCGTATTGTTGGTGTGCTATTTTGTATTCGCTTTGGGTTGTGCAATATGGTCCGTAACAATCGTTTGAAGGGCTTGTGGAACACGAGATAATGAGCAATGCCTATAGTGGTGCTGGAGCGACCCTCGGGCAGGTTATTGCTGGGCGTGCCATCGGCGGGATTGGAGGAGCTGGAATGACTTCTCTGGTCTCAATTATCATCACTGGTTCTTGCACCATCTCCTGCCTTGGAATGTTTGGATAGAACTGACTAACACGAGCATCAGATCTTGTACCCCTGAAAGATGTGGCATCCTGGAGAAGTTATGTAAACATCGCGGCAACAATGGGAAGGTCTCTAGGAGGACCGATTGGCGGATACCTTGCTGATGTTGTTGGATGGCGATGGTAAGACAATCAAATGATTTCTCCTCTAACGTTTTGGTTCTGATTCATCGTCAAGGTCTTTCTACGGCCAATGTCCGCCAACGCTATTTGCCGCTGCTTGGGTATATTGGAGCTTACCCTCCGTAGACCCCAGTCGAACCTCAGATAGCTCGACCCTGAGCAAGCTGAAGCGAATAGATTTTATGGGTGCAGTACTGTTAGCAGGCGCAGTTGTATGCTTCATGCTCGTACTAGACCTTGGAGGTCAGCGGCTGCCATGGATAGGACCTGCTGTATTTTCCCTTGTTGCCCTCTCGGCCATATGTGGGATTCTCTTTGTGCTTGTGGAAGCATATTGGGCACAAGAGCCCATCTTCCCTACCAGATTGATGACCCATCAGGATGTTCTAACCTCTTATCTCATTGCCGGTCTCCAAATCGGTGCTCAGACAGGTGTATGTTAAGCCGTCTTTCAGTTCTATCATACCACTTTGGCATGAGCTAAACACAACCACACTTGAAGGTTATGTTTACTGTTCCACTCTATTTCCAAATCTCCGAGAACGCTTCTGCCATGAAAGCCGGCGCGCAGCTATTCCCTGGTGTGGCCGGCAACGCCGTGGGCATGCTCCTGGTAGGCCTCGTGATCAAAAGGTACAATTTACCAAGCCCATCCCATTCGAAAGCCACCTCTTGAGTAACGCATCTGACCATTCTTTGCTCCAGGACTGGCCGCTACAAGCTGCCCACACTCATCGGCGCCGTCGTTGCCACAAGCGGCTATGGGCTTATAGTGTTGCGTTGGCGCGGCCACACCAATCTTTTCGAATCGCTGTACATCATTCCCGGCGGCTTCGGCACCGGCGTTGCGCTGTCGACAACTTTCATTGGACTTGCGGCTGGTGTGGAGCCGGCGGATATCGCTATCGCAGGGACAGGACTTTACCAAGCCCAGAATATTGGAGTGGTGGTAGGGTTGAGCGTTGTGGGTTCGTTGCTGCGGACTACGCTGCGGCCACAGTTGGAGGAGGGACTTCGGGACATCAAAGATATGGAAAGGATCATCGATCGTTCGGTATCGGACATTGGCTATGTGCAGTCCTTGACAGGTCACGTCAGGAACGTCGTTGTAAATTCTTATGTTCAGAGTATGATGTACGCGCGCATAGCGTCTTTGATTGCAGCGGCTTTGACATTTCTCATCGCGTTGTTGGTGAGGGAGCATAAGTTATAGACAAATTCATACATTTGTGGCGGGTAAAGTTGTGGAGTTTTTTCAGATCCTTTGATTCCTGCAGTATTCTGGGAAGAGTCTAGAGGCTCTCTATAGGTTTTACTATAATGTGTAATGTCAAAGTATTTGAACATCAAAACAACGCGATATTAGCTGTCGGCAAACCTTCCCAGCCAGATTGGGCTTGGCGCTAGAATATGTGCCAAGAGTTTTCCTTCTATCTACGTACACACTATGTGAGCGAATATTACCGCATGGTACGCATTTGTCGCTACGCAGATATAGCCATCGAACAGTCTAGCTCTGGTTGCCTTTGCTGCTTTGAGGCGCAAAATTCTGGGCAATGTGAATCCTCTCGTTCATGTCAGTATCCTTCCAGTCGGGCATAGTAGATAGAACAGGACGAGTGTTTGCAGTTGGACTCGTTTCTACTGCAATTAGGTGAATGTAGCTCAGCACAAAGACATTTGTCACATCTTATCGAACTTATTAGGCCTCAAGGGCAATAATTCCATATAGTAGCGTTGCGGAAGACGATACAACCCAGAGCAAAGACAAACCTATCGACCAAACATTACCGCCTGAACAAATATCGTACTCAGTTCACAACAAGCGTGGCAAAAAGTCTAGGTGTAGGCCTCACACCACCATTACGCGTCGCATGTCCATATCTCCATTACAAATTTTTCCCTCGAAAGAGTCCATTAGATTCCATTAGATGTGCCATTGCAGGTCGAATGGAGGTAGCAAGCGATTAGTGAAGTAGGACGTAAGATATATTCTGCAACACCCCGGTTCTCCCCAGGTCTCACTTTTATGTCTGTCCTAAATGGCACGAAAAGATCATGTGAAGAGGTATTGATCCTGTTCTCTCCAGATCGAAGCGAAACCCTGCATGGCATTGAGGACGCTGAAATAGTATTTTGTCGCCAATGCGCCCCAACGCCGTAGTCGAAGCACAACCGAATATGATTAGGTCGAAGTGGGGGTGTTGGAGTTCGAATCGGCGCAAGCTTCATCCATAGCTTGTGTGACTTCGTAGGCTTCCAAGATGGCACCAAAGCTGTACATGACATAGATCAGCTGGCATTCCCCCCAATAATCGTCTTGATTTCACAGCAGCTTACCCGTAGCAACGGCTCCTCGACTTGAGCGTAGCTTGCAACTTTTTGAAGGCAGAAATAGTTAGGCTAGCGAATCTCGGATCTCTCGCAATCATGAGTGCTGCCATGATGGGGGTGACCTCGTTGTTGCGATTGTATTCTTGACTTTTGGCCAGGAGTGAGTTGAGATCAGCGTTGCCGTGATTTGGAGGCTTGCACTTCCATTCGCCAGGATGGTCGTGGAGTTGCTTCATGGTAGGTGCAGTGAACATCAAAGCATGACCACTAACATCTTCGGTCGTATTGTCGCTGAGACGCTGGAACATGAAGCCGGCGTGGTCTTGGCAATTCTCCTCAAGGCTTTGTGAGCTCGTCAGTAAGGCTCACATAATGATGGGAACTCGTATGGAAAGCTCGTGATATCGAATCGTACAAGAAGCAGGAAACTCACTCGATCACGAATTCGATAAAGAGTGGATCATCGGGATCATTGAAGAACGGATGTGGGACGAGCTGGTCTGGGTCCCTCTTCACCCGGCCTTTTGTTTGATTGTAGTCATTCGCTGTACCGTTCCCATCAAAGTACTGGGTAGGAATGCTAGGATTGAGTAAAGGAGGCATGCTTACACCGCCATTCGTGATGGGAGGTGAACTAAAGTTAACCGGCGAAGGGTCATCGGGGCTATAACCGGGAGTTGGGCCAGCGCTCAGAGAGCCCTGTATAGTCGAACCATGGCCCGTGGAAGTATCGGTCATCGCCGGGCTTGGACCTAGAATCACGGATTGAGATCTAGAACCCAAGTTGTTGTTGTTGTTGTTGTAGTACTCATTCTGGTCAAAGTAGCTGTTGTACACAGAAGAGTTGCTATCAGACCGCGCATTGCCTCCGAGCATACCACCAGCAGAGAATGGTTGATTGAGGGTCATATGGGTCGAGCCTACAAAGGGGATGTTATTCGCCTGAAGAAGCTGCCGGAGCAGACGATTTTCGTTTTCGATGGCTCGCTTCTCCGCCTCAATAACTCGCTTCTCCTTCTCGACTCTGTCATAGATCGCAGTATTAGCCATGTTCGGGCGCAAGGCATGAGAGATTGATGACGTCTGCTCAGGCACAATGGGAATCAATGAAAGCACCTTGTGCTAGAGGTCCATTCCGCAGGCCTTTACCAAGCAGTACTGTCAGAAGTATCTCAACTTGAGAAATGGCCTTACGCTCTCTTAGCACCCTGAGCAGATGCAACAGTCTCCTTAAGAGCTTGTACTTGAACTTCCATCTCTTTGAGGTACCATTCCTTACGCTCACGGTGGGTTCTATTGATACCATCAGTTTCCGATCCGACTTGGAGAAGAAAAATTGCAGACGAAAGTTATTAATCGGGACTTACCGCTGCGCTTGACGATTCAATTCCTGGCGGCGATTCTGGGCTGGCTTGCTGTCTGGTTTGGGGCCACGGCGTTTTGGTGCCTTGGTGATAGACTCTTCTACAGTTCGATTATGACTAGGTCCACACAAGAAGTGCTGTCGAGACTTACCACTATTCTTCATGTCAGGCCCGATTGCAGTATTGGTTCTACTCCTGCTACCAAATACGTTGCCTAAGAACCCGCGACGAGGAGCTGCGGCCTCGATGGGACTGATCGGAGCACTTGGGATGAGCTGATTCTGCATGATCTGCTGATGTAAAGCTTGGTTGCTGCTTGATTGGGATACGGTGTCCATCTCCTCGTCCTGAATAGGGATCTCGAATTGTCGCTGCGAGAAATTCGAGAGCTGGAAGCTAGGAAATTGAGACATCTTGTTATGATGGTTTAGCAGTGACATCCGGACTAGTCTTTAGGTCCGAATTTGCTAGGTGGAGGATGTATCAGAAAGCGATTCTTGCAAGAGGCGCAAAAGCTGGTTGCAATGTCCTTGCCAGCGGCGATGATGAGGATGAAAGACGGAATATATTGATAAGAGAAGTATCATTCGGATGAGTTCGTGGTTGATTTGTATTTGTGCGAGGAAACAGTATTCTTTTAGGACGAATAGTGCGAGACCAAGGTGAATATTAGAGTCAATGTATAAGGACGCGCATCGTTTCGATGCAATTTGACGCCAGCGTCTGCACCGAATCTTCCACGTGCTGCCCAAAGGGCCGGGACCGATCGGTGACGACTATGGTACTGCAGATGCGAAATTGTGGTGTATGTTCACGGATACGGAGGATGATCTACAAGGCTGGTGTCTGGTATCGATTGCGAGTGAGGAAGCATGCTGTATTGAGGCAATCACCCCGTCATAGTCGTAGACTTGACGCGACCAATGTTCAAAAATAAAAGAAACCCAGCCTTCGATCAGATAGCTAAGCATTCAAAAGATCCATCAGACGAAAGTGTCAACGTAGATCTGGAGTCAGCCGCCGGGTGGGAAAAAAGAAGGTTCTCGGTGCGGGCGGCAGCGTCAAACCGTTACCCTTGTGAGTCGGTCTTTCCTGATATGGCCAAGCGCACAACACTATTATCGTCTGTGCGAACATCTCCCCTTTCAGCTACTGCATAAGGCAAACATTCCCACCAGGCTTTCAAATCGCATCGGACGAAATTGGACGGATCTAGATATATCGAGGTTCTAAAGCCACCATAGCCCCATATGGAAATCAGTGATGAACCACGGCCTTTTGGGAGCGTAGTGCAAACTATTCTGATTGGTCGTAGAGATTCGATTATTTGAGTTTATATCGGGCACGGGTCGGCATGGCTTACCTGATGCTGCGACCCGAGCGCCGTTAGACCATGGGAACAACCTGGGGAAGCAGGTTGTATACATAGTATACAGACATAGGAATCCAACCATGTAAATCTGAATACCATCCTAAACCCGCGCCTAGCGAGTACTCTCAAGTTAGCTAACTAGAAAGCCTGGCGCTATTCTTCTTCCTCACTCTTATCACACTTGTCTTGCCATCCAAGTCCTTGGTTTTGCCTTGTCCCAGCCTCCTTAATCATTTATATTACGACAACCCATACTGTTGTTGCAACGTTCGCAGACTGCCATCTCTAGCGCGTGTCACTTTTCATCACGTAAATAACACCACCACAAGCACTTGCAAGCTTTTCAAACCTGACCTGCTGCCCCACAGACGTGCTTCTCAGGCCACCCTTGAAGGCACCTTCATAGGTCAATGTCTAGATCTTGGGTTACTCGTCTGTATCGTCTGACACGCCATAGTACACGCCGCCATTAGTCACGACAAAGCTTAGGGTATCCGTGCTATATCGGGCCATAATCTCCATCTTCATCGCACTGAACTGACCGCTAAATTACCATCTGATACTACAATCTTCTTCAATCCTATCGGGCCGCTCAAGCCTTCTGCTACAAACATGCTGTAGGCGGTATTAGCAGCAATGGCGTAACCGAGCAAAAAGCCCATTGTAGTGAATGTGCCTCCGTCAGATTGGAGGTTGGAATGTGAAAGTGGGAAGACCGAGCGGGAGATACCCACAGTGTTGGCACCCTCAGAGACGTAAGCTATGCCTTTTTGTCAGGATTGGATAATGGATGGACGATTCGTTCGACGACTGAGATACTCAGTGATTGAGAAAGCATGAGTGTATGAGATATAAACCCTTATGGACGAGGCTTTCGAGGCGGCGTTGAATTTATATATCGATGTAGCAGCCGCGATTTACTTGGTGTAGAATAAGGTGGTCCTGGAGTATCACCACGCTTCTAGTGCGTGGGTAACCAGTGAGACAGCCACTCTGGCATTCCCAATTATTCCAAGCTCTGTATTTCCCAAGTGTCTTCCTATCTCTGTAGCTACAACGTCGAGCTATAGTAGTGGGGCAAAAGGGGTCCACTATCGATCGTCACCAAATTATAGACTCCAGTTTAGACAGACTCCTAATATCAGCGTAATACCTACGTGCTCCAGCACTGTACTAATAGCACTAGCTGTGTTAGCCGTGTGAAGAACCGGGACAATATCTCGCCCCATCGGTGTAGATAGAACAGTAGGTTCGCCTGATTAGTGAGCTCTCATATCATTCCCTCTGCTTTAAAATATACACCTATCTCCACCATAGATACCTTGGTTGATCTCATTGATCGAGCGGTCTTGAATAGCCTGGATTCATCCTCCCATGCCCTTGGCGCACCTGAACTTGGTTGCAATTTCTGGTACGTCGTCTGGAGCTTCGCTGGCACCGTCGATGGGATATCCGGGGAGATCCAAACGCTGTTTCTGGCCAATTGCACCACGCCGTTCTGTATACATGCTGTATTCCCTACGATATGCATTCAGGGGACGGAGGGCCTGAGGACGGCGTCTAATTCTTGTAACGCGTCGCAGGAGATGAGGCGAGTTTCGGAGGATTCAGCTAGAGGGAGAAGAGTGAATGCATTGACGTTTCTTTTTCAGATCCAATCACATTGTAGTATTCCTATTATTGTTGAGCGTAGACCCTCATACAGCCGCAATGGGCATGGAGCATACCACGGCCTCCCACCGCCAGGCAAATCCCAGGCCTGCCCGTCAAAAGCCATATGAACTCGCCGCATAGCTAGGTCGCCCCTGAAGCCAATGAGCCTAATCATTGTATTGATGGCTGCTCATGCAAGCTTGACGACTAGTATGTCCCAGGGATGACTCTGATGCCAAGGACTCGTAGGCTGCTAAGGGGATCTGGAGGCATGACCATTGACAAGTCGGAACTCATCGAGATTTGGATGAACGATATGGCAATGCTAATAATCAGCCCCAATTGCAAGGTATATTGCAACCTAAGTTATATGTAATGTGAGGTAAAGCAGTGAGAGGAGACTGGCCCGCAAAGCCATCGCCGCCAAGGCGCGTCGCTATGAGATAGTGGGGCGGCCAGTACGTCACTAGGGACCCTCCAAATAGCAAAACTCAGGAATACCTTAAGTACCGTGCCATCGCCTTAACAAAGTCCTTTGACTCAAGGAGGCCCCTCCCCTGACCGCATTCCACCTCTTACTCCGCCGACCTAGCTCGGTCTCGAATTTCGACGCTCGCGCCCTAGAATACAGAAGATGGACCCACAAGCCCCCTCTCAGCCTAATCTCGACACCGTCTACGACCAGCCCTCGAATCCGGCGCAATCAACCTCGGAGCACGAAGAATCCACATCTATTGCAGCCTCACATCAGCGCTCCGATCCCACAGCAGAGCGGCGGAAACAAGGTGATGTGAGCAACGGGGAGGACAAGGCGATGCCAAGTTCTTTGGGGTACGGTGCAAGAGATGCGCGTGGAGATAAAGGAGGCAGTGTACGAGGCCATTCGAGTTTGCTTTTTAGACCCATCTTAGCGTACATATATGCTGATCGTCCTCCATATTGCTTAGATGGGTGAAGCCGCCAGCGATCTAGATGGCGAACAGATGCGCGCGCCGGGCGAAGGAGACATAGCATCTGCTCAGGACAGCAAGCATGGTTTTGGTGAGCAAGGGGACCTGGCGTCGGACTTGGATCGGAAGAAGGATGAGCAAGCGACGATCAAAGAGGCGAGGGGTAGTGACCAGGGTGGGGGAGGCGTTGATGTAGGAGCCGCGATCGGCGGTCGAGACAAGGGCTTCGTGGGAGGGAACAACGAGAACACCAATTCGACGGGGCGCGGGACCGGTATGCAGAGTAGTCATGCTGAGGTGTGACGACTACTTGCATGTGAAGAGAGCGACGAATCTGATCTTAGAGAGATCATTGGTAACTGTCGTCCAGAAGATGAGGCATCCGATTCTCGAGATCGAGGATCATCTGGCCAAACATGCCATTGGCCCAGCCGAACCTGTGCATATTGTCAGCTCACATAGTTGTGTACGACTGACGAAATTCTGCTAAAGTCAGATCTTACCATTGTCGTGACCAGTCTTTGCTATTCCAAGAACTGATGCTCTCATGAACCAGTCCCAAACCATCAGTACTACCAAGAATCTCTCGTAACTCGTGACTTGCCTCTTCACCACTCACGTCTTCACTTGTCAATATCCGCACTATGCTAGCCAGTGGCCAGCCCTTAGTGGGTCCTAAATGTGGTCCGCCAATTGCATTATAGGCGTCGCCAAAGGCCCAATAAGGATTGGATTTGCTGAGAGCGAAAAGGCGGGTGTTTTGATAAACTTCATCGCGAGAGCTGACGTAGCCCATCATCGAGGCAGAGAGAAGACTAGGAAGGTTGGCGTCGTCCATGAGATTCTGGTATGCTGTCAGTGCTCTGTACCCAGCGAAGTAGGAGACGACCCTGCATACTTGACCGCCATAGCCATCGACCTCAAATGCAAACATGGCTCCGAATTGAGGATGTGAGACAATGCCATACTTCGTGATACCGCCTCGTATCTCTGTAGCCATTGTTCGCATCTCAAACGCTAAATTTCTACATCTCTTGGTGCCAATAATATCCATTAGTCCAGCAGCAGCTTCGAGTTGGCGCGCAAACATCATGTTGCCTGGAATAAAGAATTGGAAGATCGTCGCGTCATCTGAAGGCCTGAAGGTTGAGCGGACCATTCCAGTCCAGATGACTGGGTTTCCCAAGCCATTATTAGACGTTGTTTCCGTGGCTCGATCGGTATGGCCAGTCATGGTGTAGCCACTTTGTGCAATATGACCATCCGATGTATATGTTGCCGTCCGCATGGCGTTCGCAGCGTGCAGAATGACCTCCACAGTCTCTACCCATCTGTACTTTTTGAACGGCCCAAGATCGCGTGTCGCGTTGTAGTACTCAGAGCTTATCTGCAGGAAGGAAGCTAAAGAATCCAGCTCCCATTTACAGTCAAAGGTTTTTCTCTGATCATATCCCGGTTTCCCAAACATGTGGACTTTATTTTGGTGGTATGCGCCGTTCATAGGGCTCGAAAAGCCAGACTCAGGCGGTGGTGGGTAGGCATGACAGTATGGGGTAACCTTGATGTACCGAGATTGAGCATTGATGACGCCCCGAAAAAGGGCGGCGAGGGAGTTGGGATTGGAGGACGGCCGCAGGACATACAGGTAAGAGAGGAGTTGATTCGCAGAATCACGAAGCCACATTGCATCTCTGAGCGCTTGTGAGCAATTGAAAATCAATGATTCGGGGTTCCTCATACATGTCACCTGTGATAACAAAAGCGAGATCCTCGTCCGTAGCATGCCCAGAAGTCTCATTTGCCCATGCAAAACCTTTCCACTTGATCGCCGTGTCCAGAGTATTTGGAAAGGCGTTCTCAAACAGCCGGAAGAGGTCTGGATCTTGAATCTTGGATCCCATGCGCTCGATAGCATCCTCGACCTCTTCCGAATGATAGGTTCGGCATTCTTTGGACGGTCTTTGGAAGGGCAACTGATGCCTGCCAGCAGAAAGATTGTCGGAGTGCCGTATTCTCGAATAGGATGCATAATTGGGACAAGTCTCCTGTAGAGGAACACGGCTCTGAAAAGGCGGAATCACGGCCGAATTGACCGTTGCGAGGGAGGTCCAGAGTAGGGAGAGTAGACCCCATTCAATCCGGGGCAATTCCATGCAGTATTTAACAGAGGCGAAGATACTAGTATATCCCAAGGCAAGAGTATCAATACATCTGCCAAACCAGCCCGTACAGTCATCCAATGAAAGACACGATGCGTCTGAGGCTTCTCGCCACTCGCCCACACAAATGCCATGATGGTCGATTTAGCGGGAGTGCCACGGGGGTTTCGAAATGACTCGAGCACTCAATTGGTCGGGCTGTCACCTTGAAGATTCTCCTTTCCGTTACCAATTCATATTCTAGTAAGCGAGCCCCTAGACACTCTAGAGGGAGGTAGAGCATCCGTATATTCTTCCAGCTTTTGATTGGCCAATCTTGCAGCATGTTACATCGTGAAGGTTTTGGAATCAGGTCTTAGCAAGAACCTGAATCAACCTTCTTGCCTATCTATGGCTTCGGTACAACAAAGAGTTTCGTTATATCATCTCCTTACCATGGACTCACACCGAGTCTCCCTAAGGCTGTAGAATAAGACTCGAAAGCTTTGCTGCGACGAAGTTTTCCATAACGCATGAATGACCCTGCGCCACTGACTTCATGTCCCTCGCGCATATAATGCATGGCTGAATGGTATCAATCATTAATGTAATGAGCAGGGAACGTCAAAGATCTTTGCTTTTCTTCACCTGTCACTGTGGGACTCCACAAGGCGCCGGAGCTGTTGAAGTCAGCAAGAGAGCGCCGGTTCTCTTATCGAGAATTCTATGCGATATTGATATTACTTCTGATTTCTAGAAGATCTTCGCTTTGTTGGGCACACATCATACGAAAATGTGCACGTTGCTCATTTAATACTTACAGGCGTGATGCAAGACCTGCAGCACAATGCCATTGCGACAAGTGATTATCGGTCATCCTCTCCGCCACCCATCTTCCCCTCGCGGTCAAGTCCAGTGTTATAACGTCTTGAAACAAACCGCTTTCGTTCATAGGGAACACTCGTTCAGATGTTGTAGTCACGCTACAAGCTTGCCCGCGCTGGAAACCGCTCATGGCTTTCATGCCATGTTGAGCTGGCAGTCTCGAGGCTGGCCAGAGTCCCAAGGACTTGCACCGAAGCTCAAAAGTCTATCACTGATACGTTTTGATGTACAGGCATGCTTGAATTGCGCAGCCCGATGGTACATTCATGCTACTCTACACCAAAAGCTGTCTATATGTCCACAGGAAACACCCCAGTGGACACAAGACAGATACTCTGTGCTTTTATACCTTTTGTCAGAATCAAGACAATGTCGTGGCCGCACTCGCACTCAGTGTTGGTCCTGGCGCCGACATATTCATATCGGTACCTTTCAGGCCTAGTCCTCCTGGGTTGAACGGATTGACGCCTTTGCCAGATATCATGTACTGGGTTACCACGGTCTCGAACGGTGAGCCAGCTTCGTAGACATATACAGCGACGTATGGGATTTTGAAAATATCTTTTGGGGGCATCAATATTAGGGTCGCCAAACATTCCGCACTTGACCTCTCGCATCACATCTCGTGATTACAAACGAGGTCCATCAATGACGGTATGGCTACAAGAGAACGGTATACGTACCACTGATGACCCAGACACCACCTGACTGCAGACCAACCACACAATGACCTTGAACCGTGATCGTAGCAGATTGAATGGTCCCCCAGTCCATGGTGAGGGAGGGGGCTTTCACCTTACCATAGGCATCGGCGTACAGGAGCAATGTCAAGCGAGCCGTCTCTACAGATTACCAAAAGTACAATCAGCAAACTCAGATACAATATCGCCATCCCATCGAAGGCATAGAAGAAATGAAGGTAGCATCATCATGGATTGAGTAACCTACTATAACGCCAAATCATCGGCAATTGCACCATTGTGTGCGGCCATCCATTCTTGAGCGCACTGAAACTTGGCGTGAAGAATGCTGGCTCGGCGAAGACACGAGCGGCATTCATTTGGCTATCGGGATCGGATTTGGCGAAGGGGATGGCTTGGGCTACAGCTGCGACATCAGAGACATGCGGATTACCGTAGAGGATGGAGGAGCAGAGGATCGATGTACATTGTGTGCAAATAGCGAATAGAGGAAGGGCAAGGAGTGCTGGCAGGAGTAGCATGGCTAAAGGCGGAGAAAAGCATTACAGCTGGCAGGGCAGGATTACGTTGACTTTGCTCATATTAAAGGAAAATATTGATACGGGAGTCCTCGGAGAGCGCAAGTCACGATTTCCGCGTAGTGTGGGGACCCCATGGGGACCACATCGCGATGAATATGGCTGGACGAAGCGATTGGCATAAGATAATCTCCCTAGCTTCTTCAGCGTCTATGTTGACGATGATCTGACGTCTGCGGCTTTATGGGACTGGATGCTGGCGATATAGTGGTTGAGTCCTCTGGTAGACGCAAAGCGGATGTCGCGTCACTGGCAGGGTCTCTCACTTCTTGCGGCACTGCCCGCAACTTATGAGCCCCTGAGTGACCCTCGATGGTGAGTGATAAAGAAGTAGATCCCATCAATGGCGGTATTCCCGCCTGCAGCGTGGTATACACTATGAATGCTGACATATTGCTGTCAGCCTCTACATTCCCATGATGATCACGACTTCCTGCTTGTTCAAAACTCTTTATACAGTTCTGTTCACTTCGATGACTGCAGCTACCGTTATGGTTCCGCGGGATAGCTTTCAAGCAGACTGTGGTCAAGACACTTACGGATGCCCCAAGCTCGAGGATTGCCATATACTATTGGAGACTTTTGCAGATCATCGAGACAATGGCCTACGTTTCTTTGACGAAGAGCAGATGAGAGCCGATGCAGGAGGATCTTGGCCGGGCATTAACGAAGTGGTGGGATCCTCTCGCATTATCCCTATAATCCAGCTTCCCAGATACTACACCCTAAGTATGCGTTTCACTTACCACTCGGGTCCAATAATAAAAGTGATTTTGATACCTTTGTATGCTGACTATATCGGAAACGCAAGACTCGTGCAACTTCGCGCTCATGAGCTATGCTGGAGGTGAGGGAGATTATAGCGGTCTGGGAGGAACGAGCTGGGGTAAGGTAAATGCTGGCGGCACTTCCATGATGACACAATGCCTTCGTAGGCCGAAAGATCCTTCGGGAGGTGTTGTCGTCATCCCAAGCGGTAAGTCCGGGTGCATTCAAGCAGCAGAGTTTGGGATAAGACTTTCTGAACGACATTTTCAGTTGCGTCATCGGAGAAATCCGCGCTCAGTCTCTTCATGTGGGAATCGGGATCGATCTTTGATGGGATCATGAATTCATTTACGAACAGTCCGGCCCCAATGATACCTGCTCCTGGGAATGCTTTCGGTACAAGTGGGCCTTTTGCGAATGTCACAGCCGTATAAACTCGGTGATCGCCGGTAATGGTCGACGTCGTCACACGTCTATGGATGAGAGCAAGGAAAACCTCTTCAAATGTCAACTCTTTCGACTTGTGACAGCACGGAGTGATTGATCCAAAGCTTGTACAAAGCAGCACATGGCCATGGCCCCGAGGAGGTGCTCAAAATATAATAGAATACAACAAGCGGCCTCATCGAATCGTAAACACTAAAACATCGCATCATCAATGGATTCTCTCGGATTACTCATGAAATCCTATAGTATGCAATACAATGCGCCAGTCCATAGACAATCAACATAACGCCGTATCTCCAGCTTTGTGCATGAGCAAGTACTGACCATAAGTCATAACAGTTGACCTCCACGGCATCTGTGCACTCTTTGCCCATCATCTTTCCCCGCATGTAACATATATTATACATGCTCTTTCAGCCCAATACAATTCGTGAGATTTTCACCTTTCGATACATTCGCGATCACTGAACTCCGATGGGAGAACTACCTAAGTTCCTCGGATTGCTGAAGGGTTTTCGCCATTTCATCAAGTTTTCCAAGCATCCGAATACACGCCATGGGGTTATTTGATCGTAGGGGGGATTACTATGAGTTCAGGTCATCAGTAGTAAATGGAAGAGAATATGAGGATTGAGAACGGGTAGGAGATGATCCTCGTGAAGGTGATCAGGGCGATGGTGATTGACGAATGAGACCCATCGCCTCTTGGGAAGCATGTCGGCCTAGAGAAGGACACACCTGTGCTATACGAGCTTATAAGGCAAGATCGATTACCTAGTGATAAACATCAGGGGTTAGTTCCAGAGGATTTGTAATCCTACACTGCGTAGGTGGTCGGAGTACTGTCAAAGCTATGGAGGCTAGTCAGATGGGGACTCTATCATTAGTCTTCCACGAATCATTAATCTATCTTTCTTTTAGGCACTGCTTCGACTTCATGAGAGCGAGCTGAATGTAGGGATACCCAGCCTATTTCAAAATGTTGTTGTAGTAATCATACGACCACTGGTGTCGCCCAAATCCACAGCTGCGACAAAACATCAGTCAAACGAATATGTGTATGACACGAAGTCTGGTCATTGAGGTACTCCACAAACTGTGGGGGTGAGAGAGCGCGCTAGTCGTATGCTAGTGGTATACTAGTTCTAGGGCTGAAATCAGGGCTCTTGTCCACGCTAATTTTTTTTCGTAAATTCTCAAATCTTACATCAAGACTTGACGACTGAACTCCTATCAGTCTACAGAGTAGCCCAATCCAAGTTTGTCTCTGTCTTTATCATACGCATCAACATGTGAGCGAATGTCTTCTTCCTTTCCGTTCAACAACTAACAGCGTACTTCGGCAGGATCTGTCTCCGTCGCGCCACATTTCGCGTACTTTCGTCGACTCCCTCGAAGCCAACGTCCTTCCCACTCCGATCGCAATGCCGCTCAATTACATCCCTCACACCTCCTTCACTACGTACTGCCGTCTTCAGGTCATCATTTGTACCAACGCAGCGAAGATGGGCCAGCGAAGAAGTTACCCAAGCCGAGCCTGAAGCAGATGGGGCGACAGAAGCCCAACATGGCGATAACAGCATAGCGAAGTCAGCATCCAGTCAAGCAGGGGAAGCAGTGGAGAACGCCACAGAGTCCACGGGTGAGAGACTCACAGAGGCCGCTCCTGACGCTGTCACAGAAACCACATCAAGTGTAGGTGAATCCGTGTCGAATGCCGCTCGGAATGCCGCCGAATCTATCAAGAGCACAGCCGAGAGTCTAGGTGCCTCCGCGGGCTTTGCTTCCAATTCTGGAGACAATGCGGAAGGTGCTAGGCAGAGGCTCTCGCGAGCGGCAGAACCCGAGATGAGTTTAACGGTATATGTTGGAAATCTTTTCTTCGATGTGCGCGGTGAGGACCTGAAGAAGGAGTTCGAACGTGCGGGGCCAGTTGCCAGTACGAAGATAATCGTGGATCAGAGAGGATTGAGCAAAGGGTTCGTATCCCTCGCCAACTGAAACTAGCTCTTTGTCCTTGCAATCTATGTAGTTGCTGATGACTGTACCATGATACAGATTTGGATACGTTGAGTTCGAAACCCAGGAGGCGGCGACCAAGGCGATAGACCTCTTCAACCTCCAAAACTTCGAAGGCCGACGCCTCTCTGTTCAATATTCCATCTCCCGCAACGGTCCTCCCCGTCCAGGCCCAGGTACCTTTTCCGGCGCCAATGCTGACCGCCCCCTCCACGCCCCTACAAAGACTCTTTTTATCGGCAACATGTCGTTCGACATGTCCGACCGCGACCTGAACAATCTGTTCCGAGAGATCAAGAATGTCATTGATGTGAGAGTGGCTATTGATAGGCGTACAGGACAGCCTAGAGGCTTTGCACATGCGGATTTTGTTAAGGTGGAAGATGCGGAAAAAGCGATGGAATCATTGCAAGGAAAGGTAGTGTGTGGGAGGGCTTTAAGGTTAGATTACAGTACTTCTACGGGTCGAGCGGCTACAACGGGTGGAAGGTCAGGTGCTGAGAGAGATACTCCGGAGTCGTACTGAAGGAACAAGTAGGTAGATCGGGGCCAAGTATCAGAACGCCATGGAGGAGAACGAATGGTGGCTATGGAGCATGGCGGTACTGCTGGATCTGGTCATTTCTTTCTTGTATTCTCAGGTTTTCGATACAAGCCCGAAAGATAATTGTTCTGGGAGTCTTTTTTGTACTCTATATGCGTATATAGCTTGGACTTTACGATCCATCAATCATCTCACCTCAAGATCCTGATCTGTGCGGACTCGAGAGTAGCTGTAACAGTACCACTTCCGCTCAGATGCCATCAGCACGAAGCAAGCGTAGCGGCCATAACTGATCGGTCCCTGCGATATCCCAGGCCCATATGAAAACCTGGTTTCCGTTCCTCTCCAGACCCTCGTGGCCCATCGCATCCTCTGTAGCTCATTCTCTGTAGGCTTGATATCTGTTGGACTACTTTATTGATCTCAAAGGCCAAATACAAGCAGCAATCATAGCTGATCCATCAACAAATCGATTGGACATCTCCATGTGTCTTTCAATCACAATACCCGCGCCTCACACCGCTGTATCACCACTGATCTCACTCAAAGGGCTATCACTCTCATCCCCCGCCCGCCCCTCCACCTCCACCACTTCCTCTATACTCGCATACTTCTCCCTCAGCATCCTTCCCCACCCTTCCAAACTCTCAACCTCCCAACCCTCAATCCTCACCTCACCCTCCTCCTTATCCCGCCCCAACACAGTCCCCGCATACCTCGACTCCTCACCATCTTTCGTCTTCGCATGCTTCCGTTTCAACTGCGTCAGAAAATCCACCTGACTCGCGTCCTGCTCCAGATTGGCCGTCTCTGCCGCTGCAACTGCAGTCTCTTGATTCGCTACGATATCGGTAGCGGGATTGGCGAGAGCAAGCGAGGGCTCGGTCGTCATGCCAGCGATACGTCTGATCTCCCTGTTGCCCTCGCCCTGACACCAGGCTATGAAAGCGTCTACGCCGCGCATGTCCTCGCGGTCGACGACCTGCTCTTCCATTTCTGATATTGATGGGTAGAATGCGCCGGCATCTTGCAAGGCTAGACGTACGTCTGTGAGGGTTGTGGTGTGGGATGCGGAGGAGGGTTGGCGCAGGGCGGCGTGGCGTGCTGTGTTGGCGGCGAGGAGGGTTAGGTAGCGGGAGGTGAGGTCGACGAGGGTGTCGAGGACGGATGGGCGGGTTGTGGTGAAGCCCGCTGCGCGGAGGATATGGAGGATGGGAGGTCGGAGGAGTGAGGGATGGAGGGGGGAGGGATCCATTGCGGATTTGCTAAGGGTCCAAAGGGGCCTTTATGGCGGATACAGGGAGGCGCGAACAGTACAATGAGACGGGTCTAGCTGCCATGGTAGGAAGGAGCTAGATTGTCACAACATGGTATTATGTTGAAGAAGAGTGAAGTACCGATATGGCGCTAAGGGTTTACTAGCGCCGCTTGATCGATGCATTCCTAGCCTCACATCGAAATCTACGATAACCCTTCATTGGTATGCAGCACCTCGCTCAGGATCCACATTCAACTACCTCCATAGTTGTCGCCATAGCGTCACCACTCCACCGCCAACATGGCCGAACGTCCTTCCCAAAAGCTCAAGCTTTCCATGAAAGTGCCCAAAAGCGAGCACTCACCCCCTCCCCCACCCTCAGATACAACACCCGCCACCGGACCATCTATCAAACTCAAGTTTGGCAAGAAAGCTCCGCTGGCAACCCCTGCTCGTCAACCACATAGCCCATCCGTCCCAACCCCAAGCACAACCAAGCCCAAACCAGCCCGCAAACCAAAACCCACACCCAAGAAGCGCGCTCTAGAAGAGGACCCCCTCACATCCTCCAACGATGAAGAACCCCTGGCCTCCTCGTCCACCCCCGCTCCCGCCACAAAGAAGATCAAATTCACCATGGGCGGAACACACAACCCCACACCTCCCCCCTCAGCAACAAGAACGAAATCACAACTGCTAAAGATGAAAACCAAAGGCCGTGTCCCCAAGCGCCCGCTAGGCGTAGGCTACGACAGCGAAGCCTCCGACTGTGAAGAGGACCCTATGATCACCGAAGCCATCATCCTACGCATGGCGCCCGGCCCCGACTGCGATTATCTCCGCTCCGCCGTCGCTGCGGGCAATCTTGGCCTTACCACAAACACAAATGCCGGCGCTGACATACGCCTCCGCTTCTTACGCTCGGATGGGAGGAGAGCATGTATCAAGATCAGGGAGAACTATTACGCTGCCATCTTGGTCGATTTACCCTGCGTGATCGAGGCGATGAAGAGTTGGTTTCCGAAAACGATGGGGTGGATGAAGAGCGCGGATATCTGTCAGATGCTGTTGGTGCTTGGAAAGATAGGGAATGAGGAAGATGCGTTGGAGTATCCATTACCGAAAGGAGCTTTCGACGAGAAGACGTGGCAGTGGGCGCATGGGTTGACGCCGCCTATGCATTGGGTGCGCAAACGGCGATTCCGAAAAAGAATTAGCGTGAGGACGGTCATGGAAGTGGAAGCCGAAGTCGAAGAAATGCTAAGACTGGACGCTTTATGCGAAGGTGCGCCCATCATCGAAGATATCTACGAACACCCTAATCGCAACAACAACAGCGATCAGGGCAGCGACGACGAAGGCGATGAAAACGGCTACGAAGACGCCGAAGGCGACCTCATCGACGAACAAAGCCAAGTCCCTGAAACACCCCTCGACACCATCTCCGCCGCCGAAGACGAAGAAGCAGCACACGCGCGCATGGCCGAAGAATACGAGCGCGAAATGATGCTCGCCTCCACCACCATCGATCCCCCCCTCCCATCCACCTCCACCAACCCCCTCACATCCGACTCCCCCGCCACCCAAACCCCCCGCCCCTCATCCCCCTCCTCATCATCAGCCTCCTCATCCCCCTCCTCATCCTCCTCCACCGAAGAAAACCTAACCTCAGACCAACGCGAGCGCGCGCAGGAAATGCAAAAATTAAAAGAGGAGATTCGAGACTTGGACGAGCTTATAAAGGCTGAGCGGGGGAAGTTGGAGGCGACGGGCAATCAGCTGTTGAGGAGGAGGGTTGTGGAGCGGATTCGGGGGTTGGTGCAGGATCGGGAGTTGAAGGTTGCGGGGATGGAATGAGTGATGTGTGATGTGAGGTGATGGGATGGGTTGGGGGGATGGAATGCGTGGGTGCATGGGACATACCCTCCAGAATAGGTAAATAGGCACGATACCACATCAACGTTTACTTCAATGGATGAAATCTATCGTCATTTTCTCAAATCGTACCTATATCTACAACTAACACAACACCCCCTTGTTTTCTTCCCGGATTCAATAGATGGAGAGGTTGTTGCCTCTTTCTTTCCGTCAGAGGAGATGGGATGGGATGGGTATACCGCAGGGGCGGAACAGCGTGGGATGGGATGGGATGGAATGGGGATGATGGATGGAGTAGGGAGATAGGCTGGGATGGGACGTCGATTGGATGGGGGGGGGTTGAGTTTTCTGGTCCATGACCGATATAGAAATAGAAGCGATATTTACATATAATGTGAACAATATGATTAATATGTAATTACTATTAAGTATAGGTATTATCTAATTAGTTCCATCACCATACCCACATCTCTTCATATACACATATCTTCCCCGCCAAAACACGCCCATGCATTCCATCCATTACTTACTCATCTACGGCAAACTCAAAAACTTCGCCAACAGCTTCGGGAAATTCGGTGTCCCCAACCCGGTCACCGGATCCCACCCCGTCGTCGATTGAAAGCCCGGCGTCCCGCATCCCCGATTACCCCCGATCGTAATATCATTTAGTGCGTACGCATTCGCATAGAGCGTGGGATTGATGAATCCAATACTACTCTTGCCAATCGTCAATCTGGCCTCGTTGATCAATGTCAATATCGCACCAACGACGGGCGCAGATGCCGAAGTGCCATAGACGAGCGAAAAGGTGCCGTCGACGGCAACGACGTAATTGGCGCCGTTGGCCGAGATGTCAGGGTAGCCGCGGGTGTTTTGGGAGTTGTTGAATTGTGCGGCTGTGTAGGGTGGCGGATGGTTGGCGAACCAGCCTTTGACGGCGGCGGATTGGTAGTCGGGGAGGGGAAAGACGTTGGAGAAGCCGCCGCCGGAAAAGATGACGGTCTCGCACGCTTCTTCGGGTGCCGTGACGCTGGCGTTCGGCACTATCTGCGTCGCGCCAACGGCGGTCACGTAGGGACATGTGGGTGGGAAGGACGGGTTGAATTTGCCGCTGGTGCCGTTGTTATAGGTGCCGTTGGTGCCGATGCATTGGCCGCGATTGCCCGCGACGCCATTATCACCCGAGGAGTAAAGGAAGGTTGTACCTTGCAGACCGAGTTTCATGTATTCGTTGCATTGACGCTGCTCGTAGAAGGCGGTCAAGTCGGCTTCGTTATAGCCGTAGGAGGTACTGATGACTTTGGTTGCGGCGAAGCCGCCGCAGGTTTCAGGACCCTTGTAGCCGCCTGGGAGCGGATCGGGGTATATGCCGTCTTGTAACGGGTCATCTCCACCTTGATAACTGCAGTAGCTGGCGTCGATGGCGTCGAGAAAGTTATTAAATGAGGCGCCTTCGACAAGATCCCCAGTCTGGTATAGGGTTACTGGTTGAGGGTTCACAAGCGTCATGGCGTACTCGAGATCCAGGTCGGATTCGCCATTGAAGGCGAAACCTTGATTGGTGGTTTGGACAGTGGCACCGTCGATAAGATCGGTGGTGGGGGTGCGTTGGACTTGGTTTGTAGAGAAATTGGCGAAGAAGAGATCAAGGTCGCCCTGAAGGAAGGATTGAGGCGTGTACTCGACGATACTGAGGATCCACCAATTAGTACTATTGTACACAGTATGGTAGATTTTGACCTACCCAAAGCTATTCTTCGGATTGGCGGCGAAATTCGGCGGAAACCGGTACAATGCACGCAAGCAGTCCGGGACAATGAACTTGTTGCAATTCTGCAATTCAGCAAGGATATTGTCGATGTTGATCTGGGGTCCCTTCTTCGGTAGAAAGCCGCTGTTAGGGTTGGTGATGACATCGACAGCGGCTTTCGATTGCACGGGGGCCCCAGCAGCTGCGGTTCCCACTACTGATGCTGATGCTGATGCTGTTGACGTTGCTGATTCCGGCGTTCTTTCTTCCAGCCTTGCCTCGTCAAAGTCGCGCTTCGGCAGAGGCTTAGCCTGAGGGATTTTGGTATCGAAGTGGACCGTGGGAGTGATGAAATCGACGTGAGGCTGCACGTATTCAGGGATGGAGTATTCGGAGCAGCCGACATGGGGTTTGCCGGTCAGCGAGTGCTTGTATAGGAAGAATTTCGTCTTGAGCAGATTCTCTGCCTCCGCCACAGTTGCATCGAGAGTCAGCCAGCCCATTGACTGGGATTTCTTTATCCGTTCCGGTGCAATGCCGGAGTTTTTCAGCCAGGCTGTGACTGCATCGATGGATTCCTGGCTCGGGGCAAACGTCTCGGCGACTTGCTTCGCGGTCCAATGTTTCCCGAAGTTCGGCGAGTCCGGGTGAGACACGTCCATCAGGAAATCGTCGGCCTTGTCCAAGTTGCTCTGGGCAAGTGCAAAGCGCATGGGCAGGATCTCCTGCTTGGCGATCTTGCCATGCCTTCTCCAGCCCTGGGGCAACGAGGTACGCTTCTCATGTTGGACGTGGGAGGATGAGGGCGCTGCAATGGAGCTGACTACCAAAGCAGCCAAGGCAAGGAGGGAGGAACGCATGATGTAGAGCCACCTTGTCAAGAGTGCTTGGGCGTGGGATCTTTTCGAGAGCAGAAGCCTGCTTTATCATTCTTGTAGGCAGAGCCATGGCTCGACAGCTAGCCACAGCTCATGCAGCAGACCATTCCTGCCTAGCCCATTCTTTATCTCCCGGCCGTAACGGGTTCTGCAAGTGGAAGGCAGAAGCATCCATTCCCGTCAGCCATCTGGCTGTGAGATGCCCAGAGTGGTGTGGGCTAGTCGAAGAAGGAAGTTGAGCTGCATACTCATCTCGCATTGGCAAACCCAGCAGCAGGAGCCAATGCTCGTAAAGCTTATCGTTGTCTTGGCCAATTGCCACGATGGGAGTGTGTATGACGGGTGACTAGTCGATATCACTACTATGTAGTTTTGGTGGCAGGGTTCAATCCTGACAATACGGACAAGGCTCCATCGCTGATCATGAGGGCATTATCCCCATCTGTCCAAGAGGGGAAGGCCAAGTGGAATGGTGGGGAGACTGAGTCAGGCAAGTAATGAGCTCGGTCCACTCAAGATGGAAAGCTCCAGTACTACTACGTATAGTATACACTTAGTAAGCCACTAGATTGACCGGTGTCCGACATAAGCCTGATTAAAATGCTCGAGCACGGTCATCCTAAGCATGAGCTGTCGTCACGATCCTTACGGGATCCTCTACTGCCAAGACGCTAGTCGCAGACCGACTTATCCGCCATTCAAGCTTTCCCAAGGGCTTGCGTCATTTCTATCAATAGCTCCGTGTAATACGGACATATCATTGTGGTCATCCTTGGCTTTGTGCTATGGCATGCTAGAATTCATAGGAGCGTAATATGACATATGGTGCGCTGTCCATTTAGATTCACCCTAGACAAATCGTCTTCCCATTCTGCCTACCCAAGAAACCGGTGACAGTGGTTTCACATGCAATCCAATCTGGGGGTGGGTGGCTGATTCATTGTCGACCTGCTGCATGCGGTTACCTGCCTACAGGGAAATTGCTCAGATCTTGCATGCCTAGTGTACGCGGGAGCCTCGCCTATCACTGCTGTCTGCTGCCTTCAAGCCTCTACCTCCATACTTCGTAGTGGCTGCGTACTGTGAATCTCAAGAGTATCATCTATTTGTAATTGCGTGACCATGGGGGCTGTTTACATCACGGTGTGGATCGAGGGTGCCGACCTTGGTGGATGGTGAAACGATTTGGCCATGGATTGCGATCTGAATGATCAAGTGAACAGCCACACAGGTACGTACTTCAAACGTACCCTGCCGTCCGCCAGATCCTCCTCGGTAGTGAGCCGCTTCTTGGGGGCCCATAGGCCACCGCGCTTCTCGCCACCCTTCCCCTGCCGAGCTCCACATCCTCCTTCCCAATCTTCTCGGAGCCCCCAGATGTCCTTTATCTCACGGGACCTGGCATTGCCTCATCGTAGTCCGTCCAACTCATGACATGCTTCTTGTGACTAGCTACAGCACCGTTGCTGGCTGGGCCTTCTGATTGGTATAGATTGGGACGCATGAGCGGCTCCGTCCCTTGGGAATGCGCTGCACCCACGTCATCGGACGCAGGTACGACTGCTCGCCGAGGGGTGTTGATAGGCGAGCGCTCGGCGTTGGGCGAGAGCTCCGAGATACTGGGGGCAGCTTCTCCGCACAGTTCGGTATGGTCGTACGAGCCGGACATCAAGCCTTCGGTTTCGGGATGGTGACTGTGACGGGTTGAGCTCTCATGGAGATTAGCAGTAGGCCTGGTCGCACGGTACATGGGGGATAGTGGAGACACTGGACTAGATCCGGAAACGTTATGCGGGCTTCGATTGATAGATGCAGAATCTGCCTCCCCTCCACATAAACGGATTCCTAATCAGGCTAGTCAGCTTTGCCGCATGGCAGGCACCCTCCCCCAAGCACAACCGACGTTGAACCAGCGGAACTCTTCTCCAAGATGAAGGTGCAGACGGACGGGCTGGATCGTACATACCACCCTCGCCTTTCAATGCACTTCCCGCCCTATGAGCATCGATCCCCTGCAATCGCGGATCGTCATCAAGCTGCCCCTTCCTCATCTCCTTTGCCCTCCTCAATCCTTGCCATCGAACGAGCAACCAGATCAGTAGTGCTGCGGCGATCACGCCAGCGACGCCTCCGATCGAGCCTGCGATCACGGGCGTGTCGGGGTGGGAATGCGTGGATGATGACAACGATGTTGGGGTCGTTGTTGTTGATGTTGCAACAGCAGCAGGTGATGTGGACGACGAATGATTAGACGGTGCCACGATTAGTGTTGGTATTGACGAAAGAGCAGTAGACGTGACCATCGAACTGATTGGAGCGAGTGCAACTCCATTACTTGTTGGCGTAACGATTTCTTGTGACAGGAAGACCACAGAAGTGATGAGGACAAGGCTGGTGCCCTCCGCTGATGTTGTTGCGACGGGCGGTCGGGGTACTAGTAGCGTTGCTGCCTCAAAGGGATTCTTGGAGCTTGTGGACGAAGTCGTCGTCGGGCCCGAGGAACTTGACGCCTTATTTGAAGATGATGTAGCTGCTGATGCTGATGCGTCCGGCTGTCGCCCACTCCCGTTATTCTGTCCCGGACAGCCTGAAGTGTTGCATGGATCTACCGAGCAACAGCCTTTGAAGCCATTTGAGTTGCATGTGTAATACTGCAGGGGACTCTGGCAATCGTGCGAGGTGCCAGACATATCAAAAGTCTAGGCTGTTGAAGGTTCGATGCAAGAGGTACTTGACTGTAGTAATGTTATAGATGTGTGTGATTTTGGAACGCGACTGCCATGGTGACAAAGTGAAGGAATCGTTATCACTGACTTATCAACACACAGGTCCCAGTCCTACGCCTCGGCTTTGGACATCACATGACAATTCATACTTTTGAGAAGAACTCCATGACTGCCAGCTTAGCTACCGTTGAGGTTACACGTCCAGCTTTTGAGAGATACTCAGATGCTCGAAGCCATTTGGTAAGATTTCTCGACTCGATATACACCAGTCGAAGGGGTTCCGTTGCGGCTTCAGTAGAGTACCCAGTATATGACTGTCCTACTGTCAAAAGCCATAGTATTCGGCACTGTCTGAACCATGACTCAATGAGGTGCCGGGTTTTTGTCAGCTGGCTTCCCCCAACAACAATATTGGTCGACGACTCCCGTAGGCTTTCATAGACATACAACATAGATTCCTGGTCTGCCTACAGTCATGGTTTGATCAGATTTGATCAGGATTCATCTCCCAAATCTCATCTGAGCTTTCGCGTAGCTATGCAATGCTCGTAGGAAGACCTGATATCCCACCCCAGTGCAATCCTGTACATGGAAAATCTCAGTCAATCGAACTTGCCATGGTGGGTAGCCCTGTAATTCCACGTTTGGTCCAAAGAGAACAAGCAAATCAGGTTCCCCCATCACGCTTTCAGTAATTTCCGCATCTACCAAATCTAGTGAGATATCGTCTGGAGAGAGTCTCTTCCGTTGGGACATCTCCGTCAACGTTTTCGTCAGATCGACCAGAGTGGAGCGCCCATCCTCTGCAGAAAGTATCAGAATTGAGAGATGTCCTGTGATGATTTCTTAGCTACCATTGAATCGGAGTTATAAGTACCGGCTGACCTTGGGGAGTGGACATCGAAGCAAGTGCGTCAGAACTTCCTTCGTTCAGTAATGAAGGCATATGAGGCGCTCGCATCTGTAGTGAGGGTATACGTTTGCCGAAATACGCATGCAACTTTTTGGATATCGCTCGATTCGCCGCAGGCAGGTATGCTTTCAGCACACCTTCTGTATGTTAACACTATACTAGCGCGGGCATCAGAGGATCATGGCGCCATACCAGTCTTCTCATAGATGCTCAGCATGGGAATGCTAGTACATGCACACCATGCGGATATCTCTGCCACCTCATCCAGCAGCGTTTCCAGCCCAGCCATTCCTCGTTCATCCTGTTTCAATTCTAAGATCACGCTCAGATGCTCCGGTAACCGGCTCAAATTCTTCACATCTTGCCTGATCAGCTCTGGCGCTCTGTGATGATAGTAGAGGATTGCGAAGACTCGGTCGAGGAGTATATGGTAAATCTGCCGGAACCGAATATAGACTGAGAAGATTGTATGTATTATGGTGAAAACAATTATATGTAGTTGAGTCTGGAGAAATTTCCGGATTGGTGGTGACATTCGTCTTCGAGGCGTTGGAGGTGAGGGTACAAACAGAGGATCTGGGAGGTACGGTTTGACAAGATCCTCACGTTGCTTAGACGTGAGGAAGCTGCCCTTCTGTCGAGCATCTTGACGGTAGAGCTGTGTCTCACGAGCGAGGATCATGACGGCCAATCGCAGCAATTCCTATGAAAAGATTGAGACTAATGGAAGCAAGGGCGACCCCTCGGACACTCTCGGAGACCTGGTGGTAGGGCAAGGCAACATTCAGTCCTAAAGGTTCAGATCGCCCTGTGGAGGGACATCGCCTTGCAAAGATGATGTCTGTTTCGCTTGATATCGAGGTAGACACAATTCATTGCTTCAAAATAATCCAGAGAGGTCCAAGCGGAACACCTTCCGCCCATCAGTACAACATCGTCCTTGCGTTGTCACACACAATATAGTAGATCGTGATAAAATCGCTCGCGGTGACAGTCTGACAGCCTTGCTAACATGTAGACATACGTTGCGAACAGAAAAGTCAGGGCTAGACGATGCCGACCACCCTGAGCACGGGCTCTTCCACATCTCACGGCCCGTCTACATACTCCCAATCCAGATCAGTGTTTCCGCAGGCGCCTGTGTTCACCCTTGATACATTCTCCAACCGTAATTTCATAGTCAAAGAGTTCATTGAAGGACTTTCGGACAGCGCGGTCCCACCCAATCGCAGATCTGGACCGTCGCATAGCAATGCCTTTGACCCGAAGCCGCTCATTCGCAGCTTCGAGCATGCCCTCAGTCGGATGGGTGATATCTCTGGAGACCTGGAACTAAGAGAAAACGAGCTATCTGGAGCGGTGCGGCGAGCGGAAGCACAGCATACTTCAAACGTGCAGAACCTAGGGAGAAAGCTTGAGCAGACCGTGGACAACTTTGACCGCCTGGATTCCTCACTGAATGGTGACGAACACAATAGCGGAGGCAACGCTGTGGTCAAGATTGGTGAGAGGCTAGAAGAGCTGGACAGACAGAGACAGAGAGCTTTGGACGCAAGATTTCTCATACAGTGCTGGATGGAAGTCAGTGAGCGGGGGGAACTTCTTCTGCTTGAAGATATCAGGCGTCAAGGCAGCGGAGAGGGTAAGGTCAGATGCGCACACATCGCTCGTCAGCTGAGCAAGATCAGTCAAGGATTGGATCCCGAAAGCTGGAGCAATGTCAATACTAATGCCAAATACGTCAATGGCGTCAATGGGATCAATGGAGACTACAGCAGTAAGAGGCGCCATCACAACACCAGGGAGCTAATCGAGAAGTTCTCCGAGACCCTTGAGAAAGATCTATTGAAATCGTTTGACGACTTCTACAGGAGACAGAATTTTGAAGGCATGCGAGAGTGTGCTAATGTACTCCATGATTTCAGCGCTGGTGCAAGTGTTATAGCAGCATTTGTCAATCAACATGACTTCTTCATTCAGCGGAGTCAGTTAACCACCAATGAGGTTACGGGCGATGCCGAGACCTGGGATCGACTGGCGGATCCAGACGCTGAGCCTCCAGGTGTCGAGCCGACTCTACAATCGCTAGTCGACGAAGTCAAGGAAGTAATACAAGATGAATCAATGATCATTAAGCGTGCGTTTCCGTACTCTGATCAGGTCTTAGGGAAGTTTTTGCAGAGAGTCTTCCAGCAATCAATACAACAAAGGCTCGAGATGGTCCTAGAGAAAGCTAATACCATCTCTTCACTTGCATTCTTACGGTCGTTACAAGCAGCTAGAAGTTGCATCAGCAATCTGATAGATGATCTCAAGGCGCATGGTCTCACTGAATACCCTGAACCAGCCTCCCCTCAGATCGCCATAATTCTTGACCAGCAGTTTGATGACCTTTTTGTACCATATTTCGTTGGATCAGCGTATATAGAGCGGGAAAAACGAAGCTTGGAAGATTTGTATTCATCGCTATTATTCAAATTTACCATCTTCCATGTAGGGTATCTCAACAAGCCTTCATTTGAAAGAAGCTAAATCTCCATAGTCACGACGGCGCAAAGTACCCACTACGTTCATGAAATCATTGGCCAAGTCGGGAAGCGAAATGTTGTCGTCTGCACGAGATGCATTCGTTGAAAAATTAGATTCGTCAGATCTCGCACCAGCGCAGAAGGCTACGTTCCTGCGAGTAGCAGGTCTGAAGGACTCGGAAAACGCTAAATCCCAGACGGAAATCGAAGTCACAGAGCAGGATGGTGTTCTCAGTATCGATAATGCGAAGCGTATGTTGAAGTGGCTGGCCGAGGCAGTGGGTAGAGGCTTAGAGCTTAGTGGGGGTAATGAGACAGCAAAAGATGTCTCTGCTTTGCTGAACCTCTTGTTGAGCAACATGGGGGAGATCTATGTTGAAACAGCGCTGGACTCGTAAGTTGCTCAGCCTCCACAGCATCAAGCCTTGACTGATACCGTGGAAGGGCGATCGAGATTGCAGCAGGCCAGGAAACGGCTAAGAACGAGCCAGACCTATCTTACTTGATTGGAATGCGCTCTGCCATCAGTATATTACATCTGATGAACACCTGCAACACGACTGTGCTTGTTCCCCTCGCCTCGGCCAATGTTACTATCCGACGTGACATGGAGAAATCGTCGATTCTGGCGATGGAACGAACGGAGGACAAAATCAATACCGTAATGCAGAGGTCTATTGACGTTGCGATCACCTGGATAACCAAAGTCCTGGCACGTCAACCCAAGGCCGATTTCCGCCCAAGAGATGATACTTTAGGTGGAGGTGCATGGCTTGAGCAACTTCAGACGCCAGTGAGTATTCTTTTCGAGCTTTGACTAAGAGCTAGACGCTGAACAGTTCTACAGACGTGTCAGCTTATCTTTGGGTTCCTCACTCGCTTTCACAACCTTGCTCTCACTGCTCTCTCCCCTTCACCGAATCTCATTGCTTTGCTTACGGAGCTCGCCGTCAACTTTCGAAGCCTCTTGCTTGAACATTTCAAAAAATATTCGGTCAGTGCTACCGGAGGCCTCATGGTTAGCAAAGATATCAGCAAATATAGCGAGCTGCTACGAAGCTGGGATTTAGACCCGTCCTTTGAACCAAGCTTCGAGGTGCTGACCGAGATCGGTCACTTGTTCGTCATAGGGCCAGATGCTTTGAAGGATCGATTCCGTGCGAAAGGCGCGGTTGGTGGCGCCTGGGAGAAAAGTGACATGAGGCCTTATGTGCTGAAGAGAGAAGACGTAGGCAGTGTGGGTATGCAAAGCGTCTTGAGTGTCCTGTAAGACTCATTTGGATACCCAATATGATGGCATCGCATGGGAGGCTGGTTGCGGGCATGGGGAAGCGCTGTAGCGATTCGATATACCCATTGTTGATTACTTAGGTTCGCTGTATGGTAGCTGTTGCATAGGTAAAAAGGAGGTTGCAATCTTCAAAGCATGTATGTATCATATGCCTCGTGGATCCCTTTGATCTTGCTAGGCACGCACGCACGACAGCATTCCTCTCGGAAATGGGGCTAAAAACCTTAGCGGGGTCAGGTACCCGCTGCACAGTAGATCTATAAACACTCCCAACCTGTAATTATTCAGTCTCTGTTCTCTATGCATCCTCTGCTACTACGGCTTGTTACATAGAAGCCTCACCAAGATGTCCAACATCTTCTCCCTCTCCTCCCAATCCCTCAAACTCACCACAGCCGAAGACATCGAGCCCTACCTCAAGCCCCTCATCGCCTCCGACGCCATCACCGAAATCCACCTCGGCGGCAACACCTTCGGCGCCTCAGCCTGCGAAGCACTTGGCTCCGTCCTGAAATCCAAACGGACGCTGCAAATAGCAAAGCTAGACGACATCTTCACATCGCGTCTCCTCTCTGAAATTCCACCCGCCCTCTCCTCCCTCCTGACCGCTCTCCTCGTGTTGCCAAACCTTCACACCATCGATCTCTCCGACAACGCGTTCGGACTCAATACGCAAGCGCCGCTCGTGGAATTCCTGTCACAACATGTCGCGCTGCGGCATCTGATCTTGCAGAATAACGGGCTGGGACCTCATGCTGGAATACTGATTGCCGATGCGCTGACGGCGCTTGCTGAGCGCAAGGAGGAAGCGAGACGGAAGGGGGAGGAGGTGCCGTATCTGGAGACTGTGATATGTGGGCGAAATCGATTGGAGAGTGGGAGCATGGCAGCGTGGGCGAAGGCGTTTCGGGCGCATGGGAGGGTGCGGACGGTGAAGATGGTGCAGAACGGTATCAGGCAGGATGGGATGGCGTTGTTACTGCGAGAGGGATTGAGAGGGTGTGAAAAGCTCGAGGTGCTGGACTTGCAGGATAATACTTTTACGATTACAGGGGCGAGGGCGCTGAGCGAGGTTGTTGGGGGTTGGAAGTTCCTGATGGAGTGCGGGATCTCGGATTGCTTGCTGGGTGCTCGGGGCGCGAGACAGTTTATTGAGTCGTTAGGGAAGGGGGCCAATGAAGAGTTGAAGTTGTTGAGGCTGCAGTATAATGATATCGATGCTAGGGGGGTGAAGGCTTTGTTGGAGGCTGCGAAGAGTGGGTTACCGAATTTGAGGTGGGTGGAGTTGAATGGGAATAAGTTCTCTGAAGACGATGAGACTATTGAGGGCTTGAGGGTGCGGCTGGCTGAGCGGAAGGAGGAGGCTGGGAGGGATGCTGTGGGAGAGGAGTGGGGACTAGATGAGCTGGATGAGTTGGAGAGTGAAGATGAAGAGGACGAGGAGGATGATGATGAGGACGCCGAGGGATCAGGGGGTGAGGAGGCGGAAGAGGAAGAGGGAGCGGAGATGGAAGCGAGGAGGGAGAGCATACTAAAGGATGCTGATCGGGAGGAGGAGAGTATAGTCAGTCAAAAGAAAGATGACGATGTGGATGCTTTGGCGGATGCTTTGGGAAAGACGGAGCTTTAGATGAGTATCATCCTTGCATTGGACTAGAAGATTGGATGCATGCCTTTAAAAGCGTTGATACCACTGTGCGGACATAACCTAATTAGATTCTCAATTTGGATCGAATGGGCATCATAGGCTCCTATATCTTACCAAGTCCACGGACCAGGAACGTGCTTAACAACAGCGGTAGTATCTGACCTTACGTGTATCCTCTTCCAATCGGGCTTCGTTGAGCTTGGATTTCAGCAGCCAGCAGCCTTCGCCTTCGCTTCTAAGAAAGGATTCCTCATTCGACTTTTCCAAAATCAAATATGATACATCGCCCCGGATAGCATTCGTTCCGGATCCTCAGCACCCAATCCATTTGATTGATACCATTTTTGTGTACGGTTTCCCCATCTAAACACGTGTGATTGCTTTTCGTTGGTCCAGTCGTGACCCTAAGTGTAACGGCCGATTGCTTTTTTTACCATCATGTATCAGATCGCAGACATTCGTTCGTAGCCATTTTGTTCGGGCATTTTCTATCATCAATACATATTGCGCGTCTCGTGCCAGAGACTAACACAACACGTCGCCCAGCAAATATTTTCACACAAGAAAAAGATTGGAACTCCGTTTTTCGGTCTCGCTCTTACTTCTGTCACTGGCCGCATACGCTTCAGAACACTGAACAGCAAGCTGTCTTGTTATGGATCAGACACAACAAGAGACATCACCTAGAGATCATTATCCTCCAAGCATGGACTTTAAGTCAACAAACATCAGCCTGGCGGATCTGTCGCAGGAGCTTCGAGATCATTCTCCTCCGACCATGGACTCTCGATCAACAAACATCAGCCTAGCGATTCTGCCTATGGAGCTTCGAGACCAGATCTACCATGATGTCTTTGCGGAAATCCCTAGTCGCAGCACAACTCCCAGGATCCAGGCTACTCTGACGTCGACAAACAAGACTGGCATTAGCTTGCTTCTCCTCCCAACAGAAATCCGACACCAGATCTACCGTCACGTTTTTCATACAAGATACATCATTCCGTCTTTCACAGATCTCACCTTTTCAGAGCAAGCGCCTTCCTACGCTGGTAATCGCATATCCAACACCAGCTTACTTCAAACTTGCAAAGACCTACATCACGACGCACTGGAGTTCATGTATGCCACTGTGACCTTCAGAGTGCTTTTCCCTCAGGGAACGCAAGAGACTTTGATAGGACCAAGCCAGTCAGTCATCGATCGCATGGAACATGTCGAAATAGACATCGACATGACTCACTACGATCTCCCAAGAGCGTCTCAAAGAACAGAAGAACACTTCACGAAACCCAAGCTCATAGACATCTTCTACACTACCATACTTGACAAACTCAGCGTTCGTGAAACCACGGGCGTGGCCTGTCGTGTGATTCTGCATAGCTGTTTCCGGAGTCAATCCCCATGGAACACGCTTCCCTTTTTCGAAGCGTTGAGGCGGGTACCTAATTTCACAACCGTCACGGTGGAATTGAGATCTCATTCGGCCACCTTTAGCCCTCGAATCGGCTCTGCTGATGCTTGGGGCATCGACTTTCGCTTCAAGTGCTTAGAGACTGAGCTGAATAGTCGCTTGCAGAAGACGATGAAGCTGAGTCGAGGCCAGGACAGTGGAAATTATCGATCTCTTGAGTTTCATCGTCAAGATGTTGTGGTGAAGGAGACTGTGACGGATATCGCTTCGGCAACGGAGGATGCTGACGAAGACGAAGCTGGCAACGAGGGAGCCGGTGAGGAAGGCACCAGTGAGGACGACCCTAAAGATGAAGACTCTGGCGAAGAAGACTCAAATGAAATGTACTCCGACGATGAGGACTGTTTCCAAGACTGGAAGTGGCGGAGTCTGTGATACTACTTTGTGATTCTTCCTCAGCATGCGGGCGTTATCCGGATTGGTAATTGTTTCAGGGCAGGTCTAATCCATAGCATCTGGCCTGTCGGTTCCTCATCACTTCCTGTCGCCGACTGAGGCCCATATCGCCCAATAGTAATATTAATAGAAGTTGACAAAACGAGCATGTGGAACCTACAAACACTTTTGGTTCTTTTGATGACAATTCCCCTAAAAAACCCACCTAATCTCATCGAAACCGAATGTCACAGCCACGTCAGTGTCTCGGTAGTCGTATAAATTTCTGCATCCTAATAAAAGTCACTTATCTTCCCTTTCATTCGACCAATCCTTCACATCCCTCCCATTTAAATGGCCACAATAGTACTAGCCTGCCATGTCAACCCAACTCCTCTACCCTCATCATTCATGATGCATCCGAATTCACTCAAACTTTTCACCATGGAGAAGTACTTATTGGAATATCTTGGGGACAGAACGACAAGGTTGAAAAGTATGCCACGCTTTTTAATAATGGAATAGGATATATTTCCATATTCTTCTTTACGTGTATTAGATTCGGAACAGCTTGTATTATTTTGAGGCGTATTTACCATAGAATCTCTCTTGATCGTAGTGACCGGATGAGTAAGGTAAGTATCTATCAGACTATCCCATCCATAGCAGAGGGTCACACAGGCGGGAGCTAATACTTTAGGCTTCAGCGGCCTGGCAAGCTAGAATATCCTAGGCTTAAATAATCCGAGCGTCATACCCTAAGGTAAGGGAAGGGAAGGGAAGGGAAGAACCTAATTAACGGAGCGACTAGTAAGTAGATCAGCGCTATTTCAATGTCATTCCGTTCTGAAGAAATGAAACCAATTCTTGATTAAGGCTTGGGGCGCTGCGGGTGGATCACCATGAAGCTGGCCTTAATTTAACGCCGATACGACACGCCATGCATGAGCCACGCATCAATTCTTGACTCATACTTCTGCAGGACTGTCATGCTGACATTGCCCCGCTGTCTACCCACAATGTCTTTCCCAAACAAACCCACTGATCTCCAGTCATGGTTACTCCAATGACACCCTATCCTAGCGACGCCATCAGGACCGAACGTCTCTTGCTCCGCCCTCTATCCCCTTCGGACAGCGACGGCGTCTTTGCGATTCGATCCCACCCCAAGGTGCTCTACTGGACTGAACCTGATACCCGCGAGAGAAGTGACGTGTGGCTGCAGACGAGGCTGGAAAGTAAAAATAGCATGGTCTACACCGTATCCCTACTCCCCTCACATCCGATCACATCTACCCGCCACGTAGACTCGCCAGAAAAGCAAGAGCTGCAGATCATCGGCCTGACAGGCGCTCACTCCCTTCCTGAGATTGGCTACATATTCCACCCTTCGTCCTGGGGTCATGGCTATGCGACAGAAGCTTTGAGAGCATGGATAGATATGTATTGGCGGAGGTATCCTGACGGGCATACGGTGCTCGATGAGGAAGAGAAGGGATATTTGAAGGCGGTCACAGGACCTGGTGGAGAGGGCAGTCGGGGGGTTTTGAGGAAGTGTGGGTTCAAGTGGTGGGCAGAGGAAGAGGTGGTGGATGAGAGGTTGGGTGCGAAGGAGAAAGGTATGAGGGTTGTATTGGAGGAATTTAGGCTGACGTGGCCTGGCTGAAAAGGTGACTGGAAGTTCCCATCATGATTGGAGAGATGAGAGAACGGTAGTAACTTCGATGACGGGATAACGAGATTGACGGTCATTCGACGGCCGTGGCCCTACCAGTTTAGCCAATCAAGTCAGGTGGCGACAGTGCAATCTCGAATGACCGCCAATCTCGTTATCCCGTCATCTACGTTAGCCTTGTACTCCATTGATTGTGAAGCTCAGCATCATGCCGACTGCTATATTTCCAGGCTTCTTTCGCCATTCGTTACTGGGGTTCAACCTTCACGAGCGCGTACTCACCAATGTATCTAAACATGCCTTCGTGTGCCTTTCAAGCTCTTACTGCTGCCAAGGCAAGGTGGTGATAGGGTATCGTTGCATCATGCGCGGAGGGTGTGGCGCTACGCAACGCCTCATGAGCCTAGCGAGCTGGTGGTGCTGCGCAAGAATCTGGGCGTTTTAAATCATTCATCTTGGATGCCTTACCTCTGATAATGTATCAACTCCCTCGCCTGAATATTGAGATTTGGAAAACTTAGAGAATATCAGCCGTTGCATCAAGGTCCTATCTTCGACAAGCCGCAGAGCTCTGGACATACGTTGACCAACGTGCCAAGATAAACAAGTCTTTGTCGAATATAACAGCAACTTCAGGACTCTACGGCCATCGTCGCTGTGCCACGATACCCATACAGACTCTCGCGCTCGATCGGGATACCCAATCTTGATAGCGGTCTCGATCTTTAGTATCAGTCTTCCACCTACGCAACAGACCTTCAACGCTGCCAACATGCTCGTCCTCGCTTTTCTCTTCCTTGCAAGCTACGCCATCACCTCTACTGATGCCACGCAGAATGCAACAAGCGATACCTTAATCTACGGCTGGGTCTCAATTAATTGTGGGCGAGGGACGTCCGAAATTCTCCGGAGCTGCCTATTCACCATTTTTCTGTGCGTCTGGACGGTATTACACCGTCCTGTCCCTCGCTATCAAGGGCCGAGGGCCCACTCCTTTCGAACAAAGATTGTGAGAAGTAAAACAGTCCCGGCGATCATCGTTCTCATTGCTCCGGAGCTCCTTATCTTTACAGCCGTTAGACTTCCAGGACGCCATGCAAAGAAGGAAAGAATTGAGAGATTTAGGATGTGACGAGTTCACCCTGACTCATGGATTCTTCCTTGATATGGGTGGCTTCTGTCTCAGATCATCAGAGCCGAGTTATCATCAACTTCAACTGCAAGATATAAAAGATGTAGCAGCAAAATCTTATGATGAAAAGTGGTTTCACGAGCTCAAGAACATAAGTGAAGACCGGATCAAGGACTCTGCTACATCAGACAACATTGCAAAATCTCTGGCCTGCTTGCAAGTGGTGTGGCTAGCAACTCAAGTAGCCTCTCGATCGGCTCATCATCAAGCCGTTACCCTCTTGGAAGTCAGCACGATGGCCTACGTTATGTGTGCATTGATCGCGTATGGCTTTTGGTGGAATAGGCCCCAGAATTGCGCAATACCTGTCATCGTGGAATGCTCTGACGGAGCTATGGGAAAGATGTCGCCCTCAACGTATGGAGTCTGGGTGGGCACCATGTTTGAGTTCATATGTTCTGGCCGGCACTGGATCCACCCAGGCGAACTAGGAATCTGGAAATGCGCGTTGCTGTTTGTCCTAGCCCCTTCTGTCTTTGGCGCTGTTCACGTTGCATCCTGGAACATCGCACATCCTACCGATACCGAAGTGTGGTTATGGCGAGGAAGCACAGTCGCCTGCTTGGTTATCCCCATCTTATTCGCTTTGGTGGTATACCTTCGAGCTACCGTCATACTAAATGGTCGTTATACTATATCGTGTATGCACGTTCTTGTCCTAGCATATATCCTTGTCAGAATGTACATGCTCGTCGAGGACTTCCTCAGCCTGCGCGCACTACCCAGCAGCGTCTTTGACACTGTCAAGTGGTCGAGCTTTGTTCCTCACATATAACTTAGCATCATAGCAATGTCACTCACAGCTTCGAAGCTATCATGGGAAATACGTTCTCTACAACCAAGCTGGACATTTTCGCTGTGGCTTAGTGGCTTCATGTATGCTCGAGGACCGACCACTATGCTACTTGAACCAGCCCCCGTTGCCGACATCCTACCCAGCCCGAATCCCATCTCCCCCAGATATATCCCCTTCGTCCCAAACCACGCAACAAACCCCCTCTACGCACCACCTAACCAACTAAACCCCCGCCATCCCCTTTCTACGACCTAAAACCCCCCACGCAACCTCAACGCCAAAAATCTCACGCCCTAAAAACAACAGCCATCAGGTCAACAACAGGCAACATCCAACACCAGCGGCGGGCCAAAGACACCGTTCTCTTCCAAGGGTGTTCCCCCTCGCAGCCCGTCATAAACACCGGTGTTATGGTGATCGGATCGTCACACAAAGCTGAGAGATATTCTAGGTAGTCATACAGCGAAATTAGAAGCGCGATCGATTTCCTCTTCGAACGAGGGACAAATGTACTCCATAAGGTATTATAAAGAAGAGCCGTTATTGATGGTTGTCTTGCTATGCCCTCTTACCAACTCCGCCCAAACCCGTCTCTACGCCCCTTATACACAATCGAACTTTTCAAAACGTACCCTCATCTTGAGGATCCTTAATTAAATCCGCTCGGCCCTCGGCTATCAAAGAATCAATGAGACACCGCATAGACACGGCCCATCACACGGTGAACACTTTTTAAGCCAACACGATACGGTAGAATACAGCATGCCCGTCGCTCTCAAGGCCAGTGCGTAGACGGGTGCTAGATTTCTAGATTCACTAGAATATACTATGGTCTATCTAGAGGAATATTCCGGTGATTATACCTAGCTTAGGATGATTAATAAGTAAGTTATATAATCTTTTCCTTTGAGAATTTCGTCGTTGACGGCTTTCTAGAGGACGGAGGAGAGGTTTTGTGTAGAGTGAATTGTATAGATTAGCCCAGCGTAGTCTATGTACTAGAATTTCATACTTTCTTTATAGCTATATATATACATATATATATATATACATATTATATAATATTTACCCTGAACTTAGGATTAGTAATGATTGTTTTCGATTGGGAAAGGGAGGAAAGTTGCTTTAGGGGGGGTATAGACGAGTGTAGAAGGAGGAGAGGGGAGGGGGGAGGGGGGGGGTAAGGGAGCTAGTAGGAGTATAAAGGGAGTAGAGGGGATCGAGGAGGGAGTAGAGCGATAAGCCGCCTAAATAAACGCGGTAATAACTGATAATACCAACTTCAGGGTTTATAACATACATATAACTTCCTCAAATTTAATCTAACTATTTAATATATCATAATTTCTCCTTAATAGCTGTTATAAACGTAACCGTTTAAAGCGTTTATACTAGGCTCTACGTATACGACCCCCATGACTTGGATACCCTCCGAAACACTTGATTACCAACAGAAGGAAGTTGGTGTCGCAGCTGAATTGCGCTTTGCGAGATGGAATCTGGATCAATTTCTCGGATGGAACGCGTCAAGTCTATACTAGGAATTGCTCGCGTCTGAAATTTCATTTGGGTATTCACCAGCGTAAAGCTTTTTCCTCTTGACAAAGTTCTTCGTAGCGATTGATGTCACCCAGCCGGGGCTTTATGTGAATTCATTTGGCTTGAGATTCGACGGGCCACGGAGCAGGGTCGTAGTCTCATCCATGTTAAGTGACATACAGATGGTGGGACTTTGTCACACGCCTTATTTCGCTTGTTTTCAAGTGTGTTCTTCGATTAGTATTTCCCATCTCATTACTTCGAGTTTCGGATCCTTGGCCGAGAAGATTTGCCATCTTCCACTTGAATTCTAGGTCGTTTCCCGCTGGGTGAACTCGATACCTGCGCTGACGATTGTGAGGATTGGCTTTGAGTAGGTGTCGTTCTTTCACTGAGGGTCATATCAAATGATGGATTTGGCCTTGACGGGGCAGCCATATTCGACGAGGAACCCTGCTGCGTGGCATTCGGTGCTACAGTGTCGACCGACATGGGGCTCTGTACTGACTGGCTTCTTGACGGCCTGGGCGTGGGTATATTGCTACCTTTTGGCGTTTTGTCAACTTGTCCATGCCGATAGAAGTCTTTGTCTTCTCTCGGTTTATTTTGGTGGGGATTGGTGTTGAGATTGTCTACAAGGTCTTTGGCCGCATTTCGAAGTAAATCAAGAAGCTTTCCTACGCCGTAGCCAACAAGTATTTTTCCGAAGATCTCCAAGACTTTCTTGCGGTCAAATTCATGTTTTTTGACGTTGGCGAATTCTCGAAATTCAAATTGTAGTGGATATCCAGGTACGACAAAATCATATTTGGAACTATTTTCAGGGACCTCGGTTGCTCGATGGATACGAATATTGAGGCCTTCGGTACTGGCTACCGCCGAAAAAAATCTGACTTCGGAAAAAAACTTCTCTCTATGGTGCGGTCCTGCGTCCTGGAAGAACTCGAACATGTTGTGTAATGCTTGGCTTGCGTTGTTCAGACTTTGAAACATTGCCGTGTTATCGTCGGTTGAAGTTTGTGACCTTTTACCTTCGATAGTGAAGAAATGAAAAATCCTATCTCTTCCAATTAGATCTGGCCTCTCATAGCATGCGAGGCGCTGTGTTGCGTTAGGCATATTTTTCCACAAGCCATCTGGTATCAACTTTTCCCTGCAGAAGTATATGGCAAGGTCGGGCTTTGGTTGTGTCAAGAGCTTGTTTGAGATCTCGTAAGCTCGCGATGGCATTGGCGGACATGTCCAGGCCTCTTCAACGCTGAAATCAAGACTGAAGGGCCTGCTGGCGCTCCTCCCGTAAATCAAACAATGGCGCGCAATGAAGCTCATCATGAGCGTTCGCTGAAAGAGTGCCTCATTCGAACCATTCCCGCACTTGTCCTGATCCATTTCCCACAGCTTCTCATATGTCTCCCTCTCCGCATCAGTCTCCTGTAGGGAGATTTGTGGTAGATCATCAATAGAGCCTGCGTGTGGATCGGGGTCCATGTTTTTCTTTAGGAGGACATTTCGGCGCTCAAGTCCCCTGAGAAAATCGGGATGGGTAGGACCTATCCTCACGTAATCCTTACCCTTGGTAGGATCTGCCATGATTGCGTCTATGATGGCCGCAGCTTCTTCATCCAGGGGCGGCAAATATCCCCACTTCCGGTTGAAGGCTTCCTCCGAATCTATATCTTGTCCTCCTAGAGAAGCTTCCCCATTCGAATAATCGGTGGGGAGACTGTAGTCAATGCGACCTTGATATTCCTTCGGGATAGCCTCAACACTCTGTACAGGGTGGTCTGGGTGGATGCGAGCTGGCTTTCGCGGCCGCCCTCGAGCTTTTGTAGGTTTCTTGGCCCCCTTACCCTTGGGACGGTTGCGAAGGATTGACTCTGGGTTATCTACGGGAGGACGAGGTGTTTCGGTGGTACCTTTTGACCTGAGACCAGTTCTGGTACCTGGAGGAGGAGCTGAGGCCGTTGATGGCTCGCCTATAGGCTACAATTGATTGCAAAATGTTAGACTGTAAATCAAAAGCTTTCAGGAACGGTGAATTTATCGACGGGCTGTTGCGGGCAGAGAGATGCACGGGTTCTTACCTTCTGGATATTTCGTCGCTTTGTTTGTTTAGTGCTCTTTGAATTTTTCGAGGGATTTGACGCAGCATTTTTCCCTTTTTCACCCCGAGGCATCGAAAGCGCGGTCCATTGACTGAGCAGCAAGAAGTAGCCACTCTCTGGCGAGTCGGAAATTTCAAGTGGCCCAGGCCAGGAAGGTTCAAACTAGACTTCGATTGATCGGGTTGAAGGCAGATAGAGGCATAGACCCCTTATCTTAGACTTAGGGACACCTGAGATTCTGATCGATGAAATGAAAAGGACAAAGTACTAGGGTTCGGAGCGGGAAATCTGTAAGACATATATGGAGAACAAGGATGGATGAAGGATGATGAAGGGGGGGCGGCAATGAGGCGAAGAATCTTGAGGGGAAAACTGGGCAGGATCGATGGATAGCAAATACACTCAAGGCGCCGCACACCCTCAAAAGGTTGCTGAATCAGGTCTATGCTCCGGCGTGAGGTAGACGCAAGTCTAGCCCATAATGCAAATCCTCTTGAGTGCAATTGGGGGAATGACTGGGCTTGCATTAGGGAAAGGAGTGTGGAAATTAGCGCCGAAAGCAAGTGTATCACTAGGGCGCGGGATTGGACGATACGAGGTCGAAGATAAACAAGCGCCAAAGACAAGGGTTGGTGTCATCCCTTGTTGGACAACGTTAGGACCCGACTCGGGAGCAGGGCAATTCTGAGCGCTTACTTCGCAAGAGGACCCCTGCAACCTCATGGGGATGGGCTCGGGTACGTACCGCTAGAAGCTAACCCCAAAGAGTTAGATGACTCGTCTTAAGGGACTAAGGTTCGGGAGACGGGAACTATATATGTGTGTATATATAAGATATGTTATGGACATTGCGCGACCCCTTCCTTCTATCCGTGAATACTGATCAGCTGAATACAAGAGCAGTACACCAGCTATTACAGAATAAACTTTGATTGTCTTTGGGTATCTCTGGATGCTGGCCGTATATGTTGTACACAGGCTCTTTGATATATGTTTCTCATGTCACGCATGTCTTTTGACTATCCGCACCTAATTATCATTTCCCAGATATATAACATGAGGTCGTCAGGTGACTAGCCATTCGCGAAGCAGCATCGAATGCTCGTTAAGTATCAAGGCTGTCCTCACAACACCAAATCCACTGAGTCTTCCAATCCATGTCATGCTAGCCAATCATCATCAACCAATTCACATACAATCAGGATCAATCCTGCTTGATCAATAAAAACCGAAGCAACACCGGCTGATCTTTACCGAGGACCATTGAAAGCCAAGCAAGTCAAGATCGTTTATAGCACCTACTTCAGTACTGGGTCATTGTGTACTTACACTACAGTGGTAGTAACGCCATTATCAGCGAAACAAACTAGATATTAGCTATTGATTCTCAATATATTACGGACGATCGCTCAATGTTTTCTGGTATATCGTTGGTGTCGGCGGTGGATGACACATGGAACCGCACAATGGCGACTATCACTACGCTGACCCTAGAGCGGTAAAAATTTTGGGAGTTGCGTGGGGTTGTGTTACTTGGCCCTTTTCATTACAAAAGGTCTATCTATCTCATATCCAGCAAGAATAGCCAACGACGAGACCCAGCGACGAATCTCGTTCGCCAATCAAGACTTCCTTGGACCATATTTGGCGCTTCATTTGCTGTTTTCATTTATATACCTTTCTAAGTGATGGGATAACTCCATTGATTTTGGGCAGTATCTCTGATCTCACTTCAACTAAAGAAGTGATGGACTAAGGATACGTGCATCAAGCTATGCCGGATTACAAAGGTCTGCTTGTTTGCGCTGCTCGAATATTTGCTTCTTTGAATGCTCTAGCAGTCTGTGACCGTGTTTCTCTGATGACATAATTCCCTCGCCTCCTTTAGCAACCTCCAGGCAAGCCATGCACTTGGCTCACGGCCCTGAATTTTGACATACAGACGTTGTCTGTCCCACGGCACGCCAAGAGGTCTTGAGTTAGAGAGCTACTAATGCAAGATCTGAACTCAGAAAGGCGGACCTTCTACGAACAGAAACTTATACTATACCACAACCATCAGATAGTCCTTACCTACAAACCCAGTAGTCGCAAGATTGATGTCTCAGTCGAACTGGGGCGTAGCTAAATGTCGAAAAATGAACTTTCGCTAACAAAGATCCCAGAAGCAGCGGAATCAATCACACAATCAGCTATAACAGAAGTAAATCTCAATAACGCCCCTCACTTTCCGGAACCAAATAATCCCCTCCCACAAAACAAGCTCACTACCTCACCACTCCTAATCGAAAACATATACATTATATACAAGCCTATTCTAGCGCTAGCGAGCGTGACAGCTCTTAGGAATAGAAGGTGTACGCAACGAGGAGAGCGCGCTGGATATGAGATTCAGTGCTCAAGATTCGAGGCAGGAAGTGTTGATTTACATGTAGCAGGGAGGAGTAGTGGAGATTTCTGGTGGAGAGATCTAGGCTGCTAGGTACAGGTAGAAGGCAGGAGGCAGGGAAAGGGGGGTGACTGCTCTGAGATGAGTTTACTGAGAGGAGTTGATGAAACAACAAGAAGAACGAAGACCCCATGATTATTTTGCACGGACAGGTTCGCGTCAAGAGGGAAAGTGGAGATAAACTCGGCATGTTTCCATACAGTAATGTGTAAGGTATGCTTACTCATTGACAGCCTCCCTTTATCACGTCGCATTTTCATGCTTCCATACAACCAGCCACGTTTACGTCTATACGACAAATGCCACCTAATAGCCAGAGTAACACTTCGTACTTTCCCCAAATCAAAGAAAAAGAGTAACAATTCCAGAGATAGTTGGGATTCGATTCCAGATATCTCCTCCTGTTTTCAAATCTTGTTGGTGTCACTCGGCATCGGCGTCTCTACGTTTCTGAATGTTCGATAGTACATCACCTCTTTGTGACACGACACCTCAGCAGCATGTGTCATAGCAATCTCCTCCTCAACACTTCTCCTATGATAGAAAATTCACCATCACACCCACACACATCCTCCACCAAAAACCCAATATACAAACAATTTCCCCAACCCCATCCCAACAAAACCTCCAACACAAACATGCGCCCCCGAAAAGTCGCACACCCTCCACGCCATCCAAAAAATCCCCACCCACCACTCCACCAACCCATCCCCCCTCCGCTCAACCCTCCAAGCCGCCAGATCCACCCACCCAACCTCATCCCTCCGCCGAAACAGCATGCAACAAAAGCCTCGCTCTCGTAGAAAAAGACGAAGTACTCAGTCCCATCCTAAAACAGGACTAGCGCCTGTCTATGTAAGAGCATAAACGCAACGCATACCATACCACATCAACTCTTCTATCCGATATAATCGACTATCGCAGAGTGGGCGGACCGAATCATCCGGGAAGTTGCCGTACGTAAACGCGAATCTGGATCGGGTTTATAGGTAAAGTGCTGGGACTGGATGAGCATGTCAATCGCCAGGGAACAGGTGCTTGGGGACCGGTTCCTCAGAAGACGATGGCGGATACGATGGAAGCTGTACTTGGCGCTGTGTATGGAGATGGGGGCGTGGCGCCTGTGAGGCGGGTTGTGGATAGGTTGGGTTTGGTGCTTAGGTGATGAGCGGCATGTGGTTGTGGTGAGGGTGTAGATGGGTGGGATGTCGTTTGGTAGGAGTAGGCAGTTGGTTTTCTTGTCGTAAAGATGGGTACTTTGGGGTTAGAAGACTTGTTTCATTGAGTAGGGATTCGGAGAAGCAGCCTAGGTTGTTAGCAGTCCTAGGTTAGGAAGGTAAGGATAAAGCGAATTGCTCACATGTTCTTTACCACACTTCCTTGGCCAGCCCTTATCATCGCCGAAAACCTCCATCCCCCTAGAAAGACAGTCAACGCTCACCCACTCAATATGAATCTACACTAACCAGACATAACCATCCCTACCCTCGAAACCCTCGAAAAATCCCACAAACGAATCCCAACCACGACACTGAAAGAACGAAAAACCCATCCTATAAGCATAAGCATAAGACGTCCAACCCAACGTGACGAATATACTATTGTAAAGAGAGGTAAGAACCTAGTAGTAGATCTACCTTGAGGTTCTTGGCAAGAATGATAATATTGTTTTCTTGACCATTCTACAGATGAACTACAGCTACACGTAACATAACCTCCTCTATCGGCTTGAGCTTGTAAGATTACCGCATACGACGCGGTAGCTTTTCGTCCACCACAGTTAACGGAACGTATAAGCACAAGTACTAAATATTCCAGCTTCCGTACTCAGATACAACATAGACCCACGATAGGAGACGTTCTTGGGACACTTGTTGAGTACTTGCTCTTGCTCTATGGATCTATGGCCGGGATGAGGGGTGGTGCATGTTGAAGCTTGAATGTACATGTTGTAGCGGATTTTGAAAGACAGGTGGATTTCGGAGGGTTGGAATGGTGGCGCGATGAGCTTTGGATGGTTGTTTTGGGTATTTGATGGATTTGGGTATGGAGGTGGTGGTTTGGGGTTTTGGGGTTTGCGAGGGTGAGAAGGGCACGTGTGGAGGAGGGAGGGTGATTGAATCGGGATGTGCTGATTCGGGTTGCGGATGTTTGGGTAAGGGGGAAGGTTTGGTTAGGATGGATACGAAGCGATTTGATGTTGCGGTATTGATTGAAGAGCAGATAGAAGCGTAGGGGTGGCAAGGTTTCCCTGTAGTTTGGTTATGTATCTTGGCGGATGGAGATGTTGTCGCGTAGTCGTGGACGACGAGGCTTTCTCGGACGCGGAATACGATAGCAGGAGCCAGTACCGCGTGAAAGGCAGCAGTGTTTGTGTTCCATGTACTCTCCTCACTAGCTGTATTCGCTGTCCGTTGATCCATTTTGGTGCCGCAGCCTCAACCGAGGGACCCATCGGGTCATGAACTTATTCTATATATGTTAACCGCGTCAGCAAAGAGGTATGGAGATAAGTTATAATGATCCACGACACTTGCAGCTTCAAGACAACCCTTTTCCGAACAGTACTCTGCTTTACATTCTTTGGGCTTGCCTCGTCTGCTCCGTAATCTCCTCCTTGATCTTTTCCTCATCCAACTCATCCATACGTTCACCAGCCTCCCGTGCTATGTCCGAATCTAGGCCAGCAGTTTGTTTCAGATACTCATCAAAGTGCTTCGAGGCTTCCGCAACCTTCTCAAATTGGTCTACTTTCAGGGTAGGCTTGGGACACTCCGCTAGGTCGTACTGAATCTGTGCCTTGTGTGCGTCGTACTCGGCGAGCGCAATGGCCGTCTGGAAGGCATTGCGGATTTGGCGTCCATTCCACGTAGTCTTCAACGGCTCAAGCTCCTTGTAGTGCTCGTCTGCATATGCAAGAATCTTATCATAGTCTTTCGGAGTGAGTTTGATGCTATCTCCCCAGTATTTCTGAGTGCGATCGAGGTTCATCTTCCAGATCTCGAGGGTAGCCTTCTGCCCAAGCTTGGGATAGAAGAAACTCATGTGGATTCGGCTTCGAAATGCTTGATCAAAAACGCCCACACGGTTGGTCGTCAGGAAGAGTATACCCGAGTAGTACTCTAACACTCTCAAGAAAACACTGACGATTGCATTACGTTTAAGGTCGTTTTTGGTCCGTCTCAAGAGGAAAACATCAGCTTCGTCGAGCAGAAGGACGCAACCCCATTTATGTGCCAGCTGAAAGTGATTTTCCAGAGTCCTCTCAACCTTTTCTGCTGATTCGCCGATGTCCCCACAGGTTACTTGGAATAGTGGCCGGCTTGTATGCTCTGCAACGCACTCCGCCGTCGACGTTTTGCCGACACCCGGCTCACCATGGAGTAGAATGATCAAACCCTTGCCCTTGCCACGGACGAGGTCGATTTGTCGCTCTGTCAGTTTATGGCCAGTGTCAGGCTTCCTTCCCCTGGAGTGGGTTTCGACAAGCGCAAGCAGCGTGTCTTTATGCCCTCGAGGTAAGACCAGAGAGTCAAAACCACCAGAGTGTTCTTTAATGTCTTGGACCAACTTAACGTCAAGAGTCACCCATTTGCGGCTTCGAAGGACATATCCATACAATTTGTTAGGGCATAGTATGTAGTCGGAATCTTGCATCCCTTTCCGGCCTTCGGACGGGTCCCAGTCCGATGACATGTCTGTTAGTACTGATGCGCTCAGTATCTGATCTACCTCGTGATCTTGATGTATAACAGTGTTCTCATGGCATCCTTCCCGGCGACAAACGGGATCTAAAAATTCCATTGTCTCGCGACGATCTGCTTGAGGTAGGGATGAAATTCCGAACGATTCGCGAAGCGATGGGTTCTTCAAAAGGGCCATGGCCATATCGATGATGACCTCTGAGTCGACCTGGCCGGTGTCACGTAAGTTTCGGTGTCTCGACTCCAAGGATGTCTTCTTACCTCTTCACTGAGTTGCTCCAAATTCAATGTCAGTCCGCTATATTTCTTGTGCACGACATGAACTTTACTTCCAGCAAGTTCGATGAATCTCCTGCCTCGGCGAATAAGGTCAGCATGACCAAGACTCCCGCTCTTCCCATGAGCGAAATGGATAGGGAAAACCGGTAATGAGGTGACAAGCTTTGGATCGTTATAGCTTTTGATCTGAAAAGTTTTCAAAATAGTGCCGAGGCGTTCTCCATCTGAAGTGTAGTAGAAGCAGCTGATAGTGAAAGTGACGTTGTCAACCACGTCGGGCTCAGATGAACGGTCCAATGCCGTAATTGCATCCTCCCTGCTGAGCAAAGACCGCCTCCCTCCATTAATTTTCAGGACACGATAGACCTGAGAATGTACCTCACTCCCGCGAATGTCGGTTCCAGGACGGAAAAGATGCCAGAGATCGGAGAATGCTATGCTCTGAAGAGTCCCCTCATCGATCTGTCGGCGCAATACAAATGTGGCTTTCAAATCATTGTCAAGTAATTCTATTAAGACCAGCAGCTCTTGCAGACACCTCTCTGACTCAAGTCGTTCAAATTCCGCCACTCTGTTCGTTTCTGCCTGAGTCATCGGCTGTACCTTCACGTCTTTCGCATATTCCTGGCCTTCATTTGGGTGACCTGATGGCCCGTCGACTAGCGGGGCTTGTAAACGTGGCCTAGAAGATCTTTTCGCATTTTCCAGGACCGGTGATTGAGGCTCGAATTTCTTAGCCAGCCGGTTCGTGTAGGCTCTTATAGGTTCCTCGTGAATCACTAGCAATTTGAAGGGCCTGAGTATCACCTGAGACTTCAATTCAGACCCATCGCCCTCATAGACGGTAGGTTGGAATTTGTGACCAGTTATCTTTGTGAGGACTTCAAGTAGAAGTGCCGAATTAATACGGATGCGGTCGGGCGTGTCATATCTTATACCTTCTGCGGCTAGAGCTTGGTTGTAATGGTCTTTTGAAAGTGTTGAGTCCAGAACCACATCAATGAGATGACGCAGCGGTGTTTCAGAAGTGTCCGGCTTTGCGTGCGCCAGCCACGGAAATCTCATCGGACGTGTACTGCCCATGGTCTGTATCTTGGGTCGATACTCTTCAAAGCTTACCCTACTTAAGCCTAATATAGTCTTTCCGTCGCCCTCCCCCTCTAATGCGTTCACCCTGGAATCAACACTTGCCCCCTTGCTTTCAAGGGTTCCAAGTCTTTTCTCCAAATCAACAATCCTGTCCTCGACTAGCTTGGAGTATTCGATCTGCTGCAATACACGTTTATGAGCTTTCTTAGTACGGTCCTTCAGTGTGGTATCGGTGTCGTTGTTACAGATCTCTAATCCTACTCTTATACCAATTTGAGTAGCGTCTTCTTCATCGCTGATGGCAGAGATATCATCATACTTGACAGTTGCTCCTTTTCCTCGCTTGACTCCTCTACCATCAGCCTCGGCGTGAGTCTCCGAAATTACAGATTCCGCTTCTTTATATGTCGGATCCCCAAGCTCATTTTGCTCTCGAACAAGAGCTGTGAGTCAGATTAGCTAGACCTTCTGGGTGCTGTGTCAATTATTTACAGTCATCTGTGGATACACCTTGAGATGAACCGACATCGCGAGAAACTTCTTCGCAGCCGGACTGCTCTGTATCAAAGGCAACATGTCTCGCAGCCGTCATGGAGGCCACCAATTCTCCATTAGCGTGTGACAAAGGTATCGAAAGGCTATCACGGCCAAGGGGTAAGCTCGCTGTTAGGTCGGGCGAATCAGGCATTGTCTCTGAATCGGATAAAAGAACGGAGGAGTCTGACTCTTTGTGGTCGAGTCTGGTAGGTAGCCTCGCCAACAAAGAAGCGTATTCTTGTCAGCACGAGCGGCTAGTAAGGCACCCGGTGAGCAGAACATTACGGACGAGATCCATACCAAAGTGTCCGAATCATTTTGCTCACCGTGTGTGAGGCTCTGCCGAGGTACACTGTCTGCTGTTACTGATTGCGATTACGCTACGATAAGTGGATCTGGCACATATATGCAGTCAGCCTTGGAATTAATGCTAGCGTGAGAGACTGGTGTCCAATCATATACCGAGACAGTCAGGTCCTGCATACAGTTCGTCTATCATTTCCAGCCGAAGGGCGGGGGCAGCTGCTGGTACTAATCTTCATGCTATAGGAGCGTTTCCCCTGTATAATGATTGGAACACGTATTATTCGTTTAAGATCTGGCATTTCGAGCCGAATCTGCGAAGTGTGTGAACTTCTGCCTGATCCATACTTGGCGAAGTGAGCAGTTGTCGCTATTCGTCAGCCTTGTGGCCAGGAAGTCTGTCGAGGGTCGTGCTTGCATTTATAATACGTACAACCGTTTGGACACGTGCTTCAAGGGTGTGCATTGCTCGTAGAATGCGGATCTTTAACGACAGCGTGTACTGAAAACTGGTCGGACCCAGGAAAGGTGGACGATATCCCCCAATAATCTGTTAGACCCTTGCTACTACATTCTTTGGTAATGGTAGGTAGTAACAAGTATGATTGATAGTAGACGAATACGGTTGGAATCTGAGAGACTCCTTCTATCGTTGATCGCAGTGACTATATCCTAACCCTAATTCGAATACCATGTCAAAACCTGGAGGATGGAGACGGATCGTGGGTCTTCGTCCAAAGCAGTCGCCGAATATCCCAGCAACTTTCATGCAGGAGCACATTGAAAGTGATCTGAGCCCAGCTATCACGACGCCACCGCTGCAGTACACCTCTGAAATCAGTGCATTTGTGACAGCTAAGAAGAAAGAGGAGCTCCTGAGGTTAGCACCCACGACTGAGCAAGCAAATAATGACCCAATGTGCTGATGGCACCTAGTGGTGAGGAGGCGCTTTTCAGCGGTGCAAGTATCGAGCTGGAACAATTGAGAGACGCAGTAGTGCAGTATCAGATTAAAACAAACACGAACTCCCAGGCCGTGGCTAGCCTAGCCCGTCATGAATGGACTTGGGAAAAGGTCCAGGACGCTGTGAAGGAGGCGGCTCGCGAAGAGGGCTCCGATGATGAGAGCTCGATCGTAAAGTCTAGTTGTTCAAAAATCATTGAGAACATACCCGCGTTCGAGGCCTGGCTGGGACTCCTCCCCGCAGGAGACTATGGTGCGGTGATTTGTGGCCTGTTCAAGGTTGTCGTTGGGGTATTAGACACTTCTGCCTGCCAGCAGCACCATATCTAACCGTGATAGGCTGCCAAACGTGCGAACGAAGTCCGAATTACCGTTCTGAAAGCACTGGCAGATATACCAGATTACATAGCAAGGGCGGCAGAGTACCGGGAGTTGTATGCTGAGTCAAGGCCACACGAATTGTCACAAAAGACTGCTCAGCTATGTAGCGCAGTACTGGTGGCTCTGCGTCATGTGATGATATATTTCACCGAAGGAGTATTGAGTAGGCAATCCAAGTCCTGAGACCGAGCAAAAGCTATGCGCTGACAAGAAGTCAGAGGGAAGTTCCAAGGCGATGGCCCAAGGGTCGGCTTATAAAAAGACCCTGCAGCTTCATCTAGACGCCGTTAAAGAATTGACAATAGTGATCGACCAGGAAGCCAATATACGGTCTCAACACCGGCTGAAAGACGTGGAGAAGTACGTGAAAGAGTTGAAGGGATTACAAGAAGCCAGCAGCCGCTCGCCCATGGCCGACGAAGCCCGGAAGCAAGACTTCATTGCTCAAATTGGAGACTATTGTGCGGAAATGGTTGTGAACAGCATGTTCAGCCATCTTTCGAGCAATTCCTGCATTGGCGGTGGGATGACCTGGAGTCCGTCTCCAAATTTCGAATGATGGTGTCTGCTAGCTAATCAACGTGAAGATGCGAATGCATCACGTCTTCTGGAATCCTCTGGATCAGCCTCTGAATCAAAATCCATGGATCGTACACAGCGTCAGTACTCTCGAGCTAGAATACATGATAGTTGTTGAACACTGACAGCTGCGCTAGTTATCAAAAAAGTAGACTTGCTGTCATTGTTGGGTATTCCAGAGGACGCACTTGCGCATGAGGTGCAGCTTTGCCTTGCCAAGGGTGGGCTACTCGAAGTAGAGGAAAAGGACCGCGTCAAATGGATCATGCGCTCGAGAGGACTCCGAGAATGGTTGAATTATCCTAAGTCCAAAGTGCTGTTGATCAACGATCTCTGCGACAAGGTTGAGACCTTCGGTCCAACGACATTCCTCTCGGCCAAGATGCTGGAAAGTCTTGAAAGCATTGAGCCGATCATAACTCTCCATTTCTTCTGTTCCCTGCACCACACAAGGACTAATGGCGTCAGAGACGACGCGGTCGGCATCATCAAAGGCTTGATCGTGCAGCTCATGTCACGCAGTGAGGACTGGAACCTGACATCACTGGACAAGGACTACCTGAAAAAGATAGAGGACGGTGAACTAGACATCCTCTGTAGCTTGTTTCGCCTGCTGATCGAGCAGCTTCCGGACATGACGCTTCTGTTCGTAGTGGTGGATGGTATCGAGTTATATGAGCGTGCCCAAAGGCGACAGGGCTTCTTGAAGGCTATGAAAGAGGTGATGCGAATTGTGGCCGATTGCCAGCATTCGGTGATGAAGCTACTTCTGACCTGCCATGGACGGAACTCGTTTGTTCAGAAGTTCGTCGATGGTAAGAATGTTCTGATAGTCCCAGCCGATGTCGATGGTGACTACCAAGGATGGAGTGAACATTCTTGGAAGAAGAGCATAGGTAAAGATGTTAAGGGACTTGGTGGCATTGCCGCTAAGGATGTTTCATGATCGTTACGTGGCGTTAGGAAACTACACTCATTCCCTGGCAAATGTAGGAGTCTCTTTCGGCACGGCACTGAGGTGATATCATAGGCATCTCTTGCAACGCTCTGCACCCGAAGGGCGGCCGATAGATAATGATATTGATATGAAGCAACTTATAAGGCATTTTGATTAGAACCCACAACGTTCGTCATTATGTAAAGCCGCCAGATGAACGCCACTGAATGCTATCCTCATCTCGTACTTTGTCTCATCCATCATGCAATCGTACCCATCATAACCAAGTTTATTGAACCCTTCTCTCTTGCATGGTTCTCTCAGACCCTGATCACACTAACAGAGCTCGCCCCCCACCGTAGCCTTCGTAATCCCTTCCCTACCTCTTTCCCGCAAACGATACCGTCCTTTCCGTTCATAGCGCCCGTCTCGACTCTGCCGACCTCTTTCCCGATCGCATATCCGGCTGAGAAGCTAATGGCACTGAACAGCACTACCACACCCGCGCTCACGACCCACGTCAGCAGCGTAGGTGAGATCTGAGGTGCATTCGGGTCCCAAAATGGACTATTGGCCCGTCGTTTCTTGCTCCGCGAGTCTCTATGCCGCTCTTTCGATGCGCAAGCCTTTCTCTTGCCATTTTCGTTGGCGGACAAAGATGTAGCGGAGGTACGATTGCGGACAGAGGGTCGGGGTGACAACACGGGCGGACACACCTCGCCTGTGATGGCAGATTCAGGAACAAGTCGCAAGGAAGAAGATTCGATGCGATTGGAATGCCTGATTGGCCCGTGCTGTGTAGACGAGCTCTCCCTTTTCGGAAGACCTCGGGCAGCTGCAGCGCAAGACAGCAGGGTGGAAAGGCTTGCTCGTAGCGCAGCATCGTGGTCAGCGGTATGGGCGGGTGCGATCACATTATAAGGAGTGTGACTGGTTCTGGCTCGACTAGGGTATGAATGTGTGGCTGGTCTTCGATGTGGTGATGTCCTCGATGTTGGAAAGTAAGACGTCCTCTCCTCAACTGAGCGAGGATGACGGGTGGAGTGTTGTTGTGGAGGATGAGAGAAGGCATTCGGCTGCGGTGTAAAGACCGGCTCATTAGTCAAGACTCCCAGCGCGGTCGAATTTTCATCATCATCAGCTTCTTCGTCTTCGGCAATGGTGGAAGACGTCTCTTCACACAACGACGACGTAGGGACAGGTGGGCTGGTGTCCTCCAAGGTATGGTGTTCCAGAGCCTCGTTTGAGCTCGTCATGATGCGATCTGACTCGCTCTCGCTCTCCTCGTATTCTTCTTGACTGCTATTCGCGGCACTCAACCTGCGTACCTGTACCCCTGGTGGTAGAGGCTCGTTCCTTTTCAGCCTCCTGCGCCTACGCCCATGTTGATCATAGTATACCCTTTGCCCGTTGGTGTTTGCGTCATCTGCACCTGTAGAGGACAGGGAGGAAGAGGAAGGTTGGGACGAAACTTCGATCCAGGATTCTGTAGATTGGGTGAATGAGTACATTGTCTCGAAAGCCATGGTCGCGAGTAGGGTTATCTACGCCTCTGATGCAATGATGCGGAAGCGTAATGCAGAGACAGATCGATGGATAGTGTGCGGCGAGAAGAAACGTACCATCTGATCTCAGTCTCCTGATGCCGGAGAGTGATCGAGCGAAAGAGGGTGCATGTTCCAACTGAGCTGTTGTGCGAGGACTAGACGAATCTTGTGCGCGAGCGGGATGATTGAGATGAGGCTGCATGATTATGCTCCAGCCAGTCCTCGCATGTACTGAGAGGGCGGTCGCACAAGGACTATTCTATTGTCGAGAGCGGTTCTTCGGGCGATGATGGGGGACGGTGTGTGGCATGAGGTTGCCCACTCTCCATACCGCCCTTTGTTGCTTAACTCATTGTTCGCAGCGCAACGACTGTTGCAGCTTGTATCAGGATCGAAGTCACCACAGCAATATCACATTCATGGTGATGAAACAGTTGGAAGAGCTGTCGTCGTGAATCGCAGATGACGCCTAGGTAGAGCCAAGGCTGGAAGACCCTGAGAGCTGCCGCTGCTGCGCTGTCACCTGAACCACTTTGATTGGCCCAGTCCCTGCATGCGGACTTTCATGGCCCACTCTGTGAGTTTGATTGCACAGATCTTATGTGCAGCACTTGTATTATACTATTCTATCGAACCGAGAAGTAACCTTGCGGCACCGTCTTGCAACTCTGATATCCTAGCCATTTCGCAAACTAATAGCGAGTACACCAAGGTACTGTACATGTACCGAGCATATCCATTCGAGCATGAAACAAGGGACTTTTGTAGAGCCGTGAGACGACAAAAGGAAACATCGTGTCCAGGTGGACTGACCGCAAGGAGAGGACCACGGAGTCTGACGTTGAGGAGCACTTACCTTCTCAATCAACTTAGAAGGTTTTCTTTTGACCCTTGAAGTCGCCAAAACCACCACGATTGGTTGAGCCTCCACGACCTCCACGACCTCCTCCACGATCGAAGCCACCACGACCACGGCCTCCACCGCGTCCGCCACGGTCGAAGCCACCACGACCGCCGCGCCCTCCGCCACGTCCACCACGTCCACCAGGAGAATCATTGTTGCGCGGTGGGCGAGGAGTGGAGTAGTCAAGACGAACTGGACGGCCGAGGATCATGGCGCCAGTCATCTTGCCAAACACCTCCTGCGACTCCTCCACGGAGCCGAATTGCACGTAGCCAAAGCCCTTAGGGTTACCCGTTTCCATGTCCGTGGGTAGACGAACGCCAAGGACAGTACCATGCTGACCGAACGCTTCGCCAACGATGTCTTCAGAAACCTCGAATGGAAGGTTGGCAACGAAGATGGTGTCGCTAGGGGAACTGGTGTTGTCTCCGTAAGATTTGGCGCGGTCTGGACGAGGCGTTCCTGCATCTGGTTTCGGCTTTGAGAAGTCAACATTGATCGCACGGCCATCGAGTTCCTTGTCGTGCATTGCTGCCTGGGCCTTCATGCCGTCTGCAGCATTGACAAACTCAACATAAGCGAATCTTGAGTGATGTCAGCGAATAGTAACTGTACATAGGGGTACTTGGTGGCTCACCCTCGAGATTGACCAGACTCTCTGTCTACCATGACCTTTACGCGAGACAACTCTCCAAACTCCTCGAACTCCCTTGTAAGCCATTCCTCGTCGATATTGTAAGAAAGATGTCCAACGAAAAGGTTTTTCTTGGCTTCATCATCAATTCCGATATCGGTCTTGGCCTTCTTCGGAGCAGGTGTAGCTTCGGCCTCGGCCTTGCGCTTCTTTGGTGGAGGAGCTGCCTCTTCGGCGCTCTCCTCGTCGGACTCGGAGTCAGATGTGCCAGACGATGTTCCGGCGCTGTCGGACTCTTCTTCATCGGATGATGCCTGTTTTGGTCAATCACTGACCGGTTTAGAAAAGCTTGGAACACGGGTACACACCTCTTTGGACGCCACGGCCGCAAGCTTACCGTTCAAAGCTTTAGCGTCAACCGGGCCTTTGTCTTCTTCATCACTCTCGGCCTCACTAGAGTCTTCGCTATCTTCCTCGCTCTCGAGATCGTCATTGGCACCGGCGACGGCTTTCGCAGCAGGTTTTGGGGCAGATTTGGGAGCAGCAGGCTCATCTTCCGAGGAAGATGAAGAGTCAGAGGTTTCATTTTTAGTCACGGCCAGTGCTTTCGCAGTACCATTGGCCTTGCCACCGTTGGATTTAGCAGCTTGCTTGGGAGCAGGGACTTCAACCTCGGATTCGTCTTCGCTACTTGATGAGCTTCCATTGCTTGCCGCGACCTCTTCGTCATCGTCACTTTCACTGTCTAGGTTGGGAGTAGGCTCCTTCTTGGCCTTCTTGGATTTCTTGTCAACCTTGTCAGCCTTCGCATTAACCTGCTTGGTCACTTCCTTGCTCTTGGATTTGAGCGCCTGTAAGATTTCAGTCGTAGAACCTTATCGAACACAAACTAGAGACTGACCTGAATGTCTTTGCTGGGCTTGATGACCTTATCGACCTGTGCGGATTTGCTTTTTGCCATTGCGGAAAACCCTCGTGCGTCTGCAGGTGAGTCGAGCTTGTCAGTGATGGACGCAAGAACGGGGGAAAACGGCATCGAGCAGAATAACGGAAAAGAGGAGTACCGGGCGTACTTACGTCTGATATTTGTGTGTTGGTCAAAGATCCCTCAGTATTCGATACAGTAACCCCCTCAAGATGAAAATTCAAGTCAAAATTTCAACGTCGTGCGGCAACCCTCTGATATGCTCAAGAGCCCACAGATTTGTATCGCTCAGATCAGACGCAGGATGCGAACGATTTAGTCTCTTCTTCAGTGTATGCTGAAGTCTCAAGTACCGACGAGAGTCGATAGGCCCACAGATGATCAACCCTCGGTCACAGTCAACGAACCCACAGAGTCTGCTCAAAGATCCCTCGGAACGATTGCTGATAATCAAGAAGGATGTTTATGAAAGTACAGATTTAATGCCCTCTGTATTGAGTGGATGACAATGGATGGTATCGGTGTCAAAATGAAGAGGGGAATCGGAGTTTTAAAGCTCCAGAAATTTTCGTGGCGGGCAAAGTCCGCTAGCGCGAGGCTAATGCAGCCGAGGACGCTAAAGTGGTTCTTTTCCTTGGCGAGATTTCTGACGCGCCAAGTCTTAACTTTGAGGAGACATAACCAATAGCATAGGCAAACAGGAGGTTGTGCTTAGAAGCAAGTGAATAATATGGCAGCCTCTGCTTCGCCATACAAAGGGAGGAAAGTGAAGAAGTCAATACCCCCAACGACGAGCAATGAGATCGCCTCACCAGACTCAAAAGCTGGCGCCCAAAGTCCTGCATTTCCTTTGGTTGCATTCTTTTGGCCTGCGAGGAAGAACACCTCGCAATGGGTGATCCTGCCCTTGGTCCTCATGATTATGGGCCTTTTCAGATGGTGTGCAGGACTATGGGGTTACTCTGGCTACCAAATGTCCTCCATGCATGGTGACTACGAAGCTCAGAGACACTGGATGGAGATGACAACACACCTGCCAGTATCAAACTGGTATTTCTACGATCTCGAGTATTGGGGCTTGGACTACCCGCCATTGACGGCATATCACAGCTGGTTGTTGGGGAAAGTGGGATCAATCTTCAATCCGGCCTGGTTCGCTCTCGACACATCTCGTGGGATTGAAGAGCCGCTTCTCAAGGTCTACCTGCGCGCGACGGTCATTGTATCGGAATACTTCGTATACATACCTGCCGTCGTTATACTGAATCGGAAGCTTGCGCAGGTGCGGAGTGTGAACAAGTGGGAAAGCTCGATCGCTTTGGTGGCCATCCTAATGCAACCTGCGACCATCCTTATCGACCACGCACATTTTCAATTCAATACCGTCATGCTCGGGTTTGTGGTCGCGAGTATGTCGAGCTTTTTTTCCCATCGCTATATGTGGGGTTGTGTCTTCTTCGTTGCAGCTTTGTGCTTCAAGCAGATGGCCCTTTACTTTGCTCCAGCAATTTTCGCTTACCTGGTCGGCGTCTGTCTCCTCCCTGAACCACAGATTGGCCGCTTCCTCGGTATTACTTTCATTACACTGCTCTCCTTCGCAGCAATGTTCGGTCCACTTCTCCTAGGCTCCCTTTATGACCAGTATAGGGGTATATCGATACCACTTTCCAGCAATGACCGCATAGTGAACCCTCTCTTCTCACAAGTTCTGCCATACATCGACCCAAAATCAGTACTCTACCCTATATATCTACAATTGACCCAGGTCATCCACCGCATCTTCCCCTTCGCTCGCGGCCTCTTCGAAGACAAAGTCGCAAACCTATGGTGCGCCTTCCACACCGTTCACAAGCTCCACAATTACCCTCTCCCGCCCCTCCAGCAGATCTCGCTATTCGCTACGCTCACTACCATTTTACCGGCTTGTATGACCATTTCGCTCTTCCCGCGAAAGGACTTGTTACCGTGGGCTATGGCAAGCACTGCCTGGGGTTTCTTTCTATGCAGCTTCCAAGTGCACGAAAAAAGTGTGCTGCTACCTTTACTTCCCATGACACTCTTACTGGGCAGTGATGGGGGCCTTGGTACTGAGATGAGAGCGTGGGTGGGAATGGCGAATATGCTAGGTGTATGGACTCTGTTTCCCCTTCTGAAAAGAGACGAGTTGCGAGTGCCATATTACGTCCTCTCCCTTCTGTGGGCGTACTTATTGGACCTACCTCCAACGAGCCTGGATCTATATTTTGGAAAACATGCCAGGAAGGGCGATATACGTTCATCGACCAAAATTCTGCATCTGACCTTTTACGTTATGATGGGGATTTGGCATATATTAGAGGCATTCGTGAACACCCCGCAAGGAAAGCCAGATCTTTGGGTGGTATTGAACGTTCTCATTGGTGCTGGTGGATTTGGCATTTGCTACCTTTGGTGCACATGGCAGCTACTCATGAGAAGTGGTGTTTTGGAGGAGTGGTTCAGCTTCCGAGCTGAAATGGAGAAGAAGCTCAATTCCGACGCGGGGAAGAAGACTGTGAGAGCGACAGCTCCGAAGGACAATCGAGCTACGCCCCCGAGGGAAGCCAAGAAATTGGGGAGTGTGGGAGGGCGGAAAAAGACTTGAAGGCAGTTTTGAGGTGCTGGAGGATATGCTTGTAAGATACCCATATGGGCTAGGCTTTTTTGCTATAATATGTAATAGTGTATCTTGTATCGTCGAATATATATTGTGTCTATTCCGATATCTGTATGGTAGATTTCCGGTCTGCGTTCGGCTAATCCATATTATTTCACGCAACGTTCAATGGACATGCTCACCCATCAGGGCTGCACATATCGTCTGCTTGTCTGACTCACTCTGGCTTCTACAACGAGATGCCGAGGAATCCATACTTGCAGCGGCTCTTGCAGGAGACCTTTGGAAAACGCCCAGACTCTATCGACACACACAAAACTTTTCAGGAACATAAATGACTTCGATGGCGTCCTCGAAATCTCTATCCCAGTCACCCATATCTCTAACGAACCCCAATAGAGAAGAGTAAAAATTCCATTATTCCACACCCCAACCATGCAAATGCACCCAAACACTCCAAACCATGCAACACCAACCCTAATACATTATATACATCCACCCTATCATCATCCATCACCCATCCACCGCCCACTCCATCTCCTCACGCAATATTGAACCCAAACCCACGCATACAACTCCTATACTTCTCCACCGTACCCTGACACGCCTCCTGTGGATCTGCAGCGTTGCTGAAGAGCATGCATTCGTCTCTCGTAGCTTTTTCGTCTTTGCATACGCAGCAGGGCTGTGTGGGATGAGGTGTCAGTAGATGTCTTTTTCATGGTGGATAGCTGTAGATGCAGGTATGGGAGAGGGAGCAGATGATGTGGGTACGTACTTTTACGGCTGCTGCGGCTTGGCCGGGGGGTTTGAGATCTGAGGACATGTTTGTGGCGGTGGGGGGTGCTGGGTGGGAAGATGTGGGTTAGCTGGTGGTTCTCGTGGCGAGGGGTTGGAGTCAAGGGCAGAGTCTGGAAGGTTGGAGTGTGAAGGAGGGGTAGAGGTACTGTTTGTTGTGGGTGCGAGCGCTGCTTGTGACATGGTGACTGCGGTGTCAATATTAAAGTAGGTTGAAATCAAGAAGGGCGGTCACTGACGTGATATTCATTTGGGGCTTGCAAGACTCTTAAGACCTCTTGGCGCGCAGTTTTAGCTCGAGTATTACGAGCAATTCTCGTAGTATTTGTACACAACACCTAAATATACAGACAGAGTAACAAGTAGCCTCCATGGAGGATGTTCATATCTTAGGATGCATGTCATTTAAAAATAATGATGAGGTCCACGAGCTGGGGCTCAGGGCGTGGGAAAATTCAAGATCAGTGCCAAGCATTTCTAAGAGTATTGCAACCACTAAACTGGCCGAATCACGTTAAGTTTCTGGGGTGCTGGTGTACCACTTCATCAAATGCACTCGTGCTGCTTCCACTCACCCTCATCCTCATCCTCCCCATCCTCCTCATCTCGTGGCAATGTGCCACGAATGGCTCTTCCAGAGGCGATCAGGGCCGTGGAGTCGATGTCATCATTCTCGGCTGTCTCGTCGATGGCACCTTCCAAAAGATGTTCATACTCGTGCCCCATTTCTTCGACGAATGCCATCAGCATTCCCTTCTTCATGAAACGTCCTTTTGTCCCCCAATACCCCCTTCTGAACTCCTTTTTCAACGCATCATTACGGCGCGCCTTGGGCAACCTCCAGGCTAGTCGCAACATTGATGTGCAGTACTGCCAGTATAGGTACCTGGCCCGTGGTCGGTGATCGGTCAGAAATTGGATGGTTTGCCCATCCAGGTCCTTCCATGGCTTCTCATCTCCCTCTGGCCGACATGGAATATATTTCTCCATGCCTTTCGCATTGGCGTCTAATACTCGGATCTTGTAGGGCTTTAATTCCAGGAGGTGCCAGTCCTTGATTTCCTCCACGGATGGAGAATCTGGGACGTCCGGCACAATTGCCAGTAAACCGGCGGAAATCTTCTCTTCGACGAAAGAGGACAACATTAAGCCATTCTCGATCTCGTTAAGTTCACATCGATCCGCCATTCCGAAGATGCTGTGCATCGTCGTCTGCCCCAACTCGTATGGAAACATGTGAGCTGCTTTGAGCGAATTTTCACTGCTAGTGTCGATCCACGAGCCTAGTACTGGACACCACATCTTCTCCGATAGTGGATCAGGATGCCGGCTATTGCAAGCTTCAATAAGCTTTGTTCTGAATGATGACTGGATTGCTGGGTCCCTCTGTCCCATGCCTGCATCTTGTTGGGACATACCCAGTCCTGACGGACTCATCGTGTACAATTGCATCCAGCTTCTTCGATTCAATTTGTCTATTTCGTCAGGTCCGATCTGCCTTCGCGCGGCTTCTTGTTTGAAAATATCAACCTCTAGGCTAAAGCTAGCCTCCTGCTGTTCGAGCACCTGTGCTTTCTCGGAATCCATCCATTCTTCTAACACGGCCTCTTTGTTCTCTTCAAAGAAGCTAGCCATAGATTCTTTCCTTGTCAGCTTTACTCTCTTGATTTGCATCTCGTAGTAGTTTCTAGTGGCTTCAAGATATTGGGCGTCTATAGAGAGCTTTGGACGATGCTTGTCCTGCATCTTCTTGACCTCGTTATCAAGCTTTCTCTTCTCTAATTGATCCTCGGTGGTGTAATGCTCGGGCTCGTATGGTCTTTTCGTGCTTAGTTTATGGCCTCGCAAAGGGACTTTATCCAAAGCAATTTCGTGGTGTTTTGTCATCTTCTCTACGGGTATACACTTCAGAAAAGGCCTACGATGTTCAAGGATCTCGTATGGTCTCAGAGGAGCAGGTTTTGTTTTGGGTTTAAGGGCGCCTGTAGTGTAACTTGTATTTTCTCTTTCGGGAATGACTCATCTAAGGACCCACATTTTCAAGCCTCCGCAAAAGTTTGTTGGTTCTGATACTGTATTGTAAGTCGGAAGCACCTGCCAAACAGACTCTTGTCTGGCGCAGTCTCGATCCAAACGTGAATTCATGTGAACCTTGTGGTACGACATGCTGGCAACACAATCAAGCAAGTGACAATGTCGGCGAGACATGGCGTTATCCAAGTTTGATGCAGATGATGATGTCAAGGCTATATGGCTATATCTAGATCGGAGATGTTCAAAGTTCATTCACAAACCTAGATCAGAACAAGAAACCAAATGTGAGATAGGGAAGGCATTCAGGATGAGCTATCACGGGAAATGGCTATCATGAGATTGGCCACTCCCCGTACAGGGATGACCAGGTTATGGCGAACTTCTTTCGGTAGAAACGAAGGTACCGTACTCAAGAGCTGGAACAACAGTTGTCCTTATTCAGTCACCAAAGGTGGGGCGATATCGCTCTAAATTCGATATGCATATATATATATATGTAAATGTTGGCTGTATTCATTGGGGAGGCACTCTGTGATTCCAATGGGTAAAGGTAGATGACTATATTCCAAGATGTAATATGTAACTTATCGCTCCAAATATAGATTTGAAAACCATTAAGAGCGCAATTTCTGAGCCCCACCTTCCCAATTTGCTATCGAGACTTATTACCCACTCTGACAAGCCCCAGAACTCGACAGAGTTTTGCTCGATACCCGTTTTGTCCCGGTGAGATGGTTTGTCTTCTTCTGTACAGCCGAGCATAACAGGAACAGTACAGCCTTGGGGCTTCTTCCACCAAGCGGCGTAGGCAGTGACGGCGCAGAAAACGTACGCCAGGGTACTGACTTCTAGCAGAGTGATAGCGCGATGCTGGAACAGTCGAGATATGACTTGGGTTGCAAACCATAATGCTTGCATACATGTGATCAGCTTTGTCACAGTGTCGCTTTTCGCAGAGCTGTTGACTTGTTCCTGCGATATCAATTTTAAGTCGTGGAACCATCTTGGATGTGAGCTGGTTAGCACGGGTCCTCCACCAGAGCCTGTCACTCTCTCATCTGACGAGATCTGCCTAGCCATTGCCACGTCATGGCCATCCTCAGTAACAGGTTGCTCGACGCATCTCCAAGGCTCCGAGGCTAGCCCCGTTGGGTATATGTGGACTTTCTTCACCGGAGGAGGCTCTGGCCCAAGGAATGTACAGGCGTCTGCCGCTCGAACTATGTCGTTGCAAGTGATCTGGAGGTTATTGTCAGCTGGCAACTTCAGGCAAAATCCACCCATATCGAGGAAAAAGCCATGGGCAAGAGACATCTTTTCATCAATCGTGCGGCGCAAGACAGCTCTATTTCTCCAAGCTTTGAGGAATCCAATAAACGCTACGAAAGCTAAGCTCTCTGGGGCTAACACGCTTACCAAAGCAGGTACCACGCTGCTTCTACCGAGTTGGGCCCGCCTCGATAGCTGCCAGTCACCCGTGTAGGGCGGTACCGGTAGATGTATGGCCGTCCAAACGCAAAGAAAAATGGTTACAAGACAGCTTGAGACAATGTCGTTGGTCCCACGGCCACAAGTAGCTGACCTCCAACCATGGACAAAATCTGTTCAATTCTGCATCGTAGGAAAACACCATCCACGACACGCGGTACCGAAACCCAAGGCGGAGACTAGAGACAATCGGCAAATTGCGGCCGAGAACCTCTTTTCTTATGAAAGAATAAACAGTTGATTACAGTATATAGGAAGGTATATGTTACATTGACAGTATAATGCTCAAGACTCGAGCATGAAGAGCAGTGACTAGTATCTTGAGAGAAAATGATCTACTCATCACGCATTCCAGGGCTGTGCCCGCTAGATAATGAAAAGTCGAACCGCAATACACTCAGACCCAAATGCACGACGAGAACGACATGTGGGGACACAGCCCAATCACTACGATCGCAGCCTATGATGACACGGGAACGTTGCACAAGCATCTGCATGCCTGCACCGTTGAACTCGATGCATGGCGCCGCGATAATACTGATGGCCTATCATCATTCTTTCCATCGATATGATGGTAGCCTGGAGCAAGCTGGAGGAACTTGATGGGCTGTCATCTATGCAGATGTGACCCCTCTCAGGAAAGAATACCTCGATCATGCTTTGATCTTGGAAAGGTGTAGGAAGTGTGCAGAACGAGCCAGGGATACATGTCGTTGAATGGACACTAGACTAGAAAGAAAAGATCTAGCGCTTGCAGAATGATTGGAGTATATTCTACCTTGGTCTTCACTTCTCTGATATGCGTATTCCATCCTAGTATATGATTACGAGTGGTAATGGAATCATCGGGCTTTGCTTAGACCAAAAATGAGGGAAATATATTGTACATACGCTGGTGCCGAGTAGCCAGCGCCATTTGCTCGATGGTGTCAAATCCACAGCTATACAAGATAAATTATCCCTGCGACATGAGAGCCTCCTGCAAGTTCAGTCATCGTTCCCATATCGTAGTAACGTTACTGTTATAGCCGACGAAATGCCTACACGCTAGTAATCGTCATTGTCGTTGCCGCCATCTTCATACGCATCCTCTGCCTCCTCTTCAGCCTCTTCACGCTCTTCCTCCTATTTCAGCTATTAGTGATTCCCTTATGTTGTAGTAGAAGAGGGAACCTACATCACTACTAGAGCTCGAGCTACTGTTATCGTTCTCCACCACCACGGTCTCTGCAACGACAGTTGTCTCAGAGTAACTGTTGTAACCCCCGCGATCTCCATACCCATTGTCTGCCACGATTGTCTCATTGACAATTACCGTGTCAGGCTGGGGCCGATATCCGTTACCGTAACCGTCGTCCACAACATATGTGTTATTCTCAATGATGGTTTCACCACCACGACTACCACCATAGCCGCCACCATATCCACTATTACCGTATACTTGTTTAGCACCATATACTTGTTTAGCCCCATATTGTTGTTTGGCCCCATATTGCTGGTTTGTGTTATTTCCATGTTTGTGCCCTCCGGCGTCGTGTTTGTACTTATCCTCATCTCTATCCAGTTCATCCTCTATATTAACAAACGCATGTCAGCCACACCTCGGACAATGCAAGCAAACAAGTGGTGAGATAGGTTGTACTTACTGATTTTGTCACCTGTATGCATCAGCATGGCACCCGCAGCTAGTCCAGCTACTGCCGATCCAGCTCCGATCAAAAGTCCATGACCCTTCTTCGGAGGAGCCTGAGCAGCAGCTTCTGGTTGCTTGAGGGGCTTGGCCTTGGGATCCAGTGACTTGGGGTCCTGCGCCTTAGACGCCTTAGAGGCCTTTCCAGGTGCATCCGCATTCGGGCCTGGGAGCCCGTCTTTCGGAGGTCCTAGAGGAGTACTTCCAGGGCGGTCCCAGGTCCGCTCGCCCGTCTTCTGGTTCACGAAGTATGAACGGTTGCTAGGGACGTCCTGTAGATATCGACGTCAACTCCTTTTCACCAAAATTGAGTTCTGGGTTGATTTATCAGTGAGGGAAGAGAATCTCACCCTTTCAGCTATCCAGTCTGGAGGCAGGCCATGATTTGGGTCCGACGGCGGTGCAGGCGACTGCGATGGTGGGAGATACGGAGATTGTTGATTAGGTGGATAGCCTTGACCTTGAGCGGGTCCTTGTTGGGGAGGCCCATATTGATGAGTTGGACCTCGATGAGGGGGCCCATAGCTCTGGCCTTGAGGAGGGCCGTAGGACTGGCCATGAGGAGGGCCATAGGGCTGGGATTGAAGGGGGCCGTAAGACTGAGACTGAGGGGCGCCATAGGAATGAGACTGAGGAGGACCGTAAGACTGACCCTGAGGGGGCCCGTAGGACTGGCCTGGAGGAGGACCATAGGATTGACCTTGAGGAGGACCGAAGGATTGGCCTGGAGGAAGAATGTAGGATTGGCCTTGAGGAGGCCCGTAGGACTGGCCTGGAAGAGGGGTACCGTAAGACTGAGACTGGGGGCCGCCTTGAGGGGGAGCGTAGCTGGTGTAACTCATCCTTGCAACGTCGACAATGATATGGGCAGAGACCGAGAGTATTGTGGGTTGTAGTACTCCGTATAGGCGGTTCGGTGGGTTCTTGTAGGATTTGGAGGAGATCTCACAGCCTCATGGCTTAGCTGAGGACAAGCTGTTGGCGGCACGCCTGATATAAGCGCTAGTATTGTCAAACAGGCTGTTGGTTGTAGTACTTGCTTTGATGACTGAGGATAGTACTCGAATACCCTCGCCTTGCATGAAGGCCCCATGATAGCCACATGCCATCCACCAAGGGTCTCCATCGGTGGGGAGATTCAGTAAGGGAGACTTCGGGCAGCGTACCGCTACACTCTATCAGTATTCCCCTATGCATGATTCGTCCAGATAAAATGTTCACTTCGAACGGAGAGCTTGGTATGGAATCAGCCCATCGATCTTCCGAATGTGGTTAGAGCGCGGACGGCCTAGCACGTAACATATCAGCTAAGGCGCCAGCTGTCTATGCCCCAGCCCACAGACCCCGATTCCACCCAATGATACCCCCTACCACTGGGCTTCCCTCGCCCTTCGGCGTCCTTAAAATGAGCTTCGATGTCAATATTAGCAGCTAGAGTACTCCATATCATGAACGGGTTTTCCCTCTTTCCATAGCCTCCCGAGCGTCCACCCTTACGGAATTCGTTTCTATGTGACGCACCGTATATGTGGCAGCCTCATCTCGTGGAGGTCTCAACTCTCGAATGATGAAGATGAAGTATTTCAGTTCAGACAATCTCTATTCTATCTAGAATACTGGCCTGGAGATTTACTCTACAGTGAGCAGACTAATGCAGGCTACTGTAAGGCGTCCAGCCATTCCGCTCATCTCCACAATGTTCAATCAGAAGCCCATCTGCCCGTGATCCTCGTTCTCCCATTCCCCTCAGGTCTACTTCTATGCACCAAGCATCCCTTGAATGGCTCGTAAGCTGCTGTTAGTACTCGTTGCCAATCAAATCTGTGACGTGACTTGAAGGGGTGGAAAGAGATCGCACGTACTGAAAAAACCCTCTGCCGTCAGGCAGACTTCCTAGAAACGTAGCAGCCAAGGCGGCCAAAATCTTCTGAACACCAGGCATCCAAGCGCTCGTAAAACATCGAAGTGACCGGAAAAGGCTGATGAAATAGTGAAATTTGACTAGTGATGTATAGATCACAGCTGCGCCGTTATGTTTCGTAACATTTGCGGTCTTTGGGGGATCCTCCCCTCCAATCACTACGTGACCTAGGTGCCGGCCAAATATTCAGATTCGAGCTCCAGCATGCCATGTCTGTTAGAGCTGTACCAGTCCTGATCTCTTTCTCTAAATGCGATGATTGCGATGAAATAAGAAGTGGGGCAAGAGAGAAGAAGAATGTAGACTCGATCAAAGATCCGTCTCTATGTACATCTTCGCTAGGAGAGTTAACGCCTGGAGACTAATCCACATTCACATGAGCAGAAGCCATGAACAAGGGTAAAGTCCGATCCCGCAAAATTTCGAGCTCGGAGGAAAGCGAACAAACCGTAAACCTTTCGAAGACAGTTTTGGCCGAAACACTATATCCCGAAGCCAATGCTCGGCTCGTCTGGAGATAGGTGTGACATGAAATTTAGTACAGGAGGAGGGGATGATTAGATGGCACCAAGGCCTCAATCTAGTACATTTCCCCGGTAGTGGGCGAAAACCGATATTGCTTGAGTTCCCACAACACTACTTATCAGCATGACTTACTTGACGTCCACACGAGTTGGTGCCAACCCGAGATCAACAGGTCATGGATCTCCGCACTCTTCACAGATAGTCCCATTGTCCGGACGGATGCAATTGAACATTATCGGGTCTTGCACAAAATAGATGTAGTAGCCTTGTGCGAAATGGGATTAACGGTCTCTCGATCCCATGGCTTTCATCTATGGTTCCCAGAAGGTGTATCGACTCGGACAGCGGGACTGATAGATAGCACTGAGTTAATAAAGGCGGCAAGAGCAAAGCCAATAGCCTCGTACTCATTTGTGAGACGAAATTGACGCCAATGCCATCGACTTAGAATACGGAGCACGCCGCCTATAAACAGGTGGCCGGTCACATTTCTGGACCCTGTATGATGTCGCTGTTAATAATGTTACTAGAAGGAGAGCAGCAGCAATGACGCATGACTGCAACCACAAGGGCTGCAAAGGCAGACATGTACTCGATCAATGAGGGCCTCCCTGATATGGCTTCAGGCTTGGTGAAGAGGAGCTCCAACCTTGGCGAATTAATGGCTGTATCTGAGAACGTACGACAGCGTGACGGAGAGCCCTAAAACTGTCAGGCTGAACTGCTAGCAAATGCGATAGTCCGACTCAAGGCTAGCGCAAAATCTGCTTCAAATTTTATCTTAAGGTCCTCAAAGTCTGATACTAAGCCGCCGACATATTGCTGTAATTCCTAAATCTGATCTGCCTGTCTGCCTTCCTTTTGAATTAGTCCTCATTTCATCGTGATTGTACCACTGTACGTATTCTAGGACCACTGCCGGAGAATCTTTGTCCCGGTGTATTCTAGAACGAGAATAACTGCCGACCTCAAGTCAACCATTGCTCCATGTCTCTTTTGCTAGCACCAATGCAACCATGGGAGGAAACAAAAATAGGAAGCGTGACCGCGCTCAATACGAGGAAGATGTAGCTGATAGGCAATCGAGCCCTAGCATCGTGACAACATCAATGCAGGATGGAAAAGGAAAGAGTTTGGGTTCCAATGAGTGGACCACTGTTGGAAGGGGAGGGAAGAAGCAGAAAAAGTCCAATTATCCCAGCTTAGGCTATAGTGAGCTGCATAAGTTGAATTCCAGTGTCAACATCAACCATTTGCAAGGCCTCGTACTGTACTGCTTGGCCGATGGCAATATGGCCCCAAATTGGGTCTCTGTGAGACACCACAACATGATCAGAAAGGCGGTGGTTCTCTTCGTGCCTGGTCTGGAGAGGGGCATGTTCGATGGTAGCATTGAGCTTGCGTCTGCTGAGAAAGACCTGATCGATGATTTTGTACAGGCTAGTGGAGCTGACGTAGCGCCTGCCAATGAGGAGGATGTGGTCGAATCTTCTGAGGCACCTGGCATAGCTAATCCGTTCACTGAAGACAGAGCGAAATCGGGATCTTCGATCGACTTCTCAAATTCCAACAATGGCCATAACAGAGGTATGCAGGAAGGTATGCAGGAGGGAGGGAAACCTTTGCCTGCGGCAGCTGTCGACCTGAAACACAATACAGAGCATACTAGCTACACCGTCAAAGCTCCTCCCCAATCCCCAGATGACTACCTGCCGATACCGTTAGCACCTGCCAAGCTGCCTTTGCCACTAAGACCCTTAGCAGATGCCTTCGCCCATCTCTGGCCTGTCAAGGCTCCTGGTGAAGAGAGATATGGCAAGGTACACTCGCCTCTCCACGCAATGCTCAATTCCCCCATCACGAAGACACAAGAGGAGAAGGTTGAAGACAAGCAAATCAAGGGCCCAAAGCCTGCCCGTGTGGGGAAGGACTGGGAAAACAAGCGGACGCCAGTGACAGCCTTTGTGGCGTCGAAAGAGGATCTACAAGAGAATGAATACTTGCTACATCCTGTGTGGTTTACGGATCCTACAGAGCGAACCGCGAGCTTAGAACGGAGGGAGTCAGATAAGCAGACAGCTACGGATGGTTGGACGGATACCCTTGTGGCAGACCTTGATGAAGGAAGTGTTGCTGATGAACATATACAAAAGGGCAGCGTAACGGCAGGGCGGGGCGTATATGCTATGGATTGCGAGATGTGTCGGGTCGAGGGGGGCGAAATGGCTCTGACACGCATCAGTCTTGTGGAATGGGATGGTACAGTGGTCATGGATGAGCTTGTGATGCCAAACAAACCTATAATAGATTACCTGACACCTTACTCTGGAATCACACCTGCCAGGCTCGAGGATGTCACCACCACCCTCGACGACATACAGCAACGACTTCTCCAGCTCATAACTCCAAAACACATCCTCATTGGCCACTCCCTCAATGCCGATCTCCTCGCTCTGAAGATGACACATCCTTATATAATCGACACTTCTATACTCTACCCACATCCTCGCGGGGCACCTATGAAATCCTCCCTAAAGTGGCTCGCCCAGAAGTACCTCAGCCGTGAAATTCAGAAAGGGCACGGTACCAACGGCCACGATAGTATCGAAGACGCCCGAGCTTGTCTTGATCTTGTCAAGATGAAATGCGAACGAGGCCCACAATGGGGTACCAGTGAAGCCATGAACGAGTCGATCTTCAAACGGCTGAAGAGAAGCCCAAAGCCAGGAATGGCCCACGACACCGGTCACGGCAAGACAGGCGCCATTGTCGACCATGGCACACCCGAGAATAGCATCGGCTCCATGGCGAGCTATTGTATCGGCTGCAAATCCGACGAAGAAGTTGTACTGGGGATAAAGCGCGCTGTACTTGGCGACGATGATGGCAGCTATATCCCTGGTGGGGGTGTGGACTTCACGTGGGGCCGCTTTCGAGAGCTTGCGGCGCTTCGCGGTTGGCTGCCCGATTACCGGCATTCCACCACCACGCAATCGTATCAAGAGACTTCATCTACAGCCCTTCCTGCAGTGGTCGCGCAGACAGTCCAGCACATCAAAGCCATCCACGACTTCTTACCACCGTGTACGCTGTTCATTGTGTGCAGCGGCACGGGTGATCCCCGCGAGCTGGGCCGCTTGCAGGAGATGAAGCGGACATATAAGCGGGAGTATGAGACGAAGAAGTGGGCTGAATTGAGTGTCAAGTGGACCGATGTCGAGGAGCAAGATTTGAAAGCTGCTGTCCGGCAAGCCAGGCAGGGAGTGGGATTCGTGACGATTGTATGAGCTTTGTTCAATTTGGGTCCCAGTATTCGGCATGTGATTTCATCGGGATAACCCTCATCCTACAACATATGCCAGTAGAGATAGACCAGGGAAGGATAGTAAGAAAAACTTGTCGACAATCATAATTTGCATGATAAGCGAACGTGAGCTAACAGCCATAATCTGCTGCTGGGAAATCAACCGCAACTTTTTCGTGTCTTTCAATCTAGTTGAAGAGAGGATCGATTCTGTAACGCATCCTACCCCAACCACCACCAATAACATCCTCAACCCTAACAGACCACAACAGCCTAACATCACACCAACTAAGAAGCAAAGACTCTGTCTCCGCTAGGGCCTTGAGTACTGGAATGGCTACCGACAGTGTCAACATAAGTAAAGCATCGATGGTGTAATTATCTAACAGCAGTATCCTAGTCACTTAGAATAAGTCAAGGTTGTTGTGAAATTCCAATACTCTCCGCCATCCTTTATGGAGATCATTGGGGCATACGTGTTAATGTACACGATAGTATGAAGTTCTACGCACAGGATGTGGAGTTGCATCTAAACCATAATATGGATACGATACCGGCTCCCTCACAACCTCCGGCCCATATCCTCATCTGAAGGTTCTCATGTCATGCCACCTTGTAGAAACTGGCCGACAGAGAGTATCGTTATATAGACCACTGTTGAACACTATGAGGAAGAGTTTTTTGTGCATATAACGAGGTGAGAGAGCAAACGTCAATGGGGTATCAACCGCCCAATATCCAACCCGAGTACCCAACACAGGTGTCAAGGTCCCATCCAATACGCCAAGGGAACATAGTTTACGCAGGTCTATTGATTTCCTTGGTGAAACGACGCACTATCTTCTCCAGGATCCTTATTGTTTTGTTTCATACTTGCAATCACCTTCTTGGCCCATTCCTGAGCAGCGGCCATTTTAGCTTTGACGTAGGCCCAGAATTTGTTCATGTCTACTTTTGTTTCTTTTGGTGTTTCCGTGGCGTTAGCGACTTCGGTTACGGTGAGGGCGCTTTCTGGTATGCCGCTTGATGCAGGCGTTTCTGGGGGTAGGACTTCGTCAGGAGAAAAATCAATCGGGCTGTCGTTTGTAGAGCTAGGAATGTCAGTGTGCAGGCCGATTGGTTTCAGTGGCAAGCGCAAGGTTCCATTGTTGGCTTTGGGCTCGATGCCGATGGAGTCGCAGATGATGTTGTACACTTCGATGTTTTCTTCGATGATGTTAGTCGACTTCAAGAGCGGAGTGATGTAGGACTTACGAAACACTTCAAGCCTACTATTAGGCTTATGAGGAAATGCGGGACCTCGAGCGAGGAAGATCGCTCGCATTAGCGGATGTTCATGATCGTACCCATGGAGGCCCTTGGGGTGATAGGTTTCGCCTGTGGCTTTCGCTGCTTTCACGTCAAAGTCCTCTTTGTGTACTATGGCGTACCCGGTCTTTGGCACGACCCACAGAGGAGCAATTCTTTCATTGTTCGAGAAGTGATACCTCACGGGCATATTTTCATCTCTGAGGTAGACGTCAAAGTTGCCGCTACTCTGGGATTCGACAAGTAGTCTATCGTAAAGACCGCGAATATCGATCGGATTTTTAGGACGTAGACCATAGAGTGGCCAGCCATCGATATGCTCCACAAGGTCGAGGTCAATAAGATCGTCTAGTTGGATACAGCGGTCTGTTGAGGTCGTGGCCATACCGTGGTCGCTTACCACCACCACATTCACTATTTCCGTGAGATTACGCTCATCGAGACCCTTGAATAGGTGGTGAAGCATAGTGTCAACATCAGATATGGTGATCCATATTTCAGTGCTGTTTGGACCATAGCTATGTCCATCAGAGTCGACCACGGGGACATAGGCTGCAATGAGCTGCGGTCGTTGACTGGATGCCAAACCGGCTTCGTGACCCGGGAGATCAAGCAGCTCGAGAATGCGTTCCGTTTTTCGCGGCAGCACCTCAGACATGTTGAACTTATCCACGAATGTAGCTGAAAAATCAGTCCCAGCTTCAGATCCAGGCCACATGTGAATAGCAGTCTTGACATTTTGTTTCTCAGCCGTGGCCCAAATTGGTTCAGCGCCAGTCCACCATTTCCTTTCCATGCTAGCTTTCTTCGTGCGAAATTCTTCGTTCAAGTCAGGGGCCCAAAATGTGTTGCCTACGATACCATGGCTCTCCGGGTATAAGCCCGTCACCAGAGTATAGTGGTTTGGGAACGTCACGCTGGGGAAGCTGGGGTACATATGTTTCGGCGAGACGCCTTCGGCAATGAATTGGCGCAAGGTGGGGGTGATACCTCGCTGCAGAAAGTCTGCTCGAAAGCCATCAAGTGATATTAGGATAGTCGTTGGTGCAAAGAGGGCGGTTCCATTAGAAAGAAGCGCGGCCGTTGGGGAAATCTTCGTAGATCGAGAGACTTTGTAAGCTCCAAACGTGAGCAAAGCGAAAAGGGTAGCAATTGATATGGCGAGTATATGCCAAAAGGCAAGCTTCCGTCGCTGTTATAGCAACACAGGCTGATGAGCTCACTCCACACTTCGAAGGCTTTGCTGGACTCACCTTGCTCGTTGATGACTGTACGGTGTCCATCTTATATAACTCAACTGAACTCGATGACGCCTGTGAGCTAATCTCGCTCTTGGGACCACCTTCTTCCATCTCGTACATGAGGTCGCCGTCATGACTGCTGCCCTTCGCTTTTCTTCTTCTCTTCCAAGACCTGTGTGCTATTCTCTTGCCAGTCTTGCCACCCGATCCTTTGGACTGCCCGTCATTGCGTCTATCGTTGAAGAAGCCTCGCGGTTTATCCCTAGTGCTCCCCACTATCAATAGCTTTTCCCGTTCGTCCTCCTCGTCCAGCAGCTCACGATCAAGCTGAGCTAATTCTGTCGAATTACGAGCAGGCTGAACGAGCGGATCATCCTCGAAGTCCGATTCTACATCTGAACTCAATGGTGATACCTCGTCGTAGACTTTCTCTGCAGTCTCTTGTTGAGCAGTGGGTGCACTTGAAGGCATGTTGCGCAATCAACAATCACGAAAGGGACTCTCACGGACCATTGATTCATTGGTAAAGAGATGTCATGGTAAAGGGTTGCTTCGATGGAGGTTGGGGGAGATCAGTAAGTCGGTGCGCCGCAGGGCTGAGTGTGAAGCGTTCCTCTTGTTTCACGTCTTCGCCTTCGACAGCTCGGGGTGGATACTAAGGTACATTTGCCTCACTCTACAAACGATCTTGTTAACTCGAGGGTGGATCAAATAATCATCGTCTACAGTTGCTTGATGGGAAGGATCCAATACGGAATGTTCTTTGAAAAGCCTATTGAATACCGTACTTTCACGAGTCTAAGGTATGGAAGGTACACCGAGCGTAGAATATTGGGAGTCACGGGAGTATGTCGCTTCCTGACCTCGTTACCCATGATCATGTGGGTTTCGTTTGCTGCACTTCTGATCTTGTACCAGAAATTCATGCGGCAATGATATATCAGTCATGGCCCTACTCGTCATAAATTTGACTGTCGTCTCTTCTCGACAGAGTCTTGTAATATCTTGATAACGCCTGCTGGATCCTTCGCGCCGAACACTGCAGAGCCTGCTACTATCACGTTCGCCCCAGCTTCCGCAGCTTGGTCTATTGTCCCTTCACTCAGTCCACCATCAACTTCAATATAGAGTTCTGGATATCGTTCTCGTAGCGCCTTCACTTTCGGTAGTTCCGAAGCCATGAATTTCTGACCGCCAAACCCTGGGTGGACCGTCATGACTAGAACCATCTGAAGCCAGCGTCAGCAGCGGGCCTGTAGGCTGAGCGTCTACGTCCTCACATCAGGAACTTCTTCCTTCTTTTGGTTGTCAAGAATTTCCCATAGCACGTCCACCGATGTATCCGGCTTGATGGCTATGCCCGCTAGCATGCCGTTTTCATGCACGTATTGGATCATCTCTTTTGGGCTAGTCTTAGCCTCGGTATGGTCTGCTGGATTTTCGGCGGCTGTCGATGTGATTGCGGCTTCGTAGTGAAAGCAATATAGGTCACATCCAGCCTTTTGGAACTCTTTTACCCATTTCTTAGGCTAGGGCGACCGAAGAGGTTAGCGAACAATGTCTTCAGGCTTGATCGGGGTGAAGGGGAGCAGCGTACACATGCCTACCTCGGCGATCATCATATGGCAGTCAAATGTTCCCCTTCCTTTAGCAATCTTAGGCCGTTGGACGTGAGGCCGTATCTTAGTCACAACAGGCGCTCCAAAAGTCATATTGGGGACAAAATGGCCGTCCATCTGGCATACGGAGGTTAGCCCCTACTGCAGGGTGACTTGCATAGCCACACGTTGAGCGGCAAAACTTGCTATATCGATGTGAAGCCATGTTGCCCCTTGCGCAATGGTATCAGAACATGCAGCGCCTAAGGCTCCGAAATCCGCAGACAATATTGAGGGCGCGATGACAGCTGGTGGGGACATGGCGGCTAATCCTGCAGAAGCTCTAGATGAAGCTCGGAGTACTCCACACAGCGCAATTCGACCTCACGGCATTTGTGACATGTCAATCGACGGTAGATCAATCAAGGAATGAGCTTGCGTCGTATACTGCTCCGGTAATTGAAGTGTTGCAGAGAACGACGTTGCTGGAAAGATCTTGTCTTCGCATCCAGACCGCTAGGATCAAACGAGATTAGTGTCGATATAAACCAACTTCGACTTCTCACATGCTCTTCTTTCATCTTTATCTTCATCAACATCATCCATCATAGTACCTTACTTAATCTACTTTAGAGTCTGAGTACCGTATGCAATACATATCCGTCGCAGACCATCAGTGGTAAGCGTACGTACTACAACAGGAAAGATGAGGTCTCGTTGGGTTAGCGATCCCAAGATAGAAAAGTGGGCGCTTACGGTCATGCACGCTCACCCAATCACCCATTCCAACTGTGCTTACACCAATTGCTCCCATACTCATGATTGGCTTTGTCCCTTTCTGCTTGGCTCGGGTGCTCTCTCCACCCTTGGTATGTACGAAGCCGTCAGATCTGTATCTGTAACCGCCTGCCCGCAGCAGGTGGGATATTAATATATTCAAGGTGGTCGCGACCTTCTATCTCTTGTTTGATATGCAACTTCTTTTAGATCCCATTTCTGCTTCTCACAGTGTCATCTTTCTGTTGGTGTACGTCGTAGACCGAGTACCCATTTCATAGAGCCGTTGATCGGACACCATTTGAATATACTGCCTACTAATATTGTTTTCACTCTTGAAGTGCCAATTGATCTAACATATCCAGACTCTGCCAGCATTATGGACGAATTTCTTTTGCCGTCTACAGTTTATGAATCGCCAGCCCGGCTGGCCCGGAAGCATCCACTTAATACTATTATGGAAGATGAAAATAGCGAGAAGGAAGAGTGCAGTGGGCATGAAAGAGACGATGGTCGTGGAAGGAACCAATATTTACGCCCTGCACGATCAACATCAACGTCACCAGTGCCGTCGTTGACCTCGTCGATCTCCTCATACTATAAGAGCAGTCACCGATCAGAAGACTTCGACGAGATGTACGATGTATCTGATGATGATTCGGACATATCTCCCTCGGTAATGACTTCGATAAGCACCGGATCGATGGACTCGAACGATGCTCCTCCGTCGAAGATGAAGCCACAGCGATGTCCTTCGCTGATAATACCGTCGCCTAGCTACTGGCCAACAATTCAGAAAGTCCAAACCACATCGCCACCACGACCACCAAAGATCCCAATTTCGCCAGCAGTACTCTCCATGCTGGGCCACGACCTGCCATCCGTGAGCCACCCGCCGTCGTTAGATGGAAGTCTCAATTCGGAACCTTTTGCCGGAGCAAGTGCTCCTGTGACGCCTGAGCTTCAAGCACATTCTAGGAGTGTAGAAATATGGGGAGACGCTGGCTCAGGGCAGCGGAACCAAATTCCGAGGCCGGAACTTAAGATACGGATCGATGATGGGACCGGATGGCACAATGAAACAGGCTTCAGCCCTGAAGAAGGCATTAGTGTCCACGATTTTGGAGTGGACGTGGACCGAGACCTCTCCGACAGTCTAATCTTGGGCTCAGAAGACGGGTACTCAGAAGTCGGCGTCCAATTGCCTCCAGCCGCTCTGGATACTCTGAGACTTCTTTCACTCGATACGCCGGCTCAGGAGTTCGCATCACCGACAGACTCGGAGGGGGAAATGGAGGAAGTTGATATGGCTTTGACATTGTCTCGCCCGTGCCGACCGTCGAGCGCCGATATAACACCCTTGTCACAAACATCCGAATACAGCATATCAGGATTGAGTATACCGTCCCCGGGTGGCTTCTTTGCTTCATTGGGATCTAACGCAAGGTATACTTGGTCTTTCGCCGTGCCTGTTGCAATGTCTGAACAGGTCCCACCATCGTCTACCACTGCCGAGCAATTCTACAATTGCCCTTGGAACCAGAATACATCCACAACAGTACCGCAAGTAATCGAGATTAACGACACCGATACCGATGGGCCACCCACAGCTCGCCAGATGCCTGCCCTTCCCGTGGATGAGGCGCCAGTCCATGAGCTCCCTTGTCCGGAATCGCCGCACTCGCAGGATCATGATCAAGGATACGAGCAAGCAATCCAAGAGACTGCCGAACAGAGTCTCGACAGAACCAGCATATGGCTAGCTGCTCAAACTTCATATATGGCATCCCTCAGAGACACTTACCCAGCTAGCGAAGTAGGGCTCGGGAACGTCAATCTCAGGCGAGCTAGTAGTCATATGCGGGGCGACTCATTAGGTTCTCCAATCCATAAAGCAGTGCGCTTTCTCGAAGGCGAAGTTGCGAAACTGGCGTTCACTAGTGCCAAGAAACCCAGTGAAGGAGAGTCAATTTACTATCACGCTTTCCAGCATATTCAAGCACAGCAAAAGCGCATCGATGCCTTCAGACACCGCCATACCAGGTCTGGCTCGGTCCAGACCAGTCGCATCAGCCTGCCACATGAGCACCTCGAAGCCCTCCAAGGTAGCTTCAAAATCACTCATGTCGAGCGTCCAGATCCAAAAAGACCAATTTCAATGATGCCTGGTAAAGAGGAGCCCGAAGAGACAGCAGAGCAGAAAGTCATCGCAAGAGTCGACAAAGAACGTCAAGCTCTTGAACAGGTCAATGCGAGGACATGGGTTGTCGAAGCGGCCATGTACCTCAGCGGAGGCAGATTGCTAACCAGCCCAGCCGGGAAAGCACTTACCAATTCTCAGGCTCCTTGCGACGTCGAGAACGGCACATTGAAGCACTCATCACGCGTCTTAGATCTTGGTGGCCAACCCAACGGTGACTGGGCCTGGCATGCCGCGCGTGAATTCCAATACGTTAGAATTTACACGGCTTCGGTGGAACAAAACCTGGTCGATGCCGGTGTCCGCGGTCCGCGGAATCATCGTCGAGTAGCAGTGACAGACCTCTGGCAATTACCATACCCTGACAACTATTTCAACGCAATCTCTGCGCGCTCACTCTTCACATTCTTGAAAACCGAGAGACCGCTCGGCCAGACGGCAGACGAATACGATCTATGCTTGCTAGAATGCTTGCGCTGTCTCAAGCCAGGTGGGTATCTAGAGTGGTTCATGATGGACTCCGATATTGTCAACGCCGGCACCCGCGGCACAGCCGTGTCGGTCGAATTCGGCTTCAATCTCAAAACCCGCGGCTACGATCCTTTACCTACGAAAAGCTGGCTCGGTCGTGTACGCCGCGCGGGCTTTGATGATATTAAGCGCGCATGGACTTTCTTGCCGATGGGGACTGCCACCAAAAACCCGCAAGTACTACCTGAGACGCCACCGCCGGATATAGCAACGTTTGAGAACGAGAAGCTAGAAGCTGTACAGGGACCCGTGGGAAGTACTGCTGATGCGGCGACGATGTCGGGATTGGTCGGTAGTTGGGCGTGGGAGCAATGGATGGTGAGGTTACAGACGGAGATGGGGAAGGATGAGAGTCATATGCTCGAGGGGGTGGCTGCTGTGATGGAGGAGGGAAAGACAACGGGCGCTGGATGGAGATGTTTGAATGGGTGGGCGAGAAAGCCTGCAGGGTGAAGGGGGTGGAAGGGAGATTGTTGTGACTTGTATAGACTTGCCACTTGGGGTTATTTGTACACTGTTTAGATAGACATCTCTCCTTTGTCTGTGGCGTTGACAATGTGTTCGGTGGTAGATCTCGATCGAAGTGATGTGTATATACAATGAGGTTATGCATCTCATTTATTGTTCTGAAATTGTCTTCGGTACGTTCTAGCTGCCAAGCATCTGGCCTAACGTCTACCGTTCGTTCCTTTGGTTACGTCGCCTCTGTATCCGTCATTGGAGATGGGTGCATAATGGGAGGCTTGTTCAGATAACAACGACAAAATAGGCAGCATATGTTGATGACTGCTCATAGGGAAAAATGCTCTGAGGGCGTTAGGTGACAAGTAGGCTAGGTTTTATACTTGTGTGGATTGAGCTGTCGACCAGATCACGTGACTCAGCGCTGCAGCTAGCCGAAAATGGCAGCAACACTTCCTACTCCTCATCCGAGCAATCATCATGCCTCCACAGCAACAATGATCTGCCAACGCTGCACCCATCCTCTGTATCTCCGCTCAATTCCACGCTCCTCAAACTTACGCAATCTTTCTACCACCTCCGCTCGCCTCAATCCCTCGAATCCTCCACCCGCGACTTCAACCTCCGCTGCCCAACCCTTCTCCACGCCATTCACCCCCTCGCCCGCAAAAACACCCACAATACCTCCAAAATTATCGCCAAAGTCACATGCACCGGTGGTCAAGAGTAGTGTTCCTGCTGGAACGCCTTTGAAGGGGTTGGGGTTTACGAAGGGACAGGAGCCGCCGACGGCGAAGGAAGACGATGAGTATCCGAGCTGGCTTTGGGGACTTTTGGAGAAAACGGCGAAGGGTGCAGAGGGGGAGGGAGAGACGGGGGATGCTTTTGGTAGGTGCCACCTTTTTACGTCGTCGAATTAAGAGGATAGGACTCGGCGCGCACAGCTTGGCTTGCACAATCAGTATCGCAGCCTTCGCAATCCTACGCTCCCTCTTCGCCATTCGGGCCGGACATAGCACCCCTCTTGTTACCATACACTAACCTTCTCTTCTCACAGCCAAGTCGAAAAAGCAACGCCGTCTCGCCTCCAAAGCTGCACGAGCCCTCTCCACCGGCGGCTACGCCACACAACACGTTGTCAAAATCCCGCTTGAGCAACAATCGATCGACTTGCCAGCCGGTATGGGCTTGGAAGAGGGTATGAATGCACAAGGGGCGAGAGAGGATCTGAACGCGGCTATGAGGAAAGCGAGGAGGAAGGGGATTAAGGAGAATAATTTCCTGAGAACTATGAGGTAGTGGTGGGAGGTTTTCCATATGATGGATGGAGAAAGGGATGTATGGTATTTTGTTACTGTGTATGTACATAGGAGGACACGTGGGTTGATTGTGGCTTGTATGCTGAGAGTGGGGTTGGTATTTCGCACCATCGCTATAAGCGTGTATGGAAATGAGAAGGGTCCATCTCTATAGATCTCGAAGAACATTGTTGGTCATTGACAAGCGATCATGGCTTCTACAATCGTGGATTGGACTTCTAGTCTTGTACGCCTCTTCTCACAATAACATCCTACTCAGTACAAGCGACAAAATTGCTTGGCGACGGGAGCCAATGGAACTCTTCAAGTATTTGCTGTGCATTTGCCGAAAATCACCATATTAAAAAACCACTACAGGCGTTGTCAACAATACAATCAGCATCACCATGGGACAACAGTCTCAAAATGAGACGGAAAACCCGGAGATATTTCGCGAACCTCGTCTTCTTCGGCACCGCATTGTCTCTGATCATATACCTCAATCGTCACCAATCCAATAACAAAACCTTCGCATGGACTACGGTTCGCTACAAAACCACCTCTAACACCCTGCCCAAATCTCGCGGCACCTGTCCCGGACTAGCAAACACTTCGAAGCCCGCACTCGTCGTATCGCGCGTCGCAGCCGACGGCGACCCCAAATGGCTCGACCAACTAACAAATCTCTATCACCTATGCATCTACACCGTCGACGCCCCCCCCTTCCCACCCCCTACAACCCTACAAGTCCCCGTGAACCGCGGCCACGAAGCCATGGCCTACCTAACATTCCTAATCGACAACTACGCCGACATCCCAACCGCCGGCGCAGTATTCATCCACGGCTCGCGCAAGGCCTGGCACAACGACGCCCCCGACTACGATAACGCGGCCTTGCTCGCCGCGCTCAACGTGTCAGCGGCGCTCGCACCGTCGGGGTATCACAATTTGCGCTGTGACTGGAGCGCTAGCATGTGTGAGCGCTCTTACGCGCCGCCGCAGGGCAGTTTGGAGGTTTCGCTGAGCGCGATGTTGGAGCCGTGGAACGCGCGCGCTGTTTCTGATGCGGCGCTGCCGGGTGCGCTGGCGGTTTTGTTTGGGGGCGAGAGGGTGCTGGGGCGTACTGATGCTGTGCGCGCGCAGTGTTGTGCGCAGTTTGTCGTTGCGCGCGAAAGGGTGTGGCGGCATTCGAGGGACGAGTATGTTGCTTTGCGGCAATGGCTGCTGGATGGTAGTAGTGACGGTCGTGCGGAGGAGCAGGTGCGGATGGGTAATGTTGCACCGAGTGATGATCGCGTCGCGGGCCGAATCTTGTCGTATCTGTGGCATATTCTTTTCCTGCAGCCAGAACAGGATTCGTCGCCGGGTGTACAGGAAGGTGTTGGCCTAGACTGGCTAGATAACATGGCATGCCCGCGCGCCGATGACTGCTATTGCCGCTTATATGGACGCTGCAACCTCCCAGATTGTAGGACTCCTGGTCATTGCCAAGGACAGTATGTCTTACCGCCGGATTTCCGACTCCCTGACGACTTGACCGCTACGCCGATGTAATCTACACAGCATAGGATCTGGATTTTACATAGCTCGAGTGAAGCCCGCTGGGTTTTTCTCGAATGAGCTGAGGTATAGGAAAATAGCTTAGTTCGTTCCTTATGTTATATATCTTGCCATATCTACATATCTTTATACGATCTATCTCGCGTACCTTTTATAACATCTTTAAGACTATCTGACACTATCACTTTTCACCCCAAAAATCCCCATCTACCAAACCCCCTTACATTCATCAAAGACTTTCACCCCAAATTTCCTCTGCTACAGCCCCATTTTGCGCTTCCCCATCACCACTCTATTACACCCCTCCCTCTCTATAAAAAGAATCCCCTCCAAAATCCCCTCCCTACAAAATCCCCCTCTCCAACCACCCCTCTCCCCCTCCAATCCCCCAAACCCCCAATCCCCCTCCCCAATACCCCCAAACAACCCCACCAAAACCCACACCAAAACCCAATCTCCAACCCCCAACCCCTTCATCAAACCGCAGCATCTACCTATCTTCGCCCATACATCCTCCTTTCCTCCTTTATCTTCGCTGATATAGCTTTTACAAATACTGTTACGGCATCGGCTATCATATCGACGTGAAGGACGTGTTTTGGGAGTCGAGTGCGTTGGAGTTCTATCGGATTGGATGGGGGTTTTGGTGGATCGGAGATGGAGTTTGATGGTGGAGTTTGGAGTTTGGAGGTTGGAGTTTGGTTGGTTGATAGGGGTGGTTGGAGTTTGGTTGGTAGGGGTGGGGTGAGTAGATGGGGTAGGGGTGAATGGGGGTGATTAGACGAGAAGATGGGGTGGAATAGGATGGAGATATTGTTGTATGTTGTGGTGTATATGTGTCGATCTCAAAGCAACGTATTGAACGTTATACCAACCCAACCCTACCTCAATCCCAAAACCAATCCATATACAACATACCTAGACCAAGCAGTACGTATCCATACCAACCCATCTCCAAGACCCGCTCGTGAGGAAATCAAAACCAACAAGATATGAGGGAAGTTCGGGCCATCTTGGGTGACATTCTGAAGTGCTATTCCAGAGTGAATTTGCGTGAAGTACGGATTGAAGAAGGATGGGAATGTGAGGGGGAGGGTCTAGAGGAGAGTATTACCATCAATACAACCATCTATGAAGAAGATGGAGTAAGGAGGGACTTGATCACGGAAGTTATAGATAACAAACACGTGTGGCGATCCGTGGACCTCTATATCGTATAGCATACTCTAGAGAGTCAGCTTCTGAAGAAAGATGTAAGCAAAAGAGAATATGCCAATACGTTGTAAATATCAGCGGATGGAATAGAATCAACATGGCTGGATTATAACGTGGAAAGTGGAATATCATCAGGTATTGCATGATCTGATAAGATGAAGGGGTTGAAGTAAATGGCTCTGTTGTACAATTGGGAAGAGCGTTAGTTATATGGTAGAGTAGTTCAGTACATGAAATGTTGCGTACGCGAAGTGTGAGGATAGGCTTGAGAGGGAAGGGATGGGGTTTCTTGGGGGGGGGACGGATGCGTGTGGGATGTAGTACCGGCCGTTGGTATTCCTATAAAAGAATAGTGCAAGACCCGTTCTACTACTATACCAAGAACGTCACCCCTCACTCAAGACTTACACTAGATAGATCGAACACCCACAATCCAGTCCTCTCCCCACCTGTTTCCGATGCTAGTGCTCCCAGAAGTAAGAACGATAGAGGAGCCGTAAGTATGTATCTAAAAAGCGTGTGCTATTGGAGGGGAGATAAGGCTCAATGTTGATGGAACGAGTATAGGTATATATGTGGTGATCTGAGTGGGGGTGGAAATGGGAGGGGGAAGAGGAAGATAGAGAAGAAGGGGAGGAAGAGGAAGAAGGGGAAGAAGGGGAAGAAGGGGACACGACGAGAACGAGGTGCACGATGAACCCAACATTCAAAGACTCCAACTCAGCAAATACAAACCCCCTCGAAAACCCACGAATGCCAACTCGCTCGCACTATCAGCACAGTATCCTCCCATCTTCCCGTCCTCGTCACATAACCAGAATCCCATCGATACACCCATGAAGATCAAGCACGTACCTATAGTATAGTCGTAACCGAGAATTCCACAGTCCCAATGATGCCTATAGACGGTCGTGGAGAGATAGCTGCACATGAATCAGCCAAGCAACAGAGCTGTACGTATATCGGATCAAGTGGTTACCTTTCCCAACCGTACCTATTTCACCCATTTCCCTTCGCCATCGTAGACACTCAATCCACACCTAATTCCCTCCTCTCTTCCGTTCCCACCATCTCGTTGATACTGTCGCCTCCTGTCATTTCATGCCAAGAGGCAACTTCGTCATACCCGGTCGACCCACCAACGACCCCTTTAACACCGCCACCGGGTAACGCCCCATCAGCCCGCTCTCTGGACTTCCTACTACGTCTCCGCTCCCTCTTCAACAGTATGAACAACCCTCCCAACGCAGCCAGAAGCGGCACGCTCACCCCCAACCCCACCCCCAACCCCACACCCAGCCCTACCCTCATCTTCGCCGCCCACATTAAACTGTCGCAACGTGCAGACGTAGCAGGCTCCATCGAATTGAGCGTGTCAACAGCAATCAGAGTGTAGTCAGGCGAGAACGCCGAGCCGTTGTAGATGGTAGACAACGTGCTGCCGAATAAGGTTACATTCGGTTCATTGCAACAGGATGTTGTGTTGCTACCGGCGGAACAGCACCATTGACTGCTTGAGCAGCGATAGAGGCTATTGACCTCGGCTTGGACGAAGGCTATACACAAGGTATCAACAATGTTCACTTCACTCCGATTACTTTACGGAGATATGGGGAAAAGGTGTGTAGGATCGGATAGGGAGCGTGGACTGTACCTTTTGGGCATTTCTGAAAGCACGCGGGCGATTGCCACGATTGGTCTGTACAGGTGCCTGTGTTGATTGACATGTCGTAGATCGTGTAGCAGAGACCTGAGCTGAGGCAGGCCTCGCCTTCTGAACAACAGGTTGTTGCATTGGCTATCGTGTTGCAAGCGGTGAATTGTGGGGCTACGGTACCGTCTGGGTAGTAGCAAGGCTGAAAGAAAGCCGCGGAAACCGGGCCGAGGAGGAAGAGAAGATGCATCGTAGTCAATCTTAACTGAATGTATGGCATCGCGCTAACGTTGTCTACGAGAACAATGAAGATACCGAGCAGATATTACCACTATAACGATATTGTGGAATGAGATGGAAAAGGAAACGGACGTTCTGAAAAGAATCTGAAAGAAACTCGAGGCCCCGGGGGCTCAGCTCCTGCAGCTTGATTGATATTTGTTCCACCTTGCAAAGAAGTATGTATGGACTGCATGGTGCCAGGCAATCGACCGATCAGAACGTCCGGGCTATGTGCCGTAGCGCCCTTTTGCTGCACAGTGTAGAATACTGCAACAACGCCGCGAATCGAATTGGTCATTCAATGTATCGTTGAACGAATCAGAAGGTTCGAGGCTGGATCTGCATCTTCGTCAACTGCTAGATGGTTCGACCGGCTAATTGTGTCAAACTTGATGAAACCACACCTGAGGTCTTGAACCCCCAACAGCGCTGTCTGGGAGAACCAACATGGTAACGCTCTTAGACTACGAGAGGTCTTCTTAGTCGGCTTCCACCACCAGATCGAGATTCTCTTCCACAGCGACGTTTCCCAAAGGCCAGCTCTGAGTTATGAAGTTAATGAACAAGACGTCGTCGATACAAGCATCGGCTTGCCAAGAACGCCAAGAATCCATGACATCAAACCACGTGACCCGGCAGATCCTCGGATGTCCTCTTTCTCTTCGAATGTGACCATAGAAGTCATAGAACATACTTTAGCCACTGATGTCCCAACTATGCTGATGCAGACGCGCTGGGCTCCTGCAAGACGCCTCCTGTGCAGCCCTTATGATATATGAACACTATGACGATCCGATAGCCGGCTTGAATTTGAAGGTATACCTACTACGGCATCACCGTATACGATTGTGGCGCCAACGTCCGCTTAGGTATGTATCTTCTTCTCTCTACCTAGTCCACCATGCCAGGTACAATCACCCAACTTCGTTGAGGTTATACACGATGTTATGCACGTCAACACCTTGGATCTAGTCCGACTCAGGGCAGCACTAGTGGCCATACCATACGCATGTACACACTGTACAGAACAAGCCCTTGTCTTATTATCCTCTACAATCGTCTACCGCCTCCGGGATCTGAATCATCTGCAGGTACCCACGATCATCCGCTTTGTTCATGAATCAGATTGATGGTCTCCCGCAGTAGTCTGAGCGACCGTTGCGCCTAGTTTGGTCAAGTGAGACATGCGGCACGCGCGCATGTCACGGTACCTGATCACCACCACGATGCCACACCACTATTCATAAGCCCTTCCAATCTCATATACTCGTCCCAATATCGACTTTCATATTATGCACATTATTCATATGTGTTCTTGTGTACAGGAGTTGGGTGGGTAAACTTTGTCAGTCCAGCCACAGTCTCAGTATGGTGTATGGCCTGTTTGCTATGTTACTGCAGTCCTTTTGTTCGAGTGAGACATGATGCACAGGTATGGCGCACATTGTTCCCTTTGTACGTTTTCAGAACAGGTGCTGGTGCACACTGAGTGTGACATATAATCATGACCGTCTGCCTGATGGTCAAGTGTTCGTTCACTCATAGTATTCTTCTCGCTGTTGCTCTCATCATTGCGTCGTTATTCCACAAACCAAAGCAACACTCTATACACTTATTTCTCATTGCTATTTATCTCTATTACAAGATCCGGTCCTCGCCTGCCGCCAACTGTTTGACCAAGGCTTCTCTACTATCCCCATCCCAACCCCCAGTCACATCAGAATCAAACATGTGCATCCCCTACATAATCCCCGACCCCCAACCGCAGAAGCGACCTCGAAGAACCGGCCTCATATCCCAAAGGACCCCCTCAAAATCACCAAGACTCCAACCAGCCATCATCGAAATCTCCCCCCAACTCACCTACATCGCCTCTCCCAAACCCGACCGCTCGCCCATCCCACCTCACGCACGCCTTGGCGCCATGAAACCGCCTCGAACGCCCGAAGCAGCTTTCCTCGAAGGCTTCATCGCAGGCGAGCAGGCGTCAAGACAAGAAGAAGGAAGAGCATTCAAACCCGAACCCCAGCCTGCAGAACAGAAACCAAAACCAAAACCAAAACCAAAACCCGCACCCGCACCCCCACCACAAAAACCAGAACCACCAACTCAGCCACCACCACCTCAAAACCCAGCCAACCTACCCCCACAACCAGCAAAACCCATCCCAGCGCCGCAGTCACCACCACCACCACCACCACCCCAACAACCCACACCCCGCCCCGCCCCACCCGCCCCCACCCCCTCACCCTACACCTACATCCGCCGCCCCACCCCCCACCCCACCAAGTCTCCCCACCCCACAAAACAATCCCGCCCCCGCTCCCCATCCCCCTCCTCCTCAACCATATCCCGCCACAGCTTCGACCGTCTAAAACGGCATCTGCACCTCGTGCTCGAGCGTGTCAAAGCGCTAGAAGCTGAAAAAGCGAACGCCGGTGGAGAGTTTAAAAGGATGGGGCGGAGGGAGGGGAGTTTGATTCGGGAGCGGAGACGGGGGGAGAGGGAGGGGAAGGGGGAGGGGGGAAGGGAGAATGAGAGGTGGGATTGGGAGGGGGGAGGGTTGGGGATGGGGAGGTGGTGATGTTTCTGAATCAATTGTGGAGTTTGATATTGTGTCGTGGATAAAGCATTAGCTCAAGCATTCAAGGGAAAGAGATTTATAACAAGTAACGGAATCTGTATAAGAAACATACGTACCAAAGCGGAAAAAGTTGAATGACCCATGAACTTTACATACCTAGCCAATCCATCTTGTAATCCACCATCGACAAAGAAATACCACAGAACTCAAATCATCCATCATCCTCACGAGTACCCAAACGGCATATCTTATATGCCAAACCCCTCGCATCATCATTAATAGTACGAATAGGGACGAAAACGTACTTTCTTCTTCTATAAGGTAAGTAGCGGACTATATTATAGACTGGGGCTTTATTGGCAAAGAGGGTAGAGAATATTTTTTTATTTATTTATTTGCATCGTTTCCTAGGGTACGCTAGGCTTAACTGGATTCGAATTCATCATTTGTTTAGTCGATGGACGATGGGATGAGGGATGAGGGGAGAGGGGAGGCCGCTACCTATTGCAAGGTGTGTGGGGGATGATTAGGCATGGGAGTTATATGGCAGGGTACTTAGATTGGTGCATGCTTAGTACAGTCAAACCGGGCTATAACGATAGGTCATTTGCACAAGGGGATATCGTTGTGACTAATATCATAACCTAATCCCAAAATATAATCAAATACACTGATAGATATCGTTACCAGCGGATATGTTTATGACCAATATCGTGAGTGCCCGGTTTTACTACATTAGTGCCGGAGTATTCGAGACGGATTTCCAAGTGTTCATATTTCCATTCGTTAGATCGTACGCGACGGTTCTCGATAAGATTTTGATATCTTGCTTCCCACAACCAATTCACCCTCGCCTCCTCACCCCAACCCGACACCCAACCGGCTTTCTCAAAAACCCCTCTCTCGTCCTCAACTCCCCCCCCTCCCTCAACACAAACCCAAACCTTCTCAAAACCGTCGCCACAATCAATACCAACTCCATCTCCGCAACGTTCCTCCCAACACAAGCGCGCGGCCCATACGAGAAAGGGATGAAAGCTTGTTTCTGGCGCTCGGTGAGGGAAGCGGGGTCCCAGCGGTCGGGGTTGAAGGTGTGGGCGTCGGGGCCCCAGATGGAGGGGAGGTGGTGGATGGTGTAGGCGGGGACGGAGAGGGTGGTGTTGGGGGGGAAGTGGTGGGTGGAGAGGGTTATGCCGGGGCCCGGGGGGACGAGGCGGGGGAGGCCGAGGGAGGAGGTGGAGTGGTGGCGCAGGGTTTCTTTGATGACGTTGGCGAGGCTGGGGGGTGGGGGGTTAGCGTTGTGGAGAGGATTATGCTGGGGGTTGTGGTGGGGAGGTTGGTGTGGGGAGATGGGGTAGGGGATGCTTACTATGGTAAGTCTTTTACGGTCTCGTACTTGGGTACCACCACCCCTTCTGGTATCACTGCATCTAGTTCCCTCTGCAATTTATCCACTACTCCCGGCGTCTTCAAGCACCAATAAAGTAGGGCACAGCTGGTATTACTAGTCGTGTCACTCCCCGCAATCAATTGGGTTAGAGCCTCCGCAGTCAACTCTTCTCTCCCCAGCTTATTCCCATGTTCATCTTTTCCCTCCATAAGTCTCGCGAGCAAATCTTTCCTCTCACCCTTCTCGGATTCAGGAGCGTCTAATCGGGCGTTGACTCGGGCGACTGCAATACCTGCGAGATTCTCGACGGCACGCACGCCATTACGGAAGAAAGGGTCTGGAAGGTACTTGGCGTAGGGCTTTATCATCGGGAGACAGCCAATGGTGCTAGATACCTCACCGCGACGGTTGAGCACTTCAATGGCAGGGGCGAAGGTCACGGGGCCATTGGGAGTCTTTTGCACTTCGGCGATGCCTTTGCCTTTAGAGAGCATACCAAAGGGTGCACCGAATGCCTGCACAAGATAATGTAAGCTCGATTACTTGGTTTGGGAGAAAGGTCTGTAGCTGTGTCTGTGTGGCGCATACCAAATCCCCAATAATGTCAAAAGCCAAATAGTTGAACCAATGCAGACAGTCCATATCCGCCCATTGATCCCCATTCTCCACCGCATGTTCGGCCAGACGATCCCACTGTTTCACCAGTTCTTGTAGATTGTATGTCATATACTGCTCGAACTGTCCTATGCTTTTCGTACTGAACGTATGGGAGATTGTCTTTCGTTTTCGGGTATGCTCGGCTCGGTCACGAGTATTGAAGAGGCCACGCTGGATTGAGACGAAGGCATCGTAGTAGTCACTAGATGAACATAACGATTAGCTCGCCGTGGCGCAGTGGGAAATTATAGGAGAGAGCATCAAGGACGAACTTTTCTAAGCTTAGTACTCACCTCTTCAACCAGCCTCCAGTCAAGCTGTAGATGACTGGTATAGCTTCCGGATCCGCCACACTCACATGGTCCGGCTGAATTCTGACCAAGGTGCCATACTTCTTATGTGCATCATCGACAGCCAGATATCTTCTGCCCCTTCTGCATTGGTACAGCAACCACAGATTGGAGAGAGCTGCGAATTTGGGGCCAGGTATATCGCGTATGGCATAGTTACGGAGATATGGGAGTAGATAGTAAACGACTGGGAAGATGAGGATAACGTAGGACGAAAGCAAAGCGGAGAAGATCATTCTCGATATCTTCGAGGACGCATATTTAGGGTAGATAGGCCAGTTGCAATTACTGGGGCGACGATGACGGAATAAATACACTTGGCTGTTCGAAACCTGCAGGTTATAGGTACAAAATTATATTTGTAGTCCTGTCTTAGATGAGGGTGGTCAATTGACTCAAATATAAGAAATATCTGGACGTTTAGCTTCAACAAGATATAAAAGCTTGGCACCAAAACGCCCCGCACTTGGATTGCGGGGACTGACTGGGCCGATATAGGCTAGCGCTGTTTGAAGCCCGGGGTGAAACGGACCGGAGAGGCTGGCAAAGATGTGCTACATACTCCGTATGAAAACAACTATTACATTCGAACGAATTGGCATTAATTGTTGCGACGAAGGTACATGTAAATATCTGAAACAAGTACAGAGCACCAAACTGTATCTCCGTAAACCCAACCCTCAAGCTAGGTCGGCCGACTTCTTATCGTGCATTTGCCTGTCTTGATGATCGATGCTGCCAGAGCTGGAATCTCCACTATCACTCGCTCCCTTGCCCTCAAGCACACCGCCTTCTCGGCCCAGCATCTGATGTTCGATGTTGACCTGGCAAGTACATTAGATTAGATTCTGCTAAATGACGAGAATGGAAGCTCACTTTGGGACCCTTGAACCATTTACGAGCATCGACGATCCACCAAGTGGTCGCCATCAGCATAGGTCCCCCGTACACGAGACAAGTCCAATTCATGCTGGACGGGCTGTTTAGGTCAGCACGTCTGTTTGAACATCAACATCCGGACTATTCACCTGAGATTAGAGCCAGTGACGCTAGGCAACATCAAGATAGGTACCATGAGCAACACAAACGCGCAAGCCATACTGCCGATGGGCATGCTATACCTTCCCAAGTTCCAAGGCCCAGGCCTAAATCTATTGCCCACGAGGAACACCCGGATGAAGATTGGGATCGTGAAGGCAACGAAAGCTGCTACCGCGGCAATCGAGAATAGGGCTCCAGCTGCGAGCTGACCCCCGAATATCAGCAGAGTCATGCAGATCCCAAGGCTTGTGTTGAACCAGACAGCATTGACAGGTGTCTTGGTGTGTGGGTTGACCCTTCGAATCCACCAGGAAAAGGGGAAGCAGCCATCGCGAGCATATGCAAATGTGACCCGAGAGGCAGCGACCTACAGCAAAGCGTTAGGCTTGACTCTTTTGAAGGGGGCTAAAGTCAATCTCACCATGCATCCTTGGCCCATAGAGAACGCAGCCATCACTGTGAGAGAAAGGGCTGCGAGAGCGGTCTTCTGAGGAAGGACTTGAAGGAGATACGATGCCCACGGCTGGCCTAGGTCTGACTTGATGACTTTATCAATATCGATGACAGTATAGGCGACCACAAGTTGTAGAAACCAGCCAAACAATCCTCCCACTCCACTTGTGAGGACGATTGCCCTTGGCGCGGCGATGTTTGCATTGGAGCACTCTTCACTCAGATGGAATGGTGCATCGTAGCCACTATTGATGGGTCAATGAGGGGAAGTTTGAGATAGGTGTTTAGGGTGTTTACCTCATGGTCCAAATGACTGCCACAAATGTCATGAGCAATGCGACGCCGTTTGGAAAATTAGTTCCAGCATAGAAGTTGCCCCAAACGACGTTTGACGATGTAAACCGGGGAAGATTCTGGCCATCGACCATCTGATCCTGTCTATTGGTAGATGCCGGAATGAGGATGAGCACGATACATAACGCGATGATATTGAATGTCGAGCCAACGGAGTTGAAATTGGCGATCCATTTGGTCGGCATGCTGCTAATGCAACCATGGATAAGCATGATCAAGGTCGTCAGCAAGAAGGTTTGCCAATTGGTAGGGATGTAGTTGGGGTGGGTGATCGAGGCGCCTGCGAGTACCATTGCTGACATGGCGTAGTCTACAGATGGTGCGCCTGTCACTTGGGCCAACCAATTTGACCAACCAGTCAACCCTACTTGTTCATCAGTGCAAGATCCCTTTGCGTGTGTTTTATGTTTGGAGTATCCCACAAGCAGCTAGAGGTCCCCATCCAGGGGGCGCGAGGACCGCCGAAGCGTAATACAGTCCTCCGCTTGTAGGCATTGACGAGCACAGCTCAGCCATGCTCAACGCAACGCATTGGATGAAGAACATGGCGATCAGCCAGCCCCAAACCATTCCTGGTGTGCCTGCGTATCCCATGCCCTGTCTTCCACGTTAGGCGCCCTTGCTGTGACCATTATCCTCCGATGATCCTCACATAGTATAGAGTGCTGGCGAAACTCGGCAACAGTCCCAACACGGCGAAGCTGACGCAGAATGTTGTCCAAAGACTGAATTCCCTTCTGAATTCCGGCTTGTATCCCAGCGCCGCGAGCACCTCCTCATCGGCATTCAATTCGCGCTCGTAGATTGGAAGTTCGCCTGGCCCGAGGACCGATGTTACCGGCTCCTCCGCCACACTCTTCTTCCGCCCTGACGTGCTATAGGTACGCGATTCAGACATCGTCCCGGATCAAGGATACCTCAGTGAAAGTATTGTAGCTAGGGGACCATAAGTGGCAGCTTTGGAATGCCATCGACGACGTCGGCTGTACTTAACGTCTCGAGTATGCTTGTACCATGGCAGACGCAGTAGCCCATTGATCGCCCAGATAACGAGCAGAGGGGTAGGAACTAATCCACTGGGACGGCCGGTGAGCTGCGATCGTACCGTAGTAGCCTTTTCGCGTTATCTTTCCCCCTCTTCTCGGCTGATGCATGGCTGTCATTGGCCCACAGCAAGCTTTTTGCCACGGTCCTTGCTGTCGGCGTCCTGCAGCCCATGCTACCTCGTGGCTACTAAGACAAGATCCTTGCGTTCGCTGCACGAGTCTTCCTTCGTAGCGTGCTCATGGATACCTTAATGCCCGTATCAGCAGGAGTCGTGCTAGTTGAAGAAAGGCGGTTACGTATCTGGGGAATATCTTGGTGGATGTATTCGACTTCCTATTGCGGGATAGTCGCACGTGACCTACCGTTCGCCGACTTCACATCCTATTCACGCCTGCTTAACCCATCGAAATCTGCAAATCCGACTTCAATTTCAATAGTCTGGTCTGGCTGATCCAGTATTCTTCATTTTTAAATTCGATGGATAACGCAAGACTTCTAGATCAAAGCCATATAGAATAGCCAAAAGTATTTCGCCGTTGCAAAGCTCTTTCGCATACTAAAGCAAGGTGCATCATGAACCAACATATTTCTACTAGCAGTATCAAAACTTCCGTTGCTTTGGATTTTTTTGCACATTGACGATCAAAGTTGCCAAGAGAATACCGTATCATTCTCTCCTACACTTTCGTCCAGCTACGCAGGCACTCACTAGGATAGACGCCGAAATCCACCACAATCAAGAACTTGTGGCTCACTTTCATGTCTTTCTCTCCTACGTTCTCGACTAGCTATGCAGAAACTTGACAGATGGGATATCAAGCGGGCCGTGAAAAGCGCTCTCGATGGTCTTGCCATTCTACATGCCCACAAATGCGCACACACTGGTTAGTACCGAGCTACCACTATGAGGCACCGTCCTCCTCGTACTCATGCTCGTGAGATGCAGACATCAAAACGGATAATATCCTTGTAAACCATGATGAGTTCAATGTTCGGTTCGATTCCTTCCAGCTTGGTGACTTCGGAGACTCCGTTTCCGAGGATGTGAGTACGAATAACGGGGAGCACATCATAAGCGCTCCAATATATCGTGCCCCTGAAGTCATGCTCAACGTGCCATGGACAGTTGCGGTAGACATTTGGGCTCTTGGTGCTACTGTAAGTTTGATTGTCTCGCATTCATGACTCGATGGGTCATATCTACTAATGCTATATGAAGGCCATATGCTACCTCCTTCGACGACATCTCTTCGTCCCTCACGGCCTGGAACCCGAAGATGAACTCTTTGCTTTGGCCGTGCTAATCTTACAGAACAAGTACTTCGGACCCTTTCCGAAGAAATTCTTCCAGCTTCTTGACGGTGAGGGTGCGGCTGTTCTCAAGTACGCCATAGACCAATGTGGTGAGGAGACGCAGTTGTTTGCCAAGTCGAATCCTCAAATCATCCATCCCGAGGACAAAGACTTTGTATGTTATCTCATGCAGCCTGATCCCAGAGACCGTCCGTCAGCAACCGACGCTTTGATGCACCCGTGGCTCGACGGTGTTCAGTGCTGACAAGAAATGTCTTACAACCGGAGCTCGCGAGGACATCCCCTTCGGGTAGGCATTTGATTTAATCACTCCCTCAATCCTCAGAGCTTTCCATCAAGCCGAAGTTTGGAATATATGTACCACTTGTTCAATCAAATAAGCTGCATCCGCGGTGTCTTAAACCCAAAAACCCAAACAGTCTCCATGATTTTCCACTCCACTCAACTCATAACCTCAAATCCTAAAAGCTCTGCGCGGACCACCTCCAACACACATAGGATGTCTGGTTGAAAAGAAGCCTACAGATACTGCCAGATATCACTCTAGGACTTTCATGTTCTATACAGTGAGCTGGCATTCGTTGCCACGCCTTCCACGAACATCCATGGAAGGAACAACAGCAAAATGGAAGGCCAGATGATACCGTATGGAGGAATTCCAGCAATGCAGGAAGTGCCCCGGAAGTATGTATCCCATAATCTATTCGATCCTCTCGTTTGTTCGTTATCCTACATGTTTCGCTTCCTAATCCCATCCTGTACAAGGCCTCGCCTCACTGCGCTTTCACTTCGTTTGTGAAACTTCGTGTAGACCTTTGTCCACGAAAACATCGTCCTATCCTCAACACATGACCTAAGGATTACTATCATCAACTGTAATCAATTCATCGACGCCTCGTAGATACTAAATTTGAACCCACACGACAAAAATACACGCAATATGCTCGAGCACATTAGAAATATACCCTATTCCTTTCCATGTGCCATCACCGCAATATATCAAAACCCAACAGCTGCAATCAAGACCTTCGCATACCTACCTAGACTATGATCTAAACCCCGAACTTTCCAGGTCTGCGGGCAGGAAGGTCGTCATCAGAGATCAGTCTCCTGCAGCGAAAGGTATTACTAATTTCAAACGGCGCGGAGAGCGGAGGAAGAGGGCTAGGTCTGATAAGATGATAGAAGCAGCGGAGAGGGTTTATGGTTTATGGTTTGTGTAGAGGATTGGAGTACTAGAGGGTTTTAATCGTAGTCCAATGAATTAAAGGAGGAGGGGGAGAAAGGATAGGAAAGGAGTGTAGCAAAAAAAGAGAACGCACCGCCCGCGATGCTACAAACCCTTTCCTACTCGAAGAGGCTGTAGTATAGTAAGGAAATGAGACAGGAATCTAAAATAAACATATCAACGAAATCTGGCATACGGAGTATATAATAATGCCAAACGATCGCATATCTCCATCAGTTCATTTATTACTCATCGCAGAACGAATTCTCTTATATAACATATACAACATATTCTATGTATTTTACTGGATGGGTTCACGTTCATGTGCCTTACGAATTTTTGGGGGTGAATACTATCTAGCACTCATGCTCTTGGTTGTTGAGATGAGATGAGATGAGATGAGATGGAGTTGTTATATGAGTAGTGGTGATGTGATCTCAAATATGTTGGCGTGGTCTCTTTAGGCGAGTACTGGGGAGTTCAACTGTACGTACGAGCCAGACTCTCGGAAGTGAAATAGAATTTCGTGTCTATATACGTACGTAGGTAACTTCTCTATACGTCTTTACCGGCCCTATATATACCCAAGAAATCTCCCGTATATATAACCCCACTCAAATCCAAAAACCCTCCCAAGATCCATCCGCAAAACATCATCCCATCTTTTCACTTCCCCCTACATAAATCCAGAAACCATAAATCCCCCAGACCCGCAAGACCGTACCATCACCCCTCCCACACCCCCACACCTTCGCAAGCCCAGGGTACGACGCACCCCTCCCTCACATCCGCCGCGACCGTCTTCCAAAGCACCGTTCGAACCTCCTTCCCCACCTTCTCAATCGCGTCCATAGCCCATAGCACATCCAGATGCTCATATTCGTCGATGATGCTAGAGTGCACAACGCGCACGTATGGTTCTCGGCCCTTCTCGAAGCGTCGGAGGAGTCTTTTGCCATCGACCAGTTCGTCGCTGCCCGCGACCCAGAGGGCGAAGGGGGGCACTTGGTCGTCGTACCAGGCTCGCTGTTTCCGCTGCGGTTGTTGTTCGGCAGGAGGTGCACGAAGCATGTTTTCTGTAGAGTGTTCTGGGCTTTTGACTTGATAGTTGTCTTCCTCCTCGTCTTCTTTATCTTCTTCGTCCTCTTGCTTTCCCTCCTCCCTCGTTGCCAAGATGCATTTCTGCGTCGCGAAACACTCCCTTCCGAGCCACCATCGCATACTCTCCGCGCTCACATACACCGGTGCGAACTGAAACATACGATTGCGAAGACCTTGGTCCCAGCGGTCGTCGGTCCAGTTGAAGAGGAAGGAGAAGACGCGGTAGCCGAGGGCGCCGTAGAGGCGACCAGGGAGGCAGGCATGCATGGTCATCATGAAGGGAATGAAGGCGTGGATGCCGAAGAAGATGCGGAACATACCCGACGAGATGATGCGCATGAATTTGAAATACATCTTTCCGATCAAAGGGCCGGCGTACACTGCAGGTGCGAGGGCGCAGAAGACGCTGATTTTGTTGCCGAGATCGGGACGCTGCTCTTTCGCCAACGCTACGAAGGTTTGGGTGGTGCCTTGGGAGTGGCAGATCAGACCCAGCTTCTGGAAACCTGTTTCTGAGAGGACACGGGAGACGTGGGCGGCGAGGTCCAAGACGCCCATCTGGCGGATGTTCCAGTTCCACATTCTGGGGTCTTTGTAGGAGAGGAGTTGATGGCGAGGTTTGAAGCCGCAGCGGTTGTTGCCGAGCCAGACGTCGTAGCCGGATTTGGCGAGGAAGAAGGCAAGACTGTCGTCGTCGTTGGCACAGTATGCGCCCGTAGACTGGAGGAGGCCGGGAATGAGGAGGACAGGATATTTGCGCTTCTTGAGGTGTTTGCTTTCGTCCGATGCTCCGCTAGAGGGAAGGCTACTCTGAGAGCTTTTTGGAAAGACGACTGCGGTACCGTGATCACGATGTGATGCTGGCAATGCAGGACGCTCTTTGGGATTATACACATGCAGCAGCTCGATGATGAAGCCGTCCTCCGTCATAACGCTGAATTCTTCAATGTCCAATCCCACTCTCCTGGCATAGTATCCCGCATCGCAAATCAATGGATCCTTCCCGCCTTCCGTTGGCTCGAATTCACTGCCTCCGACCTGAGTTGCCTGTTCTTCGTCATCCTTTCGAGCCTTTGCCGTGGTTTTCCCCTGCCGTCTCTTCCAAGCTTCAGCATCTGCTTTCCTCGCTTTCGTCCTCCGCTTTTCCTCTTGGTAGAACGGTCGTCGCGCATTAGGATCTTTCAGCCTCAGAGTTATGCCAATGTGCTTGAGCATCAGGGGTATGCTCGTAAAAGCGGAGCCGAGAACGATCACGCCTAGAAATGCGAGCGAAAGGACAGCAGATGAGCAGCGAAGACCGAAGCATTGCAGATCTCGAAGTAATGACGGCGGACCATACAGGGGTAGTTCTGGGAAGAGAGGGTTCGTTCGTGATGAAGGTATAGCGGTCCGTAGTGCAGCATCCGGTTTTTCAGATTGTTGTGATTCGTGGTCTGGGGGATGAGACCGCCCGGTTTCAGCGTTGTTGTTCCTTTCCCCTCTCGTACTGACACCAGCCTCGTCACGACTTTTATTCAATTCCAACGCCTCTTTGAGTGGAACAGTGGGTAATCTCGAACCATCTGCTGTCTCAATGATGGGATCCACAGGTGTGATGAAACGCGCTTTGACTGCGGCAGTAGCTTTGCTTCTTTCATTATTGACATCTTCGGCTTGAAGGGAAAGTTTCTCGGACTGCTGAGCAAATTTGGTTGTCGAAGTTGTCGTGGGCTTTGTGCCTTCTATAGCCATCGGGTGTGGGGCTCCTGCCAACAATAAAGGGGAGGATCAGGGGTCGACTGGAGAGAAGCGCGGAGTGCAAATGGACAGTCAATGGAGACAAGTATAGAGCAAGGGTAAAGCATGGCAAAGCAGTCAATATCGAAATCAGATTCTCCTCATCATGGCAATCACCAGAGCGCCTAGGCGCAATGGTGTGAGTGGTGGTCTCTAATGATCTGCAAGGAAACGATGTGGCGCTAGTGTTCCTTGATCCATGATAAGGTCGAAACCCAGTAGCAACACGTGTAGTAGTCTGGGAGGTCCCATATTGATCGTTGATGTAGACAGTTGCGCTCATCCATTGCCTTGAACTCGAGGAAAGGACGTGTCCGAGAGGTAGAAGATTGTCCAATTAATTGATGCATTGATATTCCTCCAATAGATCTATGATTGGTCCCGGCAAAGCTTATCCCCGAAAGTCCGATTACTACTGCTCTACAAGATATCTTAATATCTCATGCGAATATGGTTTAATCGTGACACAACGTCCAAGGAGGATTTTGACGCGAAGGTACTTCTCCCAGATGTGACTTAAGGCTGGTAAAGAGTTTCTACCCCTGTGGCTGTTCTATCTTGGCCTCCTCTGAGCCTCGGCTCCAACGGCAGCCCGTATGGCAAGGATAATCCGAAGGGAACTCCGCCTCGCGAACGGACTCCCAACATTGATCCCCTAAGCCTCAAAGCAGATGGAGCATCATAACAGAATTACAGACCACCCCAAGCGGAGGCGGCGGAGAAGAGCGGACAGATGCCCAATCTCTGGCTGGCTGGTACCGAGCGAACACTTCGAGGGGAATGTTGGTAGGATCTCTCAGGACTTCTTCGCCGATCTTTTCTGCCATGACATAGAACCAGATCGAACGGGCCCCAACATACTTTACCTTGCAGTTACTCCATGGTCGCCTTTGTCACAAGATCCGGTGGAAGATGCTACCTGGATCATATTGCCTGTCGAGGTACAGGGACATACTGATGAGGAGACGGACAAGCTAGGACCGTCATCGATACATTTCCCAGCCAAGTCTCCAGCATTCGAACCTTTTGCCGATGCTTTGCTTGGCAGCCTGTTAGCGAAGAGAAATGCAAAGGGAGAGACATGCTTTGAAATCCGAGTCTTGGATGTGAAGCCATTGGAGCTCAGAACAATCTATGTGACGGTCGACGGAACCTCACTGGACAAGCACGAGGAAGTACAAAAGCAGTTTGGTGGAGGTTTTGGCAATACTCGTACAAATGGATCTGCCAGCAAAGGCAAGGGCAAAGAAGCCGCCGGAATACCACCACACAGTGGAGTCAACGGCGATAGGGTAAGGTCGCAGATTCGAGAGCGGGAGGACCGTTTGACGTTGGCAGTTCGCGATGCGCTAGCTTCTACTATTGTTGTTCGCCAGAATGGCATACTACCGCTCCCATTGCCCACTCATCCAATCACCCATGTTCCTCTTCCACCAGCTAAAATCAGTCTCTGCGAGCCTGTCAGTCAAGGTCTTTTATCAAAAGACACGAAGATCGTCATCAATATCATGTTTCATGCCAATTCTCTCAGTCAAGCGCCGCCGAGTGCAGTTGCTCGCAAGGCTTTGTATAGTAGAGACTTGGGAGATGGATATGACACGTCGAATGAGCAATTTTTCTCTGCTGCCGAGAACGGTGTGAACGAGGATACGGCCCAATACGAGACATCAAATTCTGGTTCAGATTCAGACAGCTCCGACAAGGACTCTGACGATTCCTCGGATGACTCCATGCACAACATGATTTCAATGAATGTTTCACGGTTACTTACGAAATCCTCCGGTATTCTGTCCTCGAGGAATGCAGCTACGCCTCATGTGGGAGGGCCAAGAACGAATGGGATCAGCACTCCTGGCTCTGTGTTCTCCAATGTCACTGCGGCCACAGCTCGGCAGGCCTACAATGCGAATGGTAGAATTCTCCGGGCCAGAGGTCTGATGTCCAGCATACCAGATGAATTGCTATTCCCAAAGCCAGTCGCTGATGAAGACGAAGAAGCTAGGGTGATGGTGGATGTCAAAACATTGCTAAAACTTGGTTGCTTTTCAGGAGATTGGATGCAACTGGAAGCTGCATCCGCTCCGATCTCGCATCGCTCCGGCGCTTGGGGCAGTGATGCATTTAGCGTCGATGATAGCCGGGACGAATTCAGACCCGTCAAAGTCTACGGATTGCCTGACCTAGGTCAGACCACCCGATATCTAAAAGGTAGTACCAAGGGCAGAAAATCCAGCATATCTACACTACCCAGTCAAGATGCCTCAGGCTCAGCCGCGTGGCTATCACCGATCTTGATGGCCAACCTTGGAAACCTGTCTCATGTGAGGCTGACGCCTCTGTTAGCAAACACCCAAGAGAACGGAAGTCCAAAAATTGCAGTCAAGAGAACCAAGATCAGCACCTCCGCGTCTCCTCCAGTAGCCAAAGAGCTGACCATAGTGAGAATATCTACTCCTCTATCGACAGAGCGACCGCTGCAGATTGGTATATTCACAGCTCTGAAGCAGTACTTCGAGAAAAAGCGCCGCATACTTCGGCAAGGGGATCTCATTGCTCTACGAATAGACACCAGGGCCAGCAGAATGCTAACGCAGCCAAGTAGTGTTCCAGACGTGGAGTCCGAGGTCGAGGAGCTACTCTCCCATGCTCTAGACCCAGGTTCGTCTACGACAATCGATGTTGGTATCGCTTGGTTCAGAGTAGGGCAGGTAACGACATCAGAGCCTGATATCACATCTGGCACTATCCCGGCAGATGTCTGGGGCGGTGCTACATGCATTGAGCCAACAATTACACGTATGCGTCAGGCTGGAAGTGTACCTAGCAGAATTCCATCGTCGGCCGACAACTCTTGGCAATACTACCTTGGTGTCAGGCCGCCTGTGAAAGCCCCTCTCCCACAGGTCAATACAACCGGGCAGTATGTAATTCCCATGCCGCAGCATTACATCGTACCTCTAAGACGCCGTCTTCGCGAGCTGCTCGCTGCAGCAACAAGTCCACGAGCGTCGCATTTGAGAATGGACCCATTAATTATCCTTCTTCACTCAACTCAGCGAAGCATTGGTAAAGCTGCACTTGCTTCAGGGGCTGCCTCTGATCTCGGTCTCCATGTCTTCGACATCGATGCATACGACATCCTAGCTGAGGGTGGGAGTGCAGGTGACGTCAAGACGGAAGCTTTGTTTAAAGCTAGGGTGGAAAGAGCGCTCAGCTGCGGGCCTTCATGCACTGCGCTCCTGGTCCGTCATATAGAAGCCATAAGTGCTAATCGTATGGTTGCCGCACTGAAGGAGGTCGTTTCCGATATCAGAGTACTGATAGCTACCACTACTGAGCTGAAGAATATACCTGACGAGGCTCGGAGCCTTTTCAGCCACGAGCTAGAGGTCTCTGCTCCAGATGAAGGTGAAAGAGAAGGTACACTGAGGGGAATTATAGAAGATCGAGCAATTAGGTTGGCTCATGATGTTGACCTGGCCTCGATCGCAGTAAAGAGTGCCGCTCTTGTGGCTGGCGATCTTGTTGATATAATTGAAAGAGCACTTGTGGCAAGGCAGGACCGTTTGGAACAACTCGTATCTGGAAGCTCATCTGACAGCGATACTGAACAGATCCTGGTCCGAGATGTCTTAATTTCCGGTGGAGAGTACGCACGATGCATGATCAAGGCCGACCTTGAAATTGCGGTGGAAGCAGCACGCAAGAACTTTGCTGATGCCATTGGGGCACCCAAGATCCCTAATGTCAGCTGGGATGACGTTGGTGGCCTCGAGAATGTCAAAGATGCTGTGATGGAGACCATTCAGTTGCCGCTCGAACGACCAGACCTTTTCGCCAAAGGCATGAAGAAGAGGAGTGGGATACTATTTTACGGTCCTCCGGGGACTGGAAAAACTCTTCTTGCCAAAGCGATTGCGACCGAGTTCTCTCTCAACTTCTTCTCCATCAAGGGGCCAGAGCTTTTGAACATGTACATTGGGGAGTCCGAGGCGAATGTGCGGCGTGTGTTCCAACGAGCTAGGGATGCAAGACCTTGTGTTGTCTTCTTCGATGAGCTTGACTCCGTGGCGCCCAAAAGAGGCAATCAAGGAGACAGTGGCGGAGTGATGGATCGTATCGTTAGCCAGCTGCTCGCTGAGCTTGATGGCATGAGCGACGGCGATGAAGGTGCAGGAGGACTCTTTGTAATTGGTGCTACCAATCGGCCGGACCTCCTCGATCAAGCTTTACTACGTCCTGGCCGATTCGACAAGATGCTTTACCTGGGTATTTCCGATACGCACAAAAAACAGCAAACCATATTAGAAGCATTGACACGAAAGTTCACAATGCACCCAAAAGTGTCTTTACACCGGGTGGCGGAGTCCCTACCTTTCACGTACACAGGAGCTGATCTTTATGCTTTGTGCTCGGATGCTATGCTGAAGGCTATTACAAGGCAAGCATCCGCGGTTGACGCCAAAATCAAGGCTTTGCCTGGAGGCCTAGTAACTACTGCTTATTTTTTTGACCATCTTGCTACAAAAGAGGATATCGCTGTCATGGTCACAGAATTGGACTTCTTTGCGGCTCAGAGGGAACTTGTTGGTAGTGTCAGGTAATTCGATCATCCACTACTGTAAGATTTCAAGTGTGCTGACACTGTTTTCTCTTTAGCGCTAAGGAATTGGAGCACTATCAGCGTGTTCGCCGCACGTTCGAGGGCCCATCGAAAGAGCTGACTACGAAACTTCCACCTCCAACACCAACCCGTATCCCAGCACCTACCGCAGATGGCCATGTTGAGCGGCCAGTGCCGACAACTCGACCACCGATGAAGAGCCGATCTAGCACCATCAAGCCAAAGGCAAGCTCTACGCCCAAAGGGAAGGGCAAGGGCAAAGCAATGCAGTGGGACAGCGACGACGACGATGATGACGCTTACGTGACTAGTAATGATACCCCCGAGCGGAGAAGGAGTGGTGCGAATGGCGTCTTTGGCGATGTGGCTGCTAATGATGACGAGGAGATATATGGTTGAGGACCCGCCATACCTTTTCTTGAAAGCGATTTTGGCACAGCATCACCACGAGAACGCGAATGCATGTAGCATTCGGGGCTAAAGAGCACAGTATCGATAACACCAAATGCTATCATACTCAACGTCCGTGCAATAGCTCCAACCGGGCTTTCGAGGTTAGTCCGTTTCATGCGTGCATCGAGGCTGCTCGTCAATGTTCTTAGCTCTAGCTACCATCAGACATGTTGCCGTCGCTAGGGCAGTGATCAGATGGCTGCGATGGAGAAAGGACGATATACCGCCCTCTGCCGTGGTCGAAGAGCTGGCTTCCTGGTATTGAGGACGAGGCATCTTGTTTCTTTCGCAAATCACTCAATCGATGGGATGGAGCTCAGGCTTCAAGATCGCCTTGCTGCCATGAGAGGAAACCCAACTAGTGTTGAAGCTATCTGGAAACTAGATTTTTCCCCTTGGACCTCGCATAGAGTTGCCGGTCGTGCGAAAAAGAGAGCTGAATGATGTATATGTTATCAGACTCTTGTGAAACAGCCTTGCGTACCCTCGAACTTTCCCCGCACAGTTCCTGCACGGTTCTCCACAGCGACGGTAACCCATAATATGTATATCGAAAGAGCGAGGCGTTTTCCCGCGTACAGTACATAAGTCGCATATCACTTCTCAGTGCAGCTGTCGCCCTCTTAGCGTCATGTGGTTTCCCAAACTTGGACTGTCGTACATAGTGGCTACAAACATGAATCGACGAAAACTGAGTCAACGAGTTAAATAGAGATGATTGGGCGCAAAGTGGCGGTGGAAAAGTGGAGACGGGCCACTTCGATAATTGAACTTGCACCCGTTGGTGTGGCGCTGACGAGGAAAGGAAGAGTGACTCGGAGGCAAAGAGCAGCCGCGAATTCCGAGGTGTTCATGAGTCAAGTTCAACGGTAGGGAGGCAAGTATCCGTAAAATCTGCTGCTGACGTGGGAATTTACAAGATTGTGAAAGAAAACCAGGACCTACAGAGTGAATATCTCTGCGCTGAGTAGTGAAGAGAATTCAAGCTTGCCACTCCATGAGTCACTATACCGATCCTTCTCCACAAATCCCACCTACAACAGAATAAATATCCATATTTTCCCCCAAACTCTAGCATACCCCTCTCCCTCCCACCAGCACCCACATTCGCAATCCCGACCTCCTCATCCTCCGTCAACAATAAACATCATCATCCCGCTACCGCAAACAACCCCCTCATCCACCACCACCCCCCAAGTAAATGTCTCCCTCCACAAAACCACGACCCACCACTCGATCAAAATCGAAGACCAACACCCAAAAACATCAACACCCAAGAATGTCGAAACGCCATCCTCACGCTCAAGAGCCCAGACCGAGTGCTATCCCACCACCCATGCGTATAGGCGACGACACATGGCTCTACCACATCAACACGCGGAAACTGTGGGTGCGATCGCGAGAGCCTGTCGATTGGATACAGGTGGGTATGTGTGAGTTAATCCCTATCTTATGAACTAGTAGCTTTCACATGCTCTACTATACATTCAAGAAGCGCAGATGCAATAAAGGGGGAAGAGCAGATGAAGAATATTCGTATTGCTTTCTTTTTTCAGTTTGCACTGCAAGAGCTATTGTTTCGTGTGTTTTGCAGACAGGATAACAAATCGTGGCTGACATAGTTGTAGCGACGAAGGATAGGGAATTGGGTTATGATACCGACGCAACGGTGGATGACCCAGGACATCCGTCGCCGATAATGGTGGCAGAGCAGAAAGCGGAAGAGAAAGCACACAATGCAACGACCGACGGTCCCGTTAGCTCAAAAGACCAAGACCAAAATACTCCAAAGAGGAAAAAACGACATCCACCACCACCCCCAAAAGCTCCTCTCAAATTCCGCCCTTCCAAAAATCCAAAACCGCCATCCAACTCTACCACCACCACCAAGCCCACCAAGCCCACCAGCACAAAAGCGCAAAAGTGGCAGAAAGCGACAGGGGCATAACCCTTCCGACGCACAACACGAGCACGGAGAGCGTGGAACAGGGACGACAAAGGCTTGAGAGAGAAGGGCGAAGAATCGTTAGAATGCCCGTAGAAAGCCGGCGAATGAGACACAGATAATATAATATACACTCCCCGCAAAGTCCAGTCCACACACATACTCACACTCATCGCAAAAAATATATATTTTCCTCCATCATACCCATAAACCCCAATCATCTTCCTTCACGGCTATAACAAGAACGCGGACGCATAGATAGATGCCATTCATGATCACTTGAATTCGATGACAACCCTTACGTTACTATCCCTTTCCCTAAAACAACATATCATAACCAAAATCCCAAACCAACCTTATCCTCTCCATCCCATCCTACAGTCTCTTCTGCCACATACCCATCCCTCAAAGACTTCATGCATCTATACTACATCTAACGAGATGATCGATATATCAGAGCATTCAAGACTATAACCATCACACGGAAAAATTTCAGCTAGAATTGTCGATCCTCAAGATGCCCGAAAGATGAAGGGCGAGATGCTCGCTCGCTCGGCTTGGTATATCGTAGCCTAGATTTTCCCACGGAGGGGGGAGGAGGGGGAGGAGGGGTGGAGTGAAGGATTGCAGATGTTGGAGCTGGGAAGAAGGCGTGGTTGGTGAGTGGGGTGAGGATGGCGTTGATTGTTGGTGGGTTGGTGTGGTGTGGTGTGTAGAAGTGGCTGAAGAGGGAAGGTTGAGGTGGGGTGAGGTGGTGAGGTGGGGGTATAGAGGTGTGGAGGGGGATGGTTGTTGATTGGATGATTAGTCGGTGGTTGTGATTGGGAGCTTCGTAGATTATTGGGATCTTTGGTAGATTATTGGGATTGGGGATGGGGATGGGATTGATGGTGTGGTGAGAAGAGGGAGGAGGGGGAGGGACAGGTCAGAGCTAGTCATGGTCGAAGAAGATCCACCTCTTTATTACTTGGCAACGGTCAGGACGGAAAATAAAGTATATGTGTTAAGCAAGTGATGAGGTATGCAATGTCTTGGAAATGTCAAACATAGTATCTTCGGGAGCCAAGCTATTCACCCAACGTGATGAATCTACTCCTGTCAATCCAGCGAAGAAAGGAAATCAAATCCCTGCCTTTAGGCCTCCTCGACTGCCAGCATCTAATGAGTTTTAGCGGAAGTCTGTAAAAGTTGCGCGGTATCTTGACATACCTCTCTCAACATCCTTTAACGAGAGTTCTATACTGCTCGTATCGTGATTCAGGGCAACCTTCCTCATCGACGCGCGCTCTCTGGCGATCATGTATATCCCTATGCCCGTGAAGAGGAGTGCTATGACGAAGATTGCGATCAGGATGATGTTGGAGACGACATCTTCGCCAGGGTTGAAGATTGGTGAGCGGGTGGCTAGATGGGAGGGAGCCATTTTCTCTGCCGTGGGAGATGATGGGGGTAGATGGAGTAGACAACCGATTGGTAGAGGTTTCGGAGCTGTGACTGTTGCTCGTCTTGGTTGTGATGTTGTGATGGAGGTCGATGTATCTTGGGTGAGTGTGACTGCTGGACGAGGTGGATGAAAGAATTACGGGATTGATATGGCCTGAAGATTTGTTCGGACTGGAATGTTGGGAAGCTCGAGAGCAGGAGAAAAGAGGGAAAGACAAGACCATATATAGAAGGGATGGTCAATAGAGTTTTGATCCAGGAACAATTCGAATTATTTATCTGCAGCTGTTAGCGTCTGCATTGGCTGAAAAGGTCATATAAATGAATAAGTATCCCCACATATAATAGAGTTCATCGAGCACTCATCTCCTATTGGTCAGCCTTCTTCTTATTCCTGCATAGACTTGCAATACCACGTCAATATACCTTACAATTTTCGACATACTATGTTTTCTGTGCCTGCTCTGTGGCGTTCCCCTCTCACTCGCTCGGTTATCCAGCCCCAGGTGACAGCCATAAGGTTCAAGGTCACGGGGAGGAGCCGAGTCACACTTGATGTGATGGCTTAGGAAAAGGGTTTGATGGAGCCATGGCCAAGCTCGAGGAAGAAGCGAGCCGAGCAAGTGATTGGGTTATTTCGTTATGTTCACTATGACCTTTGTCACAGCGCTGACGATACATTCCACTATGCACCTGTCGACCTGATGTTAGATGGAGTCAGATCGATACTGTCCTAGCAAACAACTTCCGTCCAATTTAAAGACGCACATATAGGTGTCAACTACTTAAGCAGTAGCAAAACCGTATCAATCGAACCGAATATTACTATCATTAAGAGAGATGATGGTATCCCACGGTCTGCAAGCCACAAAAGGAATTTCACGAGTTAGGAGATATCTGGTGGCTCAAATCGCCATTCAATCGAACCACCATGGTATTTGGTAAAGACTCCAAATGAGCCAGTACATGAACAGGAGTCAGGACGTATCTCCCATCACTAGGGAACATCATTCACTCGTTACCGCCTCGAGATATTCGACGACTCTTAGTACAGAGTGACTCAAATCACGCCAGCTTTGGCCGCTTCCGAGCTGAAACCCGGCCTGACTGGATCATGTTCATATTATCAATAGTGGTCTATCCTAAACATGGATAAATGGCGGGATATCTAGAATGTATGGAGTCATGTTAATCATTTGCAGTATACGCAAAGCAAAGTCAGGGGAAGAGGGGGAGTAGTAGTCGAAGGACGCTCTTTGCCAAGCCCTTGAGAGAAGAAAAGAAAAGTAGCTAACCTATAACAGCCTAGCGTTGTATCGGATTCTTATGATCAGCTACGAACCAAAACATTTCGCCATGTCAATCCCTGGTGCAATCACCAGATCGTAGATCCTTCGTCGCCGAGATACATTGAGGGACGGTAGGATCAATATGAATGATTATATCCTTCTACAAAAATCTAGCATCGCTTATAACAACCAGTTGCAGCGTTTTACAGACCGATTGATAAGCTGGAAGTGATGTGAAGTCTAAGACGATGGAAGATGCCAACGTCCCTGTCAATGCAGATTATGGCAAGTTACGTGCTGTCGATTATTTGCTACTTCCGTACGTGATAGCGCGTTTGCTGCGTAAGTATTCTGTCCAGGTCAGCCTTTCTGAATATGTCACTCAATCGATAGCAAAAATAAAGTATGGGAGACTCCCCAATTCACCATCGAGTATCTATCGAGAGCCCACACCAGGAGAGACTCTGTATATTTGGTTGATTTGAGACTCTACCTTATCAGAACGTACGTTTCGACCATGCTATACTCTCCAGAGAGCTTCCGCTAATGAATGAGGTTGCTGAATAGAGTCAACGAACTCCTCAGCGTCCACCTCATCCGCAATCTTGTCCGCGTCACCGCCTCTGCCGTTCTCTCATCTCCTCGATACCAGTCTTATCGCCCTAATCTCTACCAACTCGTCTCCCGCCCTACCTTTACAGGCTACTGGATCCTCCAATCGTCCTTCACTGACCCCCAGCCTCCCAAAAATTCCGATGTCACAATCTTCTACCTCCACGGCGGGGGCTACAACACCTCTCAACCATCAACATATCTCATCTTCCTCCTACGCATCGCAGAATCCGTCCTCGCCCAAGGTCTAACTCTCTCAATCTTCGCACTAGACTACCATCTCGCGCCCGAGCATGTCTACCCAACACAGCTGAACGAAGCTCGCGCCGCCTATGGGTATCTCCTCCAAGAAATGGAGATCTCCCCCTCAAAAGTCGTGATAGCAGGAGACTCCGCCGGCGGGCACTTGGCGCTCTCACTACTCGTCGATATCCAACAACGACAACAACAGCCAGCAAACCAAAGACCAGCACACCCTGCGTTGACGAAACCGGAAGGTCTAGTACTAATATCACCCTGGCTTTCTCTACACCACGCACGGGAGCCTAGCATCAACAATGACGTACTCACCGCCCCATTCCTCCTCACCACAGCAAAGAACTTCCTCGGCCCCAACACAGCAACCGCTCCAACATCGCCCTTTCTCGAATTCCTCAACTCGCAACCGCCGACAGATTGGGATTCCGTATTGCCATCCTGGACATGGGTCTCAGCCGGTACCAACGAGATAATGTTCACAGACATCGCTTCCTGGACGCACAGATTGGAACGTGATCCGAGGCTGGGAAGAGGGAGGGTAGGGTATAGATGGGGAGAGGGAGAGGTGCATGTGTGGCAGTGGTTGGCGACGATTGATGAGGGGGCGAGAACGAGGTTTCTGGATAAGGAAGGGGAGTGTGATGATTTTGAGGGTGTGGTGGAGATTGGGAGGGTGGTTGCGGATAGAGTCCTTGCACGTATGTAGCGAGACTTTTGAAGAATTCACGCATGGTGGTTTGGGAAATGTGAGTGGGTCGAAGAGCTGTGGGGAATGCCGAATTTATGTTGTAGTGGAGACGGGAGCATCACTTCTGATGTGCAGAGTGGAAACAGATCAGGAATGCGGTAAGAGTATTCCCTCTATAACTCAGACACCCAGTGAAAACCCTCTCACCCCCTTCCCAACATCCGAATTATCCCTTCTTCCCCAAAGCAAAATCTCAAAGTAGACTTTATACCTACCCCTATTAGCCCATCTCCCCATCTCCCCATCCACCCTCCCTACTCTCCCTTCCATTTCGATCACCTATTCCCCTCCCTTCCCTCCCACCAATCATATAATCCATACATCACGATCTACAACACACATCTACCCACTTAAACCTCATACACCAAGTCCGCTATACCTCGCGCATTATGGAGGTGGTAGTCGATATATGTACCGATCCGTTCCCAAAGGAAGGTGCTGTGATGGACGGGATGTTATTAGTTTTGATTATGTAGGGGAGGTGGGAAAAGGAAAATATCCTCTCGATCCTGATTTACGTCCTTGGTAGGGTTGTGTGTAATGTGGCATGTGTGGCTATATGGCCAGATGGCTAGGGGATTGTCGTCCGCATTTCCACTTATATTTACATGCTCGTTCAGTAGGTAAGTATTAGATTGTCAGCCTCCGAGATATCATCACTCACTCACTTACTCACTCAGTAGTATAATATCGGCAACTACCTTATGCATCCGACAAGCGCGTATGCGTATGCGACAATAAGTAACCAAAACGCCCACGTGTTTTGTCGCTTATAACGTCTCGTCATGTTCGCAAATTATTGGCTTCATGAATAATGGAAAGGTTAGGATTGGCCACTAAAGTCCTGGAATGGCATGGGGTACGTCCGTCAACGGGGATTCCGGCACGATGTATGCCAGCCATCTTTGAGCATCGTTATCATACCTAACTCCAAAACCCACTCCATCGTCCACAATCCCCAACCTACAACCCATCATGCGCCTCCTCTACCTCCACCCCTCATCATTCATCCTCCTCCTCTTCCTCCTCCTCCTCTTCTTTACCCCCCCAACATATCCCCACCCCCTTTCCACCTTACTCCTCTCAACCGACCACCTAACAACCTACGACATCCGCACGTGCGACCCCAAAGAAACCCCCTCCACACCCACCCCCCTCTTCACCGACTGCACTGCCGCCATCGCCCTCCTCCCCCGCCTCTCCGTCCCCGACCCCTTCCACAACGGCCCCCCCGACGACCCCTTCCAGCTCCCCGTCGAAATAACGTCTGGAACCTGTACCGTGCGTGTGGAGTTAAGAGGTTCGTCGCGGGTCGTCAGTAGCTGGGCGCGCATTGTGGCGTCGTTGCGGATCCTGAACATTTTGTGTCTTTTTGGGGGAGACGGGTATGAGGCGGGGAGTGTGGAGATTGTAGGGGGGGTACGGATGGAGAGGGTGGGGAGGTTGTTTGCGGTGCTGGAGTTTGCGGGGGGGTGAGATTGTGAGGATGTGGGTTGGGGTGGTCTTGCTGGTCTCAGGATTCGGATCGAGGAGAATGTAAAATATATCGTTGCTTATCAGGTCGGTTATGGATGACCATGTGCTTGACGGGTAGCGATGCAGAAACGCAGAGCATTGTTCATGGAACACTGCTAGATTCACAAAGATATGAAAATGGCGACTGATGACGAGAGCTTCTCCGAGCGCATTCGTCTTTTCTGGCTCCTCGGGTTGGTAATTGTCTATACTGAAAGCGTGGCAAGGATTCAGACTCAACCAGTCCCTAAGGTCAATGGGTGAGATATAAATCAGTCCCTAGTCACCAGCAGATCCAACATAACAGAGGCGGTGTCGAGGATATCGAATATCGTGCCATGACGGACCAAAATGGATTGCGATCCGCCATACTTTGTAAGGGCGATGCTACAACGCACTGCGTTTTTGGAAACATGGACGTCAAGACTTTTGTTCGACAAACATAAGAGGACTGAAATTACTCATCTTCTCTCAACCCCAGAGACTTGTGACTGGAGCAGTCTTGGAAGAGCTCTGGCCTCGCGTCTTGCGATGTCGATCCCCCGAGATCCGTCGTTGTCAACCCTCTGCACCGCCTTCATATACCCCTTTGCTATACTGATTCCCTCCCACTTCAGATCGAAAGTCATCCCCTCGAATTTTCGCAGATAACGGATTACATCAAGAGTCAAAATCCTCAATGCTTTAATAACATAGCTGTAGTTGACTTGGTGAGGACTGGCTACCTCGGAGACGTCAATTTGACATTTCCCTGATGCACTGGTCGCCGCCAGGTGTTGGAATTTGCTATCATCAATATACTGCGCGGAAGTTGCTAGGCCGTCCAACGCGGCGATGAAAATGTCTTCACTGGCAATTCGTCCGCCATCATAGGCGTAGTCTATCGTGAAGCGATGATCGTCGACGTCAGAAAAACTACCGGATGGATAGGTTGGTGTGGTAAACGACAAGGCTCCAGGTGAAATGTTTGTGAGGTTGTCGTTGGCTGTATTAACGGAAAGTACCGGAGAGCCCAAATCTTGAATCCGGAGAGTGCCCCTCTGCCTGCTGTGTGTCGATAATGAAGCTGTGACTTTACAGTACCTCTTGCTTCTCCATAATTCAACGATGGTGTAGTAGAGGCCGAGGACGATATGACTGATCAGGAGTGGAAGGGGGCCTCCAGGTTTCTGTATATCTTCAAGATCGACCTCGACCTTGTAGCCCGTCACCCATGTCCGCGCCCCTCCTTCGAATATGTCGTCCCAACCTTTTTGAGCATACTGATACATGCAATCAATGGCGCTCAGGTAAATCGCAAGAATACTGAGGGGTTTATTTGGTTGGAAGTGCCAGGATACGAAGAACCCAGAGGGAGGGTCGGGAATGGAGACAGCGGTGGCACTGGTAGGGCCATCGGTCAGCAGCTGAACTCTCGTGTCTTCAGTTGGGTTCAACCTACTTGATGTGTACAATAGAATCTGGAAGTGAGCCATTATTGTCAACAGCCTGTAGCGAAATAATTTGGATCAGAAGCAAACAGTAGACGAATAACCTTTCTAAAAGATGCGGGCCGTCTCTTGGACCCACGAGCCTTATCATGACTTGGAGCAAGGAAGATTGCCTGCGATAGAGAGCCTTGATGCTGGCTTTCGCAAAAGGTCACACAGGGTCGCCAATATCGCAACGCAGGACGCGTTGGCGACATGCGGTAACGCATTCGCTTTCGAAAAAAAGGGAAGCGAGGAATTCAATGCGAAGTCTTCAAATTGGAGGCACCGAGTGGAAAGTCTCACCAAGTAGGTATAGCGCTACAGTTCTTGTAAGGTGAGAGGCTGCAACGTCCGAAGATCTTCATAGAGCAATTACTGAAGATTCCAACAAAAAGAGGCATGGTCTACTTGCTGGAATGCGACAATTCTCAACTTGAGGCGTGAAATCTCAACCGCCTTTGTTCTCGCTCCATCTGCCCGAATGCTACGAAGTACCACTTAGGTCTTGTGTAAGGCGCAGCAAGGTTTTTAAATAAGAAGAATCGGACTTTGCAGATGAGACACGAACCAGAGGTCCTATTTTCATGTAAGATATCAACAGAGCCAGTTCTGCTGGATGTAGGTAAGACAGGGTATCATGATCTTGATGATGTAGTCAAAGCCGAGAGGTAGTCGGCTCATCGACGCTACCATCTCTCCCCTTGGTGGTAAATTTAGAGGCGGCTTCCTCTTCACGCATGGGGATTACAGACGGGGAAGACGAGAAGACATAGTGTCTTTGATGTTTTGGGTCTGTCGGTCGGCAATTAACAGAACAAAAGATGCGTCCAATCCATATCAGATCAGTTTCCAGGTGGCGGGGAGTGAGGTTTCTGGACATGTACATCACTTCCGTCCAGTGTGCTGTGTCTGTGATTCAGAGTGTTTATGTATGTCAATACCCAACGAAGTGATTGCATCGTGCGTTGCTGATATTGGACAACTGACATGTACTTTGCAGTGGCCATTTCTTTGCGGAGGAATCTACAAGCGAATAAGTTCGATTCCTACTGGCGCTGATGTAGTGGCGAATATATAAATTTACGATAATGCTTTGTATGAGATAGAGTGGTGCCAAGACTGATTGCTTATCAGCGGGCGGAAGAGGCCGGAAGTAGCCGCAGGCGCTTCTGAGCCAATGAAAGTATGATCTCGAGACATGCTTTCCAATTGGCCCCTCTCATTGGTGGCGTCTATCCCGACCTTCTCTCTTTCTCTCTTTCTCTCTGCCTCTCTCTTTCTAAGTATAATTACTCCAACGTCCAACCAGATATGAGGCATCCTCCAGGTGCGCCTTGGTCAGCACCGAACGCATGTCAAAACTCACGGTATCGAATCAGATGAAGCAGATACAATGCTTGTTATGGGCTCGCATATATCCATACACACAAAGCTCCTCGATTGGCTTGGGATGTCGCATAGGTTGCGGTTCTGGACGGGACGCCCACATGGCTCGAAGCTTTGACAAGCTTGACAAGCTTTCTGCACACAGCCGCATTCCCATATCAACAGCCCGTACCGTACACTAAAGGAGTCAATAGATGACGCTTTCCTTCAAGGCCCTCACCAACAGCTCACTAGCCTCGTGAAACAGTATCGCCTCATCCGTGATTCCAACACGAAGGCAACATGCTTCGCCGTGGTTGAAGTCCTTTGAGTTGACGAGAGATATCCAACTCTGCGTAGACAACGTTGCTTCTACTGTTGTGTATGGGCAAGGCACATTTGAGGGCTCAATTGGACTTTTTGCTGACCGTGTGCAGTAACCCGTCTCGGCCCACACCAACAAGCCAACAGCCGGGCCCATATCTGATATCAGATGGATCCTATCAAAATATAACGCGGGTGAAGCAGTGAAATAGACCAGTATGATAAACCAACAAGCACGGCCAGAAAAGGAACTACAGCGAATTCATTGACCTCGTGCACCATATGGCATCAAACAACTCTCCCGTTCTCGACTGAACCGCTGTACTACCCGATCATCGGTTTACCGATAATCCCTCAACAACATCTGCGACGACCGACCCCACGAGGCATCCTAGAGGCGTTCTCGTCCCTTCGTTGGAATCTCCAATCCTTCACACCTCCCTTGCAACACACTAGTCGGTCTTACTTACCCTCCAGCCACGATAAGCCTACATACAGCTATCTCTATATTACATATCCATCCGACATCCAATCCTTGGGACTTCGATTTGCATCTCCCCTACAACACTCTGCAACCTTCGATCGTGCCTAGCCAATCGTACCAGAGGTACATCACAGTCCTTTGTCCATCATGGCGCACTACCAGGAATATGACCTCGCTGCTGCCCACCAGCCCGACGTGACCGCTACCCACGAACCAATTCATCAAATGACTGAGAATGAGAGGCAAATCTTTGACTACCTGATCAAGCCCGACGACAGCTACGACACTCATGGTGTTTACTGGGCTGATATGCCATTGATGAAGCGCGTTAAATTTGTCACTACGTACGATGCTGGAGAAGCTGCCCGCGAATTGAGAAGTATATGGCAGATGACCAAGCGAGATCCTCTGGAGCCTATCAGGTACTACTTCAGGAACATGGTCATTCCTGGTGCCGGTCTAGGTCTCGAAGGGTATTATTCACCAAGCCAACTCGCTTGGCACATCATTCAGCTGACCCTCCTTAGTTACGTCCTCTTCTCTATCGGCAACATTAAGCCCCTTTTCTCAGCTAGCTTTGCCTCGTGCTGGAAGACTTACAAAGTATGCAACAAGACCTGGGTCGAAGCTGTGGAATATCTGGAGATCTGCGGTATCATCGTTGGGCAAATACTGGTTGGCATTCTTGGTGACTGGTACGTTGGTTGAATACGGGGTCACGACAGAATATAGCTGATGAGCATAGGCTTGGTCGACGATGGGGTCTCATCCAGGACGCCGTCATTATGTTCATCGGTCTCCTCATGCTAGTTGCTGCCTGGGGTATCACCGAAAACGGCTGGGTCATCTGTTACGTATGGTCACTCTTCTTCTACGGCATTGGTGTCGGCGGAGAATATCCCATGACGGCTACATCTGGTATGGAGAACGCTGTTGGTTCTGGCAAGGTCTCGACCAAGGAAGACCGTCTCCACAGAGGCCGAAAGGTCACCAGTGCGTTCCTCATGCAAGGTTGGGGTCAATTCTTCAATCAAGTCATTTTGATTGTTCTGCTCCTGGTTTTCCATCACGGTAGCGGCAATCCACCCTATTCCAAAGTTGCGGCACAATGGACATACCGCATTTCCTTCGCTATTCCAGCTGTAGGAACCCTTTGGCTGGTGTACTTCCGTACCTTTAAGATGAGGGCTGCTGGCAAGCAGTTGGCGGCAGCCAAGAAGAAGCAGCGTGTTACCGGTTACGATACCGAGTCCCTGAAACTTACCTTCACTTACTTTGGCCCTCGCATGATTGCAACCGCCGGAGCCTGGTTCGCCAATGATGTCTTCTTCTACGGCAATAAGCTCTTTCAGAGCCAGTTTATAACTGTCATCACGAATAAAAGCACATCGATAATGCCAGGTTGGTTATACAACCTGATCAACGTCGGTGTTTCCCTCTGTGGATATTACCTAGCGTGTAAGTAACCTCTCACAAACCCCAATTCTCTGCTCTACGGCTTATTCTCCCCAGCTTTTCTTATAGACAACAAACTCTATGGCCGCAAGAAGATGCAAATGATTGGCTTCTTAATGGACTTTGTCCTTTTCGTCGTTCCAGCCTTCAACTTCAAACACTACACCTCCAAAGCCCACATCGGCGAGTTCCAGGCCATGTACTTTCTCTCGTCATTCTTCAATCAATTTGGGCCCAATGCCGTCACCTTCCTTGTCGCAGCTGAAGTATACCCAACGCCCATTCGTGCCACCGCTCACGGTTTCTCCGCCGCCTGCGGTAAACTCGGTGCGCTGACAGCCGCTGTCTTGTACAACTACATTTCAACTCAGATGATATTCTACGTCGTGCCATGGTTTGGCCTTGCGGGCATGCTTGTCACTCTGCTTTTCCTGCCAGATACCACAGGTCTCGACCTGAAGGAACAAGAACGTCGCTGGCAATACATCCGCGCAGGCCGTGAGCACGACTACCACGGTGTCGCCGTGCACCCCAAGCATCTATCCCTCTGGGAGCGCCTACGTGGTGTCGGTAAGCACTACAACGCCGAGCTCGACTACCAACAAAAGATTGAAGAGATGCGCGCCGAGTGGGAAACAAGTCAAGCCAGGAAGGCCCATGAGAAGGAAGGACACTTTGACGATGATGACGTGCACGACGACAACGAGTGGTCCTCGGATGTGTCGACGTACTTTGAGAAGACGTCGAGGAGTCCATTGACGAGGTCTGTTGAGAGATTTGAGCCCGAGAAATAAGGGCTCCATGGGTAAAGCATATGCTTAGGCTTGTGTATACAATTAGCGTGCGTTGTATTTTCATGTTTAGGGAGGGTCGACCAGGGCGTTTGCGAGATTTCCGACTGGACATATCGTCATAGCTTAGGGGAATGAAATGAATCTATACCCTGAAACCGGACAATGATCAACACATGTTAATTCTCCATGCCCCTTTTTCCATCCATCTCCTCACCGTCCCTTGGTCTACTGTTTCTCCCTATGGCAGACGTCGTATGCTTCTACAACGAACGGTAGTAAGCACCGCTAACCCGTGAAGGCTTAGCGATTAGTCTGCCGGGGGTAGCTCGGGCCGAAGGAGGTGGGACCGACCGCGGAACAGACTTGCTACGTGGCTACCTACAACGATACACAACCAAGGTATCTGAATGAATAGATAAACATCGTTACTAAGCGGATATTACTATGACTACTATCGATACAGACCGGTTTGACTGGATCCACCATCATATGTGGAAGCGCAATCCCTACACGCCGGGCCCCCCAGCAGGAGCTTTGGCGACTGGGCGCCTCGATTGCACTGCCTCAGCCCTCCACTCCTCCTTTTCGAGTTGTTCTATTTTCTACTTTTCCGCATCGTAACCCTCGCGTGATAAGCCAGATGGAGGATTTTGACGTGATCGTTATAGGAGCGGGCAAGAATCTGTCTCAAGTCATGATATAGGTATCTCAGGTCTCTCCGCTGTAAAGTTCTATCTCGACATCCATCCAGATTGTCGGCTCGCTATTTTAGATAGATATCACTTTGTGGGAGGAACATGGAACTCAAGTAGGTGGTCCTATCAGAAATATCTCAAGCTTGAGTGATTGCCGGACTCTGACGCTCGATCATCACAGGGAGAGGCTACGATCATTTCTGGACTCGGTGGACAGTTGGCTGCGTAGAGTTCTCTGACACACCTATGCCCCGACCTCCAGAGCAAGACCTTTACTACGATTTCTTCAAAGCCAAATATACAACACAGTATCTCGAAAACTATACAACGGTCCATAGTCACAATGGACAGACGCGACGCGATAGGATTAAATTCGGCATGGAGGTCAAATCGGTCATAACGGATGATGGCAAATGGGCTGTCTCAACAAAGAGCGTGGACACCGGTATATTGCACGTGTTTTGCACTTCCAAGTTGATGGTCGCTAGCGGCCTGACACCTGAGCCCTACATGCCTACTCTGCCTGGCAAGGAAAAGTTTAACGGTCCCATTATCCATTAAGAAGCATTTGGATCCTCTTCGATCCTGAAGTCACCAGACATCGAGACTGTATGCGTACTAGGTGGGGGAAAATCTTCAGCCGATATGATATATGCTGCTGTAACGGCCGGCAAGAAAGTGACATGGATTTTGAAGGCCAATGACACCACTGGACCCGGATTTCTCTTCTCGCCAAAGGGCAAAGGGCCCTACAAAAATGCCTTTGAGGTCGGGATGACACGAGCAGCTGCAACCTTTGGGCCGTCCGTATTGACCGATGAAACCCGATGGACGAGATTTCTGCATGGCTCCAAGCTAGGCGTCAGGTTGATGGGCTCATTCTGGGCTGCTATTGACAAGGATACGCGTAAAGAGGCGGATTACGAGCACAGAGAAAACGTGGGAGGTTTCGAGAAGTTGAGCCCTCATACCCCGTAAGACATTACCTTTCGTGGTCCCTCGAACACTGCAGCTACGACAAGAGACTAAGATCTACTCCTAGGATATTCTGGCAGAATGGAACAGGCGGCCTTCTCAACCACGCCGACTTCTTCGACCTGATCGCCCAAAACGTCAGGACGTACAGCGCCGATATTCTGTCGCTGGATCGGAACCTCATCCGCCTCCAATCAGGCGAAGAAATCCCCTGTGATGCCATCCTCTGCGGCACGGGATGGGTCCCCTCCCTCCATTTCTTCTCTCGCGACCAGCTCGTCGAAATCGGCCTCCCCCACGCCCCTTCAGACGAAAGCACCGCCGAACGCGAGACCTGGGCCGAGCTAGACGCTGCCGCAGACAAGTCCTCTCCCGCTTCCCGCAGCTCGCCAACCCGCCCCCCTATTACCACAAACCAGCCACCAAGATCCCCTACCGGCTCTTCAACCTCATAGCCCCCTTGTCCGACATCGACAGCGCTCGCTCCATCGTGTTCATCGGCCACATCATAGTCGGTAACTACTTTCGCGGCGTGGAGTCGCAAAGTATGTGGGCAGCGGCGTATCTGGATAAGAAAGTGGCGTTGCCGGACGCGGAGGAGAGGCGAAAGGAGGTAGCGCTGTTCACGGCGTGGTGCAGACGGCGGTATCTGAGTAACGGGGAAAAAGGAAATCGGATCACGTTCGAAATGGTTGGGTATACCGATCGGCTGCTGGAGCAATTGGGATTGAAGACGCATCGTAAGGGGTGGTTCAGAGATTGTTTCGAACCGTGTAGGCAGAGCGACTTTAGGGGTTTAAGGGATGAGTATGTGGCTAGGTATGAAAACCCTTCAATTACTGCTGCTGCTACCACCACTCCTATCACCAACAGGCTCTGAAGGATTGAGACGAAGTCATAATCCGGAGGAGGAGGTGGTGGTGGCTGATAGATTCTCCACGGCGCCCAGTGATTCTGAAAGAACGAAATGGGCGCAACATAGTTCAGTTCGGATCCTCGACCCGCCTCTTCATGAGGAACACCCTACCCCTCATTATATTACCCTATTCGGTAATTCGCGCGACGACTCTACTATCTATCTATATACTATAGATTATAATAAGGTAGTCCTTTACTTCATTACTGGTCCTGATTCTAGGGGTATAAAGATACGGTTCGTTTCGAGTGAATTAGCACTATCATGATATTGCAAATCGGTGCATAAGTCCACATGATATGGCTATTACTATAGTATTCACCCGCTAAATCCCCAATTCCAACTTATCCCACCAGTCCTTCCACTCACGCCGTGTATTAGATGTGAACTCCCCCTGCGTAAAGATCTCGATCTTCAAAGAAAGCGGACGAGAGGTTCGAGTGGAAGGAAATCAGGGCAGCTCGTTGAATGCGAGTATGCTGTCGATGCTGGAAGTTGCTTGGAATGATGATTGGAGTTGCCTTGAAGAGGGTTGGATTATGGGTTTTGTTTAGGTATCGGAATTTGTGGCGAGTTTGTTGGAGTGTGAGTGTTTTGCGTGTCAGGCTTATGAATAATTTTTAGGTGCATATGCATGGCTATTTCATAGTTTCCACCTCCATAATCCAGCGGAATGTTCAGCCATTTCCGTCTATTCCTGGCCTGATCCTCCCTCATAGATCATCTCAGAAGCTCTTGGATTGCCACATTCCAATTTTGAGCCATAGGTAACGAAACCTTCAACGCCTTTCCCTACCTTGATTACCAAGGCATAACTCACCTCAGCTCTCATCCCCGAAACAACTCAACCAGTTCCCCCAACCCTTTCACCACCGCCTCCGGCCGACTCACAAACGGACAATGTCCGGCGTCCACATCCTTCACTACCCACTCCACCCCACTCTTCTGGACGAACATATCCTGCACAAAGGTGGGCAACGCCTGATCTCTCAAACATCGCAAGAACCCCAGCTTGCCCTCGAATGCCTCTTCCGCCCAGGCGGGCCTTGGCGCTGGCGTGTCGAAGGCAGACAGGGAGGTTGTTCCTAGGGCCTCGACTAGTGGTGCAGCATGCGCGTCGTCGAGGTCGTTGAACAGCACGTCTCTGGCGCCGGCGATGGTTGAGAGATTCGCTGATGGCTTTTGAAGAGAAGGGGATCGTTACTTCAACTTTCGAGGTCCGTAGAGCGAAGCGGAGGGTAGATGGGGGGGGAGACTTACATTATCAGAAACTACGTACGGTGCGTGTTTGCCGCCCATAACTTGCAACAGTGTCGCGTTCTCCGGCACTACGAAACCGGCCACGTACGCTAGACCCAGCACACCACCCTTCAGACCGTCGCGGGCGCGAGTCACAGTCGACAGTCCTGCCGCCGCGCCGCCGCCGGGAATGCCGCCGTAAGAGTGGCAGAGCATGATGAGTTCCCTGCCTTCGGTCTCGATCAGGGGGAGGATTCGCTGGCGGATTGCGGCCGCGTCAGCGGAGCAGGTGGCCTTTGATGGCTCGGAGCTGTTGAAGCTTGGGAGTGGGGTGGTAGTGGCTGGGTAGCCGGCTTCGTGGAGATGGGTCATGAGGGTATCGTAGGCGGAGGGAGAGGTGAAGGCGCCGGGAATGATGACGATGGTGGGCTTGGGGATTGACATGGCGGGTTGTTGCGAAGGGTTCTTTGATGTCGACGGGCACTGTGGGTGAGAGAGTGGAGGTGACACTGGTGATGATAGGCTTTAGTGCCGTGTGTGGGTGGGTAACATCGGGAGCTTCTCATGATGGCCGCCTGTGTATGATACTATGATACTGTAATACTTCACCGCTTAATGAAACCACTTTTCATAAGTTACGCACAACTTACCGGCACAATCTGCTGTTGTGCCGAATGATGAACGTAAGGATGAAGGGTAAATTGGAAGGATGAGCGAAGGATGATGGGCGAAGGATGACGGGTGAATTAGCGACGACGATGATTCGAGGCTGGTATGAACTTAGGCACGCTAGCGGAGGGAAAAGCTACGGTACTTACCCTACTTACCCCTAATATTACCTCTAAAAGATATCCTGATCTTTATCTTAACCCTGATTTACGTAGGGATTATTTACTAGATAATATATCTTTAATTTCGGGTTGTATATAATATATGAATTTATATGCCCGAATGTCTTACAATGCTCTTTTTCCATTTCTATGCACAAGTATAGTATCTAGTACAATAATTGTGCCTCAAGCACAGCTCTAGTCCTCCGCGCAACATCCTCACGATGCCCATCTCTATCTCCCCGAATTCACAGGTTTCCTCCTCACCGACGCAAACGGCGCCATCTGATGCTCGTTCGTATTCGCCACCCAATATCCATTCCGATCCCTATGATGTGTCGGTTTCGGTCTTGCCAGGGAGTGCTCATATTGTTTCCGTCGTCGGAGCTTCTCGGCTTCGGCGGCGGCCCATTTGGCGCGGTCTTGTTCTTCGTATGTCATGACGAAGGTTTGCTTGTGGCGTTGGGTTTCGTAGGAGGGGAGGTGGGTGTGGATGTAGCGGGCTTGTTCGGCGTCGAGTTCGGCTTGGGAGGGGCCGCAGAAGCACATTGTGGGGGTTTTGGGGGTTGGTTGTGGTGGTGGTCAGGTGATTGGTTGTGATTGGGTCTTTGGGGGGTAATGTGGAATGGGGAAGGGGGCATCGAGACTGCAAGGGTATTGTTGGATTTGTAGGATTCGTCGACAAAGCTGGTGGTTAGAACAAAGGTTTCGGCGATACAATGGCGGTGTCAAAAGACCCATAGTCTTTCTTCTAACATTTCCGTTGTTCGAGGACGGAAAGACAATGACCTCCGTACGAGTCTAGGAGTGTCTCGGAGTCTGCTGATGGGATAGGACTGTGCTGATCGGACAGCACTCCGAATGGCGTTGTCAATCCTAACGACTAGATTGTCCTTTCGGAAACTTATGCTTCCTCATAACTCTGTATGACTGAGGTAATCCCCGAGTGCTCCAATAGTGATGTTTCTCGCCGAAAAGGGGAGCACCTTCCCCACAGGCGAGCATGGAAGGTTCGTCGAGGCGTACTTCTCTACTTCCAAAACCTCATGCAGCTTCCAATTGGCACTCCAGTACGATAGCTGGATAAATTGGTTGATGGCGAAATACTGCATGTAAACCAGCAACACCTGGAAGTAGTCGCTCCATGTGATCGAGGAGAATGCCTCCGCGACCGTCAGTCCTGGGCGGCGGAATGTTGCTCGGTCGTCGTAAGGCTTCAGGCGCGTCCTGTCACCAGAATGGAATGGGACGATAGCCAGATCTTCATCGGACAGCATCGATGCATAGACTCTCCTCATCACCATCGTTGCCGGGACAGTGACGACTGCTACAAGAAGCAGATACAGCATGAAAACCAAGCAAAATTCCATGGTCTTCGTCTTCTGGCCACTCTCATCAAGCGTATTCCAAGACTCGACGTCAAAAGCATAATGTTTGAGATCGAAGACGCGACTCAGAGCCAGCGGACCGCTCATGGATAATTGTTCGGAGACAGCCCAACAAGCAGTGATTTCCCAGAGCTCGATAACGGTATTCCTTCCTTTGGGAAAGTGAGCTTGAATCCGTTTCTGCGATTTGTTCGTCATCGTGTAGTGAGTCCACACGGCGAAGCCGGGACCGAATAACGTCGCTAACACGATCGACGTGGTGCCGTAGCCAAGCTTGAGTTCGCTAGGCTGGCCGGAGAGGAAGAAATCAATCGTCACCGGAATGAACCACTGACAGACTGCCATCTGAAGGTATGCGGTAAAACCGCGAAAGCAAGCTAGATTCGTGGTGCGATCCCATTTCTTCCAGAGTTCCGACTTCCCTTTCGGAGGTGGATGCTGAGCCTTGAGGGTATTTCGACGTTGAAGGGTGTCTCGAACTTCGCCCACGGAAACATTTCGCAGTCGTTTGGCTTTGGCGGATTTGAAGGCGCGCATTGTCTTCATGGCTCGGACAAGGGTATCCATTCGTGCATGATCAGACAATGGATGGCGTTGGGCATTGGCTGCGGCGATGCTTTTGATCTTTGTTGATGCTACAATGACTACTGTTGAAATTACTTGAAAGACATACCAAACCTGGGCATCCAAATTAGCACCTGCACCATGAATAATGGTGAGGTTGACTTACCAGAAAGGACAGAACGTATTTCGCGGTAGCTAAAGACAGGAAGACGAAGATGATCCACACCGGCATTGCTTCCTTAGCAGTTGTGCTAACGTTCGGGCTTCTTTGTGTCTGGACGAGGGAGTCTCCGATTGGTCGGTATGTCTTCGGTAGCGGTGGCTCGCCAATCGATGTTAGTCCATGAGATGTGCAGTAGACGAGCAGATACTCTAGGGCCATCTGTGCTGAAGACATGATATTTGCTTCCAAAGCTTGCCACGAGGTTTCCCAATGACTGGGACTAACGACAAGGAGCTGTGTGATGTTGTCGGACTACATACACTTGCTTGCAAAGAGAGCTCTGAAGATTTTGTAAGATCAAGGAATTTGATTGCATAAATGATCGGAATCAACAATCAATACTCATGTATGTCCTCTGGTGGATTACGTTGCAGACTGTCGGAATCGCACTTCAGAGTATATATATATTCGATCACCAACGGTCACAAAGAAGGAAAGGAAAGGAAAGGAGAGGAAAGAAAAGGGAAATGAAAAAGGAAACATTAGGATGTGCTGAAGATTAAGAAGGTAAGAAGGCGCTGAAGAGTGAGAGGCTGAGTGTTCAGCCTCACTCTCACTCAGCCCGATTGGTCTTGGCAGTCCCTGTCCTCTCGATACCCGAGCCTTGGCTCTGGCGGAGTTTATTTCCGCTACGGAGGACCGACCTTCAGCACCCAGTCCTCTGTCAATTGGGAAGCCAGTAATCAAGGCCGCAAGCCGCTCTCTACGATGCATTTCATATGTCGAGCGCTGCTTCGATCTTGCGTATGGAGTAGTGGACTAGACGCTGATTGGCGTCTCGGCAGAGATATAATCATCGTAAGACGTTGGAATATAGATATAAGGATCTGATAATTAGGAAGTCAGATTCTAGATCAGTCTTCAGAAGAAAGCATAGGTATGACCGTTCGAAAGAATTTGATGTCTAATCTTGGTGACCGCTATAATCCGCTGCTATTAAGTTCTCATGTATCCAACGCGCGACCATAGAGGTCCGTTCATGCTCCCAGATCTCATCTATGGAAATGCCCCTCCACCTCATGCATCTTCTCCACAAATCTTACACATTACCCCAGGGATTTCAGCCTAACCTGAAACAAAGCAACATATCCCTCCCGTTATCCCTCGAGGATCTCATCCCATCACCACTACCACCCCCAATCCTACAGCTACCCCCACTATTGCCATTACCATGCTCCCAACCTTCCCTCTCACAGCACTACTCCCAGCGACAACCGGCGCACTCGTCCCCGCTTCCTTCGGTGCACCACTCTCAGCCGGAGTACCACTCGGCACCATCCCCACGGTCGGCACAGTCGCGTTTCCCCCTCCACCACCCGTCCCCGTCGCCATGGCTGCCATGGTTGTATTGGCGGAGTAGAGTGGTACCTTAGGCCCCGGAAGCGATGCGGGAATTTCCTTTGGCGCGGTGGGCATGTAGGGGGGTGGGGCGAGGGGCTGGGTCGTGTTGGATGCGCTTTCCATAGGGTAGGGCATGGAGCTTGCGGGTATTACTGCTGGGGACGAAGGCGCGGGCGTTACTTCTGGAGCGGATGCTGGCATTACCTCTGGAGCGGATGCTGGCTGGATGGTGGAACTCGCGGTCGGTGCTTGGTTTTGGATCTGGCCGTCTCCGATTTGATTTATCATTTGTGCGTTGGTGAGGCCATGGGAAGCGAGGATAGCGAGCGCGAAAAGGGTGCTGATTTTGTCTAACATTGTGATTTAGGTGCGGAGGTGAGGATGGTGTTGAGGAGGGTGCGTTGCTGATTATTGAAAGCTGACCTCGTTGATGTGGGTGGCTTTTTTAGGTCCTGGTAATGAAAGCGATCTTAAGATGGCGAAATGTCGTAGAAAGGGGGTTTTGAATTGGGGAGATTGGTTTCAGGGCTGGAATGTTGAGCTAATACATCTCTTGCATTCCTCCTTCCGTGTTCCTGGAATTTCAAGCAAGGAGTAGCTCTCGGATCTGCAATCGAAGTTATAACCACTACCAAGCCGTCGAAGCTTCAGTGTTTTCACGCCGTTTTCGGTGCCAAGAGAAGGCAACTTACGCAGACATATTTAGTATACCCGAATTCCCGCAGACAGCCGCTGCAACCAGCAGTATCTTCTGCCACCTTCGCTCCACTTTCGAATCCCAACCCTTTCCTAAAGCATCCTGAGCGTCTCTCTTGTATCGTCTCTGCTGTGCGGTAACCGCATGAAATCCAGTTTCTCTTGGCAACGAAAAGCATAAACCTTTACACTTCGCTGTTTTTAGCTTGCACGACTTAATCACTCAAAATACGACCTTGCTCTTCCAAGCCATATTAATCATCTGAGTCGTTGTACTTTTCGTTTAGGATTGCCACATTGCCACTAACGACTACTGTTGCGTGGCCAGACTCTCTCTTTATGTTGGCATACATGAATCGCTGTGCGCGTGAGATGGCTCCTTTTTGGTGTTGTCGATATCTGAATGTCGGACCATATATGACAACAGAAGGTGGAGACCCGTTTTGCGGTCTTCATTATGCTATGCAATTGAGATTCGGCACTTGTGTTCAGGCGATGTCGTGATCACAATAAGCGACTGATTATTTATTGCGTATATTGTATTGCGTATATTGTAGGGTGACATTGAAGTTCAGTACGATCTGACTTGTGTAGAAGAGCACTACTCGCGACAGGGCTGCTCGCGATATTGCAACCGCATTTGCGAAAATCCTACCCCTGCGGTCTATTTGTAATTGAATGACGCGCATTTCTTTGCTTGTGGGAGGAAAGTGTGCTCACGGTCCCATTCAACAGTGGTCCGACTTTGATATCGACTCATAGCACCATGCTGCTGACAAGGGTGCCATCCTTGAGCGATAGTCGAGATCTGAGCCTACAGCATGGACCAATGGACCAAGACCATTTGAGCTCAAAATCTTGAAAACGGCTAAGAAACCGACCAGCCTGAGTAGGCGCAAGTAGTGATTGCAGCTAAGGTGATTGAATAGTCTTCGAAATAGTAACTGTCTTAAAACCGGTCGGAATGATGCCAAGTGCGATCATTCGTATTCGATGGCTTGCCATCCGTAGCAATCCCATTTCAATAGATGATCTAGATATGCCTCCTTACCAGGCAGTCTGCTCATCTGTAATCCGAAATAATCCGTTCTTCTTCTTGTCCATTGCCCACTTCTCACACCAAGCCTTCATCTTCTCTCTGCTTTTCGCGCTTCCCACGTTGACGGTCGGAATGATCTTATCGATCCGGAGTGCGCAGCAAAACATCGTCAACTCCCTGAAGCTACTATGCTCACTGTATGGCACGCCGAAACAGTTTGCTTCTCTTGTACTGCCCCTCTGCGGTACTAGCTCTGCCATCGAGTATCGTGACTTCCAATTTTCGTTATGCAAGACCGTTTGCACCGAAGGCGATTCTGTAAAGCGACTGTTTGGCGGTCGGTAGTTCCACCCTGAGGGTCTGAAGCCGACGATGCGGGAGAAGTGCGGTTTAAAGCCAGTCAGGTAATCGGCAAGGGTCTCGGCACGGATCTCCATGAGCATCTGCATGTGTACTTGAGCTTCGAGCGGGTCATTGGTCATTCGAGCGGAGAGCTCAGGGTCTTCAAGGGCGGCGCAGATCTTTTGTTTGTTGGGCGGGGCGTAGATTTTGCTGTTCAAAGCTTTTGCTACACCGAGACAGATGCGCTCCTTGCCGATGCTGTATGTGCCAACGATGACGAGAAGGCGACCTCGTGCTTTCGTTCGAAGGTTTGCGTCTTCGATCTTGATCTTCACGTCGTCATCGGCTATATCTGCCTCGTCCTCGATCGACACCTTTCGTACAAACTTGACCATGCCATCGCCAGCCCTCTCTTTCTTTGTCTTCTCCCAGCTATCACTCTCGTCGACAAAGTCCTTGCTCAAGCTCACACACATGTCGGCGCAAGCTTTGATGACGTCTCCTTGGCTGGGAAAGGCATACTTAGGGGTCAAGTAGGTGGTATCTAGGTAGCAAACATCAAGCTTCTGCTGGGCAAGGTTTCGTCGAGTGACTGTATCAACAATGTCTGGCCGTAGTTTCGGGTGTTGTACATGTGCAGGACAGGCACGGAAATCTCCACAGTGCAGTATCCTTTGCACCTTAGGATTCTTGCCTTTACCGACCACCTTTTCGAACAGATAGAGAGAGCTGCCTGGACAGTGATTTGCAGGTATCATGGTGACATCGACGCCTTGAGTTGCGGGCACCTCGACTTTCTTGTCGAACTCGAGATCCACTACCCACTTCGGATCCACTCGAAGCTGTCGCCTCACCAGATTCGCCGTGACATGACTGCAATAAATTGGACCATGGCACCATGAGGAAGTTAGGCCGATGTAATGATCACTATGGAAATGGCTGAGGAAGTAGGCGTTACATCCAGCAACTGCGCCATATCGGAATGCATCGACACATATGAATAAGCCTGGCATGATCTTATAGAATGGGCACGTGCGTTGGTAGGCTGGTTTTCCGCGTGACTGCTGTTCGGAGGCAGCTGCAGTGGCCCACGCCGCGTCTTCAGCATGCCCTGACATGAGTGTGGAGAAGGCAGAGGATGATTTCGTGGGGGTTGATGTGAGGCCGAAAGGATTATCCTGGCCTGGCCTCGCAATAGCAGCACGCTGAAAGCGCTTGTGGGGTGGTACTTCATTTTCTTGCTTCATTGGAGGCACGGCCGAGTTCTCTGTGCACGAGTTCGGTTCCGGCAACGGTTCGGTTTTCCCATCTAAGCAGTCATTGACGTGCATCGCTACTTGCTGTAGATTGTCAGACCAAACTATTCTTGCAACTTATCACGACTAACCTCCTCAGCCATGCCCGCAGTGCTTCCACCACAGATCGGACAGGATTCAGATTCACTATTTTGAGGCATGGGATCTAAGAGTTCTCGAGGGTCCTCTTTGGCCGTATCGGCAGCCCCTGCGTCCGTTCCATCGTCCTCCAAGCCAATCTCAAGCTCACCCTGCTCCTCCATCCATCGTCTCTCCATGAACTCTTCACCTTCTTCTGGAAACTCATCGTCGATAAAGTCGCCCATGCCTTCGAAGTCGTTGTCTCGGTTCATGCTTGTGGCTTCTCGTTTCAAGAGTGGAGGTAGATATTCCTGTTCAACTGGGTGTGGGTTGGTCGCAGACGTAGTAGCAGGTTCGGATATCTTGGCTTCGCTGTAATCAGGGGGTATCTTTAACACTGGCTTCATGATATCCAGCGGCCTCAGATCCTCATTTTCAGAGTCCGAGTCGTCAGCAAACGGTCCTTTTCTCGGACCTTGAAGAGCACGTCCATTCTCGAGCCTGGAATCCGCCACCTCCTCAATCCTCAGCCTCTTAACAGGTACAATATCTTCGTTGTAGCGTGACATCGGTGACTCTTCCCTCATGATACTGCCATCTCTGGGAGACTCCTCGTCTCTTGGTGGCGTAGGCGTCTGCATTGGCGTTTGGTCTTCTTTGATCACGAAATGTTCGTCGAGAAACAAGCTGCTCTCATCTTCCTTGCTGGTTTTCACGTTGATTCCGGTAGCCTCAGCTTTCTTGAAGAAGTTCATGATATTGCCATTGCTGTTCGTCTTTCCTCTCGCCTTTGCCGCGCTTCCATTCGCAGTGAATGGCGTCCTCCTTTGACCTGGCTTCGTCTTTCCAACCAATGGTGTAGAGGTGGCCATGTTGTAGGTAGTAGAGGTATCCGTTCGTGGTGCTTTCGGATGATCAGTCGAGGAGGGGGGTGTTGGGGGGCGACCAAGCCGAATGGGATCTTCGCTAGCTACTAGAGCCGGAAGATCTCGAGGCTTACGGAACATCAGCAGCAGCAGTAGCAGCGCATTGTCGATATTGGGAGTATATGTCGTATGGCAAATTATTGGAAGAGGTTTGCTCGGAACATCGATGGCAGACTCGCGTAGTCACGTGAGAAGTATATGGTCTTGGCATGAAGTTACTATTCTACCTTATGTATGGACGCGATACAGTCGTTCAATACGGTGTCCGTAGTGATAGTGATACTACGGAACAATTTGCGGAAAAAGATTGCGGGCAGTGTGCTGCTATAAATACGGGCCAGAAGACTCGATCATACAATAGTGCTCTCGAACCACATTCTTTATCCTCTACATGTGGCCTCGCCTTTTCTGGTGAAAGCCCCGCTCTTGCAGGCATATCTTATGGCCTTCAGGCTCATCTATCGCCCTCGGCGCTTCGCGAAGTCTTTCACGACGCCCGTAGATCTATCACCAGATGTGGCTCATCGCTTCATGGTTGTCGGACAAGTGGTCCTCGTTTTAACGTTCAAACTAAGACCATTGTCATCGAGCCTTTGACGCCTGTGACGCAGCTTCTATAACAGGAGCGAGTCAGCATTATTGTAGCTGCATGTAATGAAGGCATAGCGCGAGATGTACCTCTCCTCGTAGCGTCCTCCAACAATGCCGTATCTACCGCCGCACCTGGCAAATGCACATAGCGCACCACACTGCCTCTTATGAAAACATTCTTGACCGAAGACTGTCACCACACCAATCAGTCAACGCTGAAACCTCCCTCATAACCGCCACGTTTTTCCCCCTCAACAACGCCAGTCCACACCCTCTTGCTACGCAGCCCCATTTCGGAAAAGTTGGCATACCAGATGCGGATACTTCAGCTCCTCCACAACCTGTATGTCGTCCAGCCGGATGTTCAGGAATTGATCCACGGACTTGAGGACGCCTTTGACTGAGATGTCGTTCTTTAGCTCGACGGTTACCTCGTGATCAACGAGGGTTTTGAAGAAACTGTGTGGGCGCAATTAGCGGGGTGTTGGGACTGGAACCGGAATACTTCATACCTGAAGAACAGCATCGCGATGAGCGTAGGATGTGTCGATTGACGACTATGCCAGTGGAGCTGCCGCACGACATAAAGAAGTACTTAATTGTTGTATGCATAAGCGCTCGCGCTTGTTGCTTCCCTATCGCCGATGCGTAACGCCGACATGTTGGGATTTCTGATGTTTCCCACAATGTAGGACTTGCTGGAACAAAATATTGGATTCAACGCTACAGTAACGCTTGCTATGATCCACGAAGCTTCTCAATCAGCAACGCTGTCGCCCGCATGTTCCCCTCTTGCCGCTGGTTGCTCCTGGGTCTTCCTGTCTAGCGTAGCCTCCGCTTCGTCCGTTGCGGAAACTGCGGTCTTCAGCGTCGATTCCTCATCCTCAGTAGTCTGCGCAAGTGTCTCTGTAGCCTCGCCATGGTTTGCCTTTGCATTCGGTGGCGTGGGGTCCTCTGGTGTTTGTCCGTGTCCTTTGAGCATGATATGTGACTTGTCCTGACGGATAGCTTCATTGGCAACGGCTTCAGCCTCAATTGCGCTTGGTACCGGTGGAGCTTCCGTTTGGCCTTTGTCTTTTGGACCGTCAGGCTCCTCCTTTTTTGTAATGGTTCTGTTGGCAGATTCATCCCCCTCCTTTGAAGGCGGTAAATTTCCTCCCTTTCCCATTTCTGTAGCTGGACTCGAGCCCCCACGGCCTACCATATTTTCAGTACTTGACACATAATCTGCCTTCCCCTCTGACTTCGCCTCTCCACTTTTCCCCATGATAGCATCTTTAGCCTCCGTGGTCCCACTGGGCGGTGGCATCCCTGTCGGCCCAGCATTATCCAGCTTCTCCAAGCTACCACTATTCCCTTTCGCGGCATCAAGAGCATCAGTCCGTGCCTTGGTCTTCGCATCCCCAGCTTTCTTCGCGGCTTCGATCCCTGCTTGTCGCATAGCTGTCGTGAGGGGACTGTCGGTCGAAGTTGCTTGTGTTGACCGAGATGGTGTCTCTACTGCTGATGTAGGAGCTTTTGCTGGCGTATTAGTAGATCCTGTAGCCGATTTCGACGGTGTAGTAGGCAGCGCATAGGACTTTGATGGCGTTCCAGCCGTCGACGTAGGAGCAGTAGCAGTAACCCCCGGTGCTCCCACATTCTCTTTCAGCTCCCCATATTCGTTCCATTCCTCCACCTCTTCCAGATCCCCTACCACCAACCCAGCTCTTACCAAGCCCGGCAGTTTCCTCTTTCCCGCCCTTCGACCCCACAGCATGCGTGCTTTCTCATCAGTGGCGACATCGAGTGCTTCGAAGGGGATTCTGTTTGCTTTGAGGATGGTTGAGAGGCGAGAGGTTGCGGTTATGATATGCGAGGACCCCGCGGTCAATGAGGTGTAGAGGTAAAGGGTTGGATCTGTGTGGTAGGACTTAGGGGTTTGATCAGCCATTGGAAATGATTGGGCAAAGCGATAATTGTAATTGTAATTGTGGCAACACTCGAGTGGAGAAGAGACTTTAGGGTGACGAGCAGTTAGATCCTATGCGGAATGCTACAATATTTGTCTATGCATTTCATGCAGCTAATCATGCACCTTCTGTGCGGGTGCATCCAACTATAAGAGAAGATGCCCGGTATACAGGAGTACGCCACGAGTAAGTTGCTGAAAATAGTGTATGCAAAACTCTGTGAAAGCTTGGCACTGGGGGCTTTCGATTATTTCCGCAGCACACTGCAGATTCCATAATCGTTGTCAAAGCAATTTATCTTAATATAATCATTAAGCATGTAATTTTCTATTCCATCTAGACACAATCTTCGTCCCTTGTAGTCAGACCGAAATTCATACCCCCCAAGCATAAAAAAGCCTAACCCTCTGCCTATCCACGGCATCATCGCCACTGTTGCCCGGCCGGAACTCAAGACCGTCTCGATTCAGGACCTTTCCAAGGCTTTCAGAAGTCTAGGGCTTCTTGCCATTGTTGTGCCCGTCTCCCTCCTTCGGAATAATCTATTACGACTTGCCTGACGTCCCAAACCCAATTGTACTTCTCGTCAAGGTCCATGTATCTCCTCCATTCATGTTCAGGCCCGGAAGCAGGGTGGTGCGGAAATTTCTCGGAGATCTTTTGCCACGTCAGATTTTGAGCCAACCAATACCCAATTTCCTGCCATTCAAGCTCGATCCATAGATAAGGGTTCCTGCCGTTCTCAGCGCGAATACGACGGTCCTTGACCTTTTCTCTTTCAGTCCACGCCCAGCCATATGTCGGTGAACTGCCTAGAGTCAATGCCCAACGTCGGCAAGACGCTTCGTCCATGTCGTCCCCTCTAGACCACTTCAGCGCTATCTGGTAGTATTCTGGGTCAGTCCCTTCGGAGGTCGACATGGACGCATGCACGTTATCCGGCTCAGTTTGTGCGCTACCAGCCGCGCCATATGATTTTGGACGTATTTTGCGGGGCGGCTGGGGTTCCTCTATCGATTCATCGTCTTCAGGAGCGGCCCTCCGCAAGCGGTTGTGATTTGATGACGCAGTCTCAGTCTTAGATTCGTGTATTGGAGTGGCGAGCATTGACCAACCCTTTGGAACAGACTGCATATGAGATATTTGCCCTACTGGGTATGAGTATTTTGTTGGCGAAGACCCACCACCTTGATACGCGCCTCCGCTATCAGTAGTCGAGTATGGGAGTATCTGGGCCTGCGTCTTGACAATGTTTGGCCTGTCCCTTGCAAAGGCTTCGAACGCTGTCTCATCTTCCTATTACCATGGATTAGCTAGTAGCCAAGAGATTTATACTACAGAATGCTTACTCGTAGTATCTGTAAATGATCCGGCTTCAGTTGGATCAAATTTTGAATCATTCTGTTGGCTTCAGCCTCACCCGAGAGCGATAACTTCTCCATACAGTATTTCACAAGGGACGCGAGTATTTGGTCTTGGTCAAATTTTCCCAAGGTCGGAGCTCCACCCTTGCTACTCATCTTACCCTTTTCGTAAGACTTGTTTGTTCCTTCTTTGCTCTCTCTTTTCATGTAAGCCTTGATCTTACCCTTCATCTGGCTATGGTCTCGTTGAGGTGTTTCGCATACTGCTACCATGAGTGACGACACCACGTCCAATTTGAAACCGTGGCTAAGGTAGAACATCATGACTGTGACTTCTTTGGCCGTCCATCTCGTGTGGCTGCGACTACCACTCTTCTTGTCGTGTTTGTTTGGCATGGCTCGTAAGATCTGATGAAGGAAGTTGTCTGTGGGGACTTCCGCAACTTGGGATTAAGTAGAGACAGGTATCAAAGCTTGGGAACAGCTCCGTCGATGCGACTGGACGTTGCGATATAACCTAGGGAAGTCTGGAATTGAGGCTAGGGGGTGGCGTTGTCAAGCTGGATCGCTGCTGAGATAGGCACTAAGTGGTGGTATTGAGTCTTCCAAATAGTGTATTGTGAAGTAGTGCAATGGACTTTCTGCGACCGGGATCTTTCAAGAGAAAGTATGAATTTTGATACACAAAGACAAAGAGAGATGGAGACTTAATACTTTGCGTAGAACCCTCTACATAACTTTTCGCACGCTGCAGAGCCGCTGAGCAGGAATTTTGGGTCCTTACGCCACGTTCCGACGCACTGGGTGCCAATGAACATGAGGTAAATACCCTTTGTTCTCTCTCACGTTCCATGGGAAGGGATTCGCCTCTACCTACAATTAGGTTCGTCGCAACGACTCGCTCCCATCGTCTCAAAAAACAACCCACAAACCGAATCATCAACGAAAACAGGGAATAAGCTCCGAAAGCGCATCAAGATACCTGAACGGACCGATACCATCCGAAAGGAAGGAATATTGACTGCATTGGTATGAGCAGACGCCGCGAAAGCCAGCGATGCAACGTATGTGGTATCAACCTTCGTAATGGGACATTGACAAGGTGATAAAGAGTGCCCGACATTATGCTGGTAGCCCACAAATGTTGCGATCGGAGAGAGAATACTTTCACGTGGCCCTTCATAAGTGCAAAGAGAGGGATCCCACCAGGGTTGTAACGTGCGTAGACTCCGCTCTTACTCCCGATGTTTGAAAATGCAATACAAGACAGCCTATGAACAGACCGTTTGCCACCATTTACTGCATCTATGAGTTAGAAGAGTCTCTTGGATCATGCTTATCTGTTTGAGTGGGTCGCTATTCCGAGCGTGACGACGGCCAGCGGAGTGATGATTGTGTAACGAAGCCACATGCACTCAGGTACTCATGTTGCAGATCTTTGACAGCAAGGCCAACTTCGGAGTGGACGACATTGAGGATTGGGGCTGATTTTGGCATCTCTGTCCGAAGAATAGCATGTAAAGCCCGATATCCCATAAGATGATTTGCATGCGCAGTATTTGTGTCTTGTTCATGGGAGGGAGGTGGGTTGATGCTGTTTTCTGCCGTGGATGACTACGTGTGGAATCGGACAATGTGTACTTATAATCCGTCAGACTGTATCGATGAACACATCTTGTATTGTATTGTTCTTGTAGGTTGTTTGCTTCGGGTGAGGGGGAAATTGTAAAGGTTGAAGGGCGCACTACCGGGCGTTAGGCTAGAATAGGTATACTGTTGTAGCTAGGGTATAATAGGACTAGCTCCCATAGCGGAATCCGAGCCGTTCATCTATATAGACTTCATAATTTCCTGGGAATCACCATCCTCCTTTTCAAGTTTTCAAGGCGACCATGCTTCATTGGATTCACAGAGCAATGCGAAGTCCGGCGCTGGACTCCGCCCACAAAGTACTGTAGCTGGCTCTGCGGAACATCAGAGTCCAGTGTCGACATCTAGAGGATCGAACGAGCATAATTAACTACCCAGTACCCGAAGGAGCATTCGACAGCTTATCCTTTTACCTTTGCAGGTGTAATCATAAGACGTATCTACCGTGGTCAATATTCCAGGTACTAGGCTACGAGCGAAGACCAGGAGACAAGGGTTTTTGTTGTGTATGAAGAGGCAACACATACGACATATTGTGAATACACTCAGGCTTTAATAGCCCTCTTCCCAATATAGTCTCAAGCTATTTCACCTCAAATCTTCACGGGTAAAAGTCTCAAAAGTAGACTGAGCCTGGCTATTATGTCGCCAGAGACTAGACAGACTCTATCACCCAACCCTGCAGCCCAGAATGGAGCCGGCCCGGGCGGGGATCTGGAGCCTCTTGGGCCTCTTATGTTCTCGAGAGTACAGGAACCTGACTCCGATGGTCAGGTCTATGATATTGAAATACTCACACAGCCTATAGGTCACACACAACCATTCGTTTCCCTTTCCTCGCTGATCCGGTCGTAGGAACATCGGATGATGATGACTCCCATAGACTTGCGGCTTGCACGCTACGTATAGGGGCACCTGTCGACAAGAACAGGCAGAGAATGGTAGATGGAAAGATTGAGAATCTTTGGCTGAAGGATGAGGGGACCACCAATCGTTTAGACAACATCCGAATGCTAGCAACCCTTCTTGGATATGTCCGGAACTTCTGTACGGTCATCGAAGTTCCACATATCAGCAGTATACAAAAGTGTGATCATCCGGTATGGCTGAGAGATTTTTTCACAATAGCAGGCTTCAATCGCTGCGACTGTCTGAAGCCCGAGGCTGGGAGTCAACGCTATAGAGCGTGTGTCAAGCTTGGCAGTCCTGGCCAAGCAGCTGTACGAGAACCTCTCGTCTTCAAGTCCACGGGCGGACACATGAACGGCAATGATTGCACAACAGTAGAGGGGAAAGAAAACGAGGAGATCCACAGCCAGTGCGCCGTTGCCGGCTTGACAGTCGCAAAAATCAGCCCTGCGAAGCAAAAGCCTGGCCTTCAACTTCCTAAGGTCACCGAAGCTATCATGGCGAGACAGCGTCCTGATGTCAACCTGCCCAAAGCTGCAGAATCCGGGTCGTTGGGCAATGGCCAGGTTGATAAGGGGTCAGTGAAGACCGTAGATATCAGTCCTGCTAAGAATTTCAGTGCTCATCAAGCGCTGGCATGGCTATCCGAAAACAAGGAGATTTTGAGTCCTATAACTACTCTATCAGCATCTAGCCCATCGCAGGCACAAGCAACAACATCGTTCAAGGAAGCCCAGCATATCGAGAATGGGGTGTCTGATAAGGGTGACGTGCTTACCGGAGAGAAACGCAGACGAGAGGTGGACAATGCTGGACTTAAGGATGCCAAAGATCTCGAACGAAGCACAAAGCAGCGACGCATCCCTAAGAATGAAGACGAGCTGCATATCGAGCAAGATGTACAAGACGAGAAGCTGACGTTAAAGCCTAGCACCCATCCGAAGCAGACATCGCTACCAGCAGCTAGATACTCATATACAATGGCTGACAAATCATCTAAATCGAAATCATTGAACGAAGGCCGCTTAGCCAGCTCCAGCATGACAGATGCACTTCTAGCCCAGGTCGCTAAAGCGGCAACGACTACAAGCCCCAAGCATATCAAGAAAGAGCCGACAGCTTCACGGCCATTATCATCGCCGCCGCCAGAGATCCGCCATCATAGATCGCAAGATATGCCGCCGAAAATGCTTACCTGCTTTTATTGGAAGCATCAAGGCGGGTGCAATAAGCGAGACGAAGACTGCCTATACGCCCACTATGATACAGGCCATGACGCCAGCGCACCGAATGCATGGAAATACAGCGTAGGCAAACGTAGGTATGCTTCTTACGCGGGGCAATATGATGAAGCGGCGGACTATTATGATAATCCCAACAGCATAAATTTTAAAGGATCGCATGATGGTACCAACGGCTCTACAGCCGCACCTACTGGCCCCCGTGCCGACGCTGAAGGACTATCTTATAATGGATCGCGATGGGAACCCTACGACAGCTACCGTCCCCATTCTCATAAGGGTTAAAAGCAAAGTGGCTAATGTGAAGCTGCGCTCCGGCCGTGGATTCTTGCTTATACTAATCGAAGCAGGGCGACCGGACAGTGTAGCTCGATGGCTTGGATTGAGGTTTGCTGTGGGAGATTTACTTAATCTACTATGTCATCGATGGACTTTGTGCATTCCTATATGAGACGGCTTCGGAGCGGACAACCATGGAGCTCCTTTGCCAGCATCTTGGGTCCCGGATATTCTTTGGACATATGGAGGCGAATTGATCAGTAAAGCATGTTCCTCTCACGGCGACCTCTGGCGTGGGAATGGCGATGCCCATATTCTCCACTTCGAATTAGCAAGTATTAGCACAAGAAAGGTTTCACAAATATACCATCACAAACCTCGTTGACTTGCCTTTCCCCTTTTGCGAAGGGCGATGTACTATCCCTATTGTTTAAGGCTGTACACGCCAAGAGCGGGCTTCTAATTGACTTTCGCCGTTGAGCAGTCTTATACTCTATACTTATATATATGCATTAACTCTGACCAGAAGAGGAGAAGCAGATCTTGGCAGGGACTCCCATCATTCAGCCTTTCTATACACCTTATCCGCCTCTTCCTCTAACATTCATTTACATCCTTTCTCTTATAATCAAAGCTCATGCAAACTCTCCACCTCACCGAAGTTTCATCCCCACCGCAATCGCTCTCTTCTTTCTTCGTTCTCCAAAACACCCCAACATGACTCCCCTCACCACCCTCCTCCTCGTCTTTCCCCTCCTCACCCCCAACACCGCGATTCGAATCGCAACCTACGACCAAGCCGGCTCCACCCGCGTCCCCGGCTACACCGGCCCCCCCACCACCCAGCTAACCGGCGACATCCTCACAAACACCTTCTGCTACTGCGCGCCCACAACCCCAGGCGGCAACGCATCCCGTACTCCCCCTTCCTTCCCTCCATCCTTTCCCTTCCCCCTCCCCCCAAACACTAATCCCCCAACATCCACAGACCACTACCAAATCGACTACTACAACCACCACCTCTTCGAAACCCTCATCATCAAACAAACCTGTCTCCGCGGCGCAGATTGTTCACCTTGCCACGAGAGACCGACGCGGCGAGAGCAGACGACGTGCGATTTCGCCAATAATCGCGATTGTACGGCTGGGGTTGAGCGGAAGGATTGTCTGGCTGAGGGGGCGAATTCGTCGTTGTTGGTGGGGAGGAATCAGAGGGGGTGGGAGGGGAGGTGGTTTCGGGCTAGTTGGGCGGGGTTTTGGAGGGGGAGGGTGAGTTTCTTTGTTTCTGTTTTTGAGGGAGAAGGGAGAGTTATGAGGATTGCGAGGGGGTGAGGGGTGGGGTGGAATTTTCTGTGGTGTTATGTTTGAGGTTGGAGGATGAGAGAAAGGTGTACGATTATACATAATGCGAACCGCCAGCTAACACCCTACGCTCGCTCCGTCCAGTTCCACGACCACCTAACCTACCACCCCAACTATCAAGGGAAAGGGAGCGATTACATCGAGTTCAATGGGCATAAGCGCGACTTGGGTCCTGGCGGCGGACAGGGGATGAGGTTTGAAGGTCAGGAGGAGGCGGAGAGGGTTTGTGGGAGGGTGTGTGGGGAACAGATTGGGGGTGGGGTTTTTGGGGCGGAGGGTGAGAGGGGGAGAAGTCGGCAGGTGGTTTATGGGGGGGTGGATGATATGTGTGATGGGTGTAAGTGAGGGGAAGGGGGGGAGATTGAAGAGGGGGAGGATTGTTGTTAGGATTATTGAAGATGTGCGGTATATTAGGGCGACATATTGGCGTACTTTTAGAGGGAGGAGCGGTACTCATCGCGTGTACTGAAATCGACGTAGGTAGTGGGCGATATTTCTATTCATCTGTGGGCTATAACCCTTTCCTCCCAGCTTATACCAAAGGACAGGCACGTTACAGTACGTAACACCCTCCTTTCAATGGGATATTAGCTTGCGCTCTGGCTCTTCATTCCCCCTTCCTTGCTTGACCAGTAATGTTCCCGAGGCTTTAGCCTCTGAATGCCGTCATATGTCGAATAGTATAGAATCAAATTTGCACCAGTTCCCATATTCAATTGTGTCTCAACACCCTCATGTTGCTACTTTGTCATACCTAACTTCGGCGTCTGGGAAGTATCGTACGAAAGGATCGACTGAACATGCTTTCTAGTGTGCGACACCGATGGAACATCTTGTGTTCACCGCCCATCTTGTCTTGTCTTGGGGCAATGGATCGGAGGTTGGATATGCCGCTGGTCGTGTGACAGATCTATCGTCTCGTAGGCACTGTCATTTCGTGAGGTAGTGGAGTATGCTGTTAAACAGGGCAACCAATGGCGTTCCGTGCCTTCCTACAGCGTATTCGCATCTCCGGGACTCTGTGATTGTGATCCCCGTGGTGCTCCTCTTGATAGCTCCATCGCCGAGTGTCAACATCGATCTCATCTCAACCTCCCCAAATGGAGAGATAGCCATGTCGTCTGAGCGTGGCGGCATGCTAAAGCCCAATCGTACTTGCAGGAAGCTACTGCAGCTGCCCCGCTCCTTTCCCCGAGCTGGAGCTCCAATTGTGCTATTGCGGACGGTCTGGTTTGTATATCCCAGGATAGGCTGACGGCAAGCCTTTTCATTCTTGAGAGCGCTTCGAGCTCAGCATGCTGGAGACCAAAGTCAGCTTGATTCATTGCTATTGTAGAAGGCTCCCATTTTGAAGGGAGGGAATGTTTCTATGACTACTTACACTCGAATAGTCCTTTGTGAAGAGACAGTGGGACACTGATCCGTACTATGCGAAGAGCGCAGTCAACGCTATCCGCGGTAGTACTCTTGTCTTATTGCAAGAACGACCAGATCCAGCCGCTTGTGACCATGTGTCTCCTTCATCCCTTCCTCACCATGGATACCGCTCACATCTATCATTGCTCTTGGACTTCAGTCAGGAATCAGCCTTGGAGCTGGTGTGTGCGCAGGGCGCTTTGGATAGAAGTTGGTCAGTACATGGCTGTCGAGTAAAGTACTGAGCTGTAAGTCATCAAGACTTTAGCATACACGTGTATCCTACTATATTCTACTATTCTAGTAATAGAATACGGTATTTTACATCGACTATCTTAATCCATGGCGTTATATTTAGCACTGAACATTCCGCAATAACTCATCACTCACCACGCAGCGACTCTGTCAATAGACAAGCTACCCCACGATATTTCCTGAGGCTCGACCAGAGACAAGAGCAGCTTGTTGCTGCAACAACCATCCTCCGGTAATTGGAGCATATCTGTAGATGACATGTACGCTCACGGGCCCCAACTGTTTCCTGGCACAAGCAGGGTTCATTCGGTCCTCCGCCGAACGCTTTCTTCACATCTCTGAGAGTTCACTTAACATGCACACACGGATGCGGGCAGAGCACATACAGCTGCGGCAGGGTCATTGTTGCACGGTAGATGGACTCAGCATGTCCTGACAGTAGGACACCTCTGCAGCGCTTCGATCGTATTTTCAGATCTCACCAAATTTATCCGCGGATGATACCTCCAGGTACAGTCCCTATTGACTGTGACCACGATATCCAAACCCTGGGGTAGCAATCAACGACGAAGCTTTGAGTTACCAACATTCTCTTCTTACCACCTGTCGAAGAGCCGCTCTCGTGTGATCACTAGCGTCCCCATGCTCTTCAAGTCGCGGAAGGGACATCATAGCGAGGCTTCAGCTTCCGGTATCTGGCTTCACCAATACTACCCTTGTATTTTTGCAATCTGTTGCCTTTCTTCCCCACTTTTGTTTTATTGTGGCGACCGCAGCACCGTTCCTCTCTACATTCAAAAAGCTGGCAATGATACTGAAGAACCCGACTTGGGCTTAGCGTTCACTCAAGAAACCCCTGTTGGTAAGCAGTGCGTAGGACATTTGGGCCTCACATCATGTGTTGTTGATACCATCCTTAACATGCGGTGATGCGGAAAGGTCACAGCGTCATAATAGAACCTAGTGGGTATCAGTGATTTTTAACCAACATATGGACGCAGCTAATCTGACAGCCCTGAGGCTGAAATGCTAGGCTTTGGTGTCCTCAAAGTTCGCTGGTCAATTATAAATTGCGTGAGACTGAGGATCCTTCTTCCCTTCGGTGCGAAGATATCGAAGAGCAACATCAAAGACTCACAACACCCATGATTGAGAGCACGGGCAAGGTAGCCTGGTGAGCCATCATTGCGAGAGTCAGGGTACATCGAACCTCTAGAGCATTTTCAAAACGTCGAAACGGAAGGATTCGGCTGTACCTGTTGCGCCATCTCAGAAGCCTTGAAATGTTCGGAATATTGAGGCAAGGAATATTATGGCTGGTGAACTTACCAAATGAGGTCCTCGTAGCTACTGGTACGGATCGATTAAGCTAGACGGCAAGGCAAAGACCGCATGTTTGAGATAACCCTTAAAACGTCGCTACCGGCAATTTCTCAAACTCTTCTCAAGGAGCGCCACCAATATGAGAGGTCGTCGTTCACGGGTGGTTGTATTCACCCCTTTCTCCCAATCCTAGGGTTGATGCATATCAAATCGAAGGCTCGGTTGGCCTCGAATGGTTCGCTGTTCAGGGCAGGAAAAGAAGCTACGCTGCCACATGCAATGTTTCAGCCAGTCGGTTCTAATCTTCGAGTTTACAGTGCCGCGCTGATACAGTCTTACGTAATATTCACGACTCGTGATTACATAAATATTTATGTACGATTGGGGGCATACTTCAAATGCTTGCTACACCTACGCGTCCAATCTGCTGGTGTTTTCAAGTGTGTTTTTGAAACACGTTTCGGGTTTAGTATTTTGTTTTGTGCAAGTCTTGCAGAATAATTACTGTCTAAATCCAATCATAAGTGCAAGATGATATCGCCCAAAATCTACTAGACCACTAACAGAACCTGGTAGGAAGGCATGCAAACCAGACGGATTGGTCTGTGAGTAGGCAGTCATGATCGTGTATCGGCTTTCTTTGGGCAGGTAAGATCCAATCCCCCAGCCCAAAAGGGAATGATTAATGTAATACTTTAATAACAGGAGATTCACGACGGTCATTATACAACTTCGGCGCTAATCGTTTCGGTCAGTAGAGAGTGCAAGCATTGTTGGGAGAATGATTGGAAAGGTGGTTAACTGCGGGATAACCCCAGGACCAATAAGCTGAGCTCTAAGTAGGGCACAGTCGTGAATTCTGCAGGATCTGCTAATGTGAAACTCAAGATGTGAGACGAGGCTGAAGAACCGAATTGGACAACTGGCCTTCAAAACCAAAGTGAGGTCTGTTGTTCAAACTAAACCAGTCGCTATATGGATAGGGGAAGCAATGAGTTCGGATCAGCAACCGCCACCATTAGCCAACATTTCCTTTCCCCCCGTAAACACTCAATATGGATTCAATTCGATGGACATTTTTGTGACCTCGTGGGTGACTCCAGTGAATTCGCAGGATCCTTGTTTCTTCTCGATCAATTATTGGAACGACTCCAGTAATGGGCCATGGATAATTAGTGTGTAACGCGATATGCTCCTTTTTCCGGAGTCTATTTCTCGTGTGCTGCTTCTGATCTAATAGGCTGACTGCGACGATCAGGACTGAATGAAACCGTTCCCCTCAATGGGACGAGACTCACGGCTCTCTCTTTCATCAACTCCACTGGCGGTGCCCAGGCAGAACTGAACTATGTCGATCCACTAGGCGGCCACAAGCATATCCACGGCGTGAACTTCAAAGTCAACTACGATCCGTCCCAAGTGAAAGCTATGACATGGAGTCAGGATACGCTCTCATCCACCACGATGACTCCAGCTTCCACCCAACCGTCATCGGTGCCCATACCATCAATATCTACATCTCCCACTTCATCATCATCTACGAGTACCCCCCCTTCAGTGACAGATAGTCGCACCCTTTCTTCTACATCCACAGCAGCTCAGTCCGCCGGCCAATCATCCTCATCTCCCCATGGCGCCGAATATGCCAGCATCGCCCTTGGAACGATCCTAGGTGTGGCCTTCGCAGCTGCCTTGCTCGCATTCTGGATTCGAAGGAAACGGCGTCGGAGATTAGCAGAACAAGCTGATCATACATTTGTGGCTGCGCCGGGTCCTGTGCAACACATAACACGTACGCCTCAGGAGAAGGATGGAAAGGTGGTGTTGTGTGAGATGGGAGGTGGCAGTGGTAAATGGGAGTTGGATGGCGATAGACGCCAGTGATTATCGGCAATTATTTGGACTCGCGTTCATACAGTGTAATTCTCGGATTGGATGCGATGCATTGTATGCAAAGTCAAGAGCCAGGGTGCATCAAGGTCGCCATGCTTTTGACTTCCCTAGCACCATGTTGATATATACGATCGTAAATCAGGTTGAATGTTATAGTCCCGCTCATAAGTCTTTGTACCCGAGATACCCCGCGCTACCCCACCAAAAAAAGGCTCTTTTCTCTATAGCTCCTAATACCATTATCTAGTTAATTATAAAGCTAAAAACCTCGTAGATACTAGAAAATATAGTATTTTATAATTCTACTAAGCTATTTTTTAATTAGTACGCCCTAGTATTTAGTATACTATCTAGAGGCCTTTATTACGGCCTTAACCTACCTTTCTATACTATCTATTAACGACTATAGTATATTATTACTAATAAGGTATTATACTACTTCTAATATCTTATATAACTTCTCTAGCCTCTCCTTATTATTCCTATTATAGCTTATAATATCTAGTTCTAGCTTATAGTACTTTTCCTTAAGTAATTACTAGAGGTATTTAATAGGATTTAGGTCTAGTAAGTAGAGTAGCTAATTAATAAGTTATACCCCGTTTTCTTTAAACTATTCCCTTATAACTCTTATAGTATATATATAAGTATTATCTTATATAAACTATATACTAGGCTAGTAGATTATAGGGATTTAGTCCTCTAGAATATTAAGGTATAATATTATATATATCTATTAGCCTTTACCTCTAGATTATATACTATTTAGACTAAATTACTTTACTTAGTTCTAATAAATACTACTTATATTATAACTAACTTAGCCTTTCTTTTTTTAAATAGTTATATTATTTCTTTATCCTATTTTTAACTAATATAATAGAATACCTATTCCTATTAAAGGCCCTTATAATATCTAATAATAATATATTTATATAGCGGTAATAACGGGCGAACAAGCGTACGCGCAAAGACTACAGGTAACGCACTAGGCGTTACATGCGAACTTACGGGAAGGAGACGAGAGGGGGGAAGGGGACGGAGGAGGTGGCAGAAGTGGTAGTAGGAGGGAAGTAAGAGGGGAGGCTCTTAGGGTCGCGATAACAGGACCCCTAACACTACTAAAGTCCCCGGAAATTAGGGAGAAAGAGTAAGGGAGATAAGGCTAGGAAGGTCAAGATATTATAGAGTCTATTATAAAAGTAAGGGATATAATCCAGGCGATCTAGAGTCTCCGGTTCGGGGAGATAATAGAGGCGATATGGGGCGTCACCTAGGTCGCCCTTCATACTATAATAGGAGGCTTCAAGGCTGCGGAGGCACGTATTACTAAGCTAGAAACGCGTCTAGAAAGAACGGGGAGGGATAGAAACGCGTCGGTAGGGTATAGTAGGGGGTTATAGGCCCAGGTAGCTGGGGCTAGCATAGGGACTAGGTCCTAGTAAAACCCGGGCCCGAGGATAGGACTAGGCCTAGGGGGGACGCGAGGTAGCCAGCCACTTAAGTAATTAGACGTTCGGAGGATAAGGGAAGTAGTAGTACGATTTAGAGATAAAGAAGGCTATAAGAAAGCGAGTTAGATAGAAAAGGAGGAGCTTATTAAAAGCTTTATTAACCTAGTAAATATAGTTATAAAGAACATCGTTAGTACCTATACTAGGGGCACGACAGACGTAGTACTATAGACGGCGACGGTTAAAGGGCGTAAGGCCTTTAAGAGAATATAGGAGTAGGCGAGCGTAGCCTACCCCTCAGCGAAGGTAGTAAGGAAGACCTTCTACGTAGCGGCTAAAGGGGCGTGTATAAACCTCCTCGATGAAAAGGAAAAGGAGAAGGGGCTAGCGAGAATTAGGGAGGATAATATTATTACCTACCTAAATACTAACTTTACTAGTTTTAAGTAGGTAAAATATACGGCGAGACTAAGGTAGGATAGGAGTAAGAAGACCTACTTAACCCTAATTATCGGGGTAGCGACACCGGAGGCGGTGAACCGCCTAGTTCGAGGAGGGATAGCTCTTAGTAGTAGTCTCTTAGTCTATAAGAGATAGGAGCAAGGAGTAGAGATAAGATAATACTTTAACTGCTATAGATACGGATACTTTACGCGAGAGTATCGAAGGGAGAAGAGGTACGGCTACTATACAGGCAGCTATAGCTTAGCGGACCACGTTACGGGCGAAGGAGTAACGATATACGCTGCTTATAGAGGAGGCTATAAGGCCTGGAGTAAGGACTACCCGGTCAGGTAAAGGGAGTACTAGAGAGTAGTATAAAGACGCCGGACTAGGCCGGCGTTCTATAACACGTAGGGCTTACGGGGAACTAATACCCGCAGTAAAGAGGAGATAGACGCAGATAGTTTCAGGGTAGTCTAGGGTATATTAAGGAAGAGGAAGTCACCGGTATAAGCGGAAAGGGAACTACTAGACCTAGCCCCTCCCCGACAAAGAGGGCGGCCAACTACGATAGTCTAAATAGCCCGTAAGGAGGTAGGATAACAGGTCCTCCCGCTACCCCAGGGGGTACCTGGGGTCGAGGTTACTCTTAGGGGCGCTCAGGCTACAGACGACTAAATAGTAGTAGACTCTAGCCCTATACCGACTATATAGTAGGATAACCGCTTAAGATCCTGCAGTATAACGTATAAAAAGAAAAGGACGGCGTGTAAACGCTACTCCTAGAAGATGCTGAAGTCTAGTAAATAGATGTCTTAGTAATATAAGAGCTATAGATTAACCCGAGGACTAAGTCGACGTACGACCTATCCTATAATAGGTTCTATCTAGTTTATAGAGCTAAGGAAGACACTCGGGTATACTTTTATATTAATAAAAGGGTTGATATAGAGAGCTAGGAGGCGGACTTCTCGAGCGGCGACTACTACTCGCTAAAAGTCAGCCTTAAGGGAAGGTAATAAGGAATCTAAGCGGATAATATCTGGATATATAATATCTATAGCCCCTCTCCGACGACGTATAAGTTAAAGGACGGCCTAATAATAATCCCTCTAATAGCGGAGGCCTTAAAGAGGCTAGGGGAATATATTCTCCTCGGGGACTTTAATCTCTACTATCCCCGGTGGAATAATAAAGGGAGAAGTATATACCACGCTATAACAGATATATTACTAGGCGAAACAAGTAAATATAGTATAGAAGTCGCCCTACTAGAGGGTGCGGTAACATAGCGGGGGAGAGGTCTGAAGTCGGCAATCGACCTAGTCTTTACTACCGAGGGTGCTACTAACGTACTCCGAAACTACGGCCTGAGGGCAGACCTCTAGTATAGATCTGACTACCTCCCGGTATACACGGAATTCGAATGGAGCTAGGAGAGCTAAACCCTAGTCTAGAGGAGGGCGTAGAAGATACTTAAAAATAAGGGGGTCGCCACGAACGTAAGTAATAGGGCCTAGTAGCTTAGACTTTCTCTAGGGCTCCCCTAGATTAGATCCGCCGGCGAGGCGGACGAGTACCTAAGGTAGATACTAGATAGGTTCTAGGCTATCGTATAGGAATATATTCCGTGGGCGAAGCCGTCTAGTAAGGCAAGGTCCTTTTAGAACTTAGCTTATAAGGACATAACGTAAAGGGCTAAACGGGAACTAAAGGCCTACTACCGGTATCGTAATACTAAGACGAGGGAGACTCTAAGAGAAGCGGAAAGGGCGAAGGTAGCCACGATCCGAAGAGAGAAAACCCTCTACTTCCGGGGGGCTATACACCAGGCCTTAGAAGACCCTCGGGGGGTATAGGCACTGGCCCGGTGGGGGAAGACTAAGAGTATATCGCTAAGAGCCCTGCCTAAGTTCCCCTCCCTAAGCAGATAAGACGGGACGCTGGCGGCTACCTTCGAGAAACCCATTTCCCAGCCCCTTTAGGGGCAGATTTAGAAGATATTACCGAGGTAGAATACCTAAGCCCGATACTAGGGGAAGGGGATCTAACGGAGGCGGAAGTCTATAGCTTTATAAAGAGACCGTCGCAGAATAAGGCTCCCGGGATAAATAGGATTCTAAATAGGTTCCTACGGGCCGTATATAGTAAACTGGAGCAGGAGATCCGCTATCTCTTCTAGGGGTGCTTCGAGATTAGATACTACCCCCGGAAATTTAAGGAGGCTAATATAGTAATCTTAAAGAAACCGTAGAAGGAGAACTACGCCGACCCTAAGTCCTATAGGCCGATCGCCCTCTTAGATACCTTAGGAAAGATATTCGAGACGGTAATAACGGCTAGGCTTAGAGATTACGCGGAAGCTAATAACCTCCTTCCGGAGGAATAGATAGGAGTAAGGTAAGGGAGATTAGTAGAAACCGCGCTAGAAACGATTACTAACGTAGTCTATATGGTATAAGGAATAGGGAAGAGGAACGTAGCGAGCCTCCTCTCCCTAGATATCGCCGGAGCCTTCGATTACGTCTCCTACTCCAGGCTACTCCACACGATAAAGATAAAGAGGGTCCTAGAGAGGATAGTACGCTAGACGGCAAGCTTCCTTACGGAGAGGGCGACTTCGATTACCCTCGGTAGGAGGACGAGTTAGATGGAGTTAGTAGAGATAGGGATCCCCTAGGGTTCACCTATCTCTCCGATATTATTCCTGTTTTTTAATACTCCCCTAATCGAGGAGTATAAAAAGCTAAAGCTACTAATTTAAGTCGGCGGATTTATAGATAATATCTATCTACTAGCTTATAGTAGGAGTACTAAACGGAACTACGAGATTCTAGAAAAAGCCTACGAGGTATACCTGCGGTAGGCGAAGACCTATAAAGCCTCGTTTATACTGAAGAAGTACGAGCTCGTTTATATAACCCGTAGAATAAAGGGTATAAAGATAGATATAATAGTTAAGCTTAAGGGAATTAAAGTTAAACTAAAGACGTCGATTAGGGTCCTAGGACTTATACTTAATAGTAAGCTGAATTAGAACGTACACCTAAGAAAGGTACAAGCTAAGATAGATAACTAGATTCAGGCGCTCTACTACGTCGCCGGCTCTATATAAGGCGCGATTCTACCGGTTAGTAGGCTTATATACGCGGTAGTAGTAAGGCTTATAATAACGTTCGCGGCGCTAATATAGTATAACCTAAAGAATACCCCCGGGGTAGTAGGGAAGCACGTGAAGACCCTGACGACGATCTAGAATAAAGGACTGCGTAAAGTACTAGGGGCGTATAAGGCCACCCTAATTCCGGTCCTTAAGGTAGAGGCGGGAATCCCGTCAGTAAGAGACTTCCTTAACAAGGCCCTACTACGGAGTAAGATCCTCCGAGGGATATATAAGACGGTCCTAAAAGGGAACGCGAAGATTAAGTCTCAGTTATAATTAAGAAGGGGTAGGAGGCTGCGCCCCCCGCTACCCCCGTCAGCTAAGAAGGAGTCTTAGGCGAAGCAGTCGCTAAACGGGGTACTCGATAGCCCGACGCTATAGAAAAGGATGCTAACCTAGTAGGAAGGCCGGTAGTAGGGCCGGTAGCGCCACTACTAGCGGGGATTAGAGGGCCGAAACACGAGCCTAGTATAGAAGGGTGACCTAGTAGGAGGGAGATAGGACCTTTATAAGGGCT